>Ga0256405_10012076_pt1 | contig 10813 bp, 6 predicted proteins | sample RumenRJG_02DNA_FD_189096 | JGI IMG/M metagenome (GOLD analysis project Ga0256405, IMG submission 189096) | Bovine rumen microbial communities from Lethbridge, Alberta, Canada - RJG_02 | ecosystem: Host-associated > Mammals > Digestive system > Stomach > Rumen | place: Canada: Alberta | collected... | reverse complement strand
ACCGCCGCTTGCGGGACCGCATGAGCGGTGGTGTGGGAGGACGGGGGTTAGCCACCCCCTCCTACCCGATTCCTCGGGAGCCTCGGAAACAGAGATCGAAACGCGCATGACAGGGACGCGATGAGGTGAAAATGAATTATGTATTTGACTTGCACGCTTTGAGCTGACTGCCAAACTGTCCCGCTTTGTGTGCTCTATTGATTTATGTGAGTATTTCCCGGTTCATTCTGTTCCGCATGTGCGGTATTCCTGCTCTCACCTGCTGAGGATGAACGCCCAGGCGCCTTCGTTGGCGTTGGAGCCGTCCTGACCGCTCCGCTTCCGGATGGCCAGATAGCCGCCCTTCGAGTCCTTTGCGAGGACCTCCACGGAGTTGTACAGCCCCGCCTCCCGCAGCTCCGATTTGGGGATCCGGATCAGGGCTCCGTCCTTCGCCTCCGTGTCGGAGAGGAAGATCCGCCCGTTCACCAGCACGTCCGCCGAGGCGATCTTTCCGTCCCCGTCCGTCACCGACAGGGTCAGCTCCCAGGCGTCGTCCTTCTCCACGGGCTCGGACAGGGCGATTTTTTCCGACTTTTTATAGTACCCCAGGGAGTCGATCATGACCGCGGGGTCCGCCATCTGCCCGTCCATCCAGGCACGCCGGTTCACCAGCCATTCCCGCAGGGTGGAGATCTCCCGGTCGTAGGGCCAGTCGTAGTTCCAGAGCTTGTTGTCCGCCGTCGCCTCGGGACGGATCTGCTCCGCCAGCTCGTCGTAGTGGACGAACATGGCGTCGATCCTGTCCCCCACGGAATTCCAACGCTCGCAGAGCTTCACGATGAACCAGGGATCGTTGTAGAGGGCCTTGTACCAGTATTCCCGGTCCTGGCTCTGCCCCTGCTTCCAGCTGTCGTAGGCCGCCGAGGTGGGATCCAGATTCACATGGTTGGCGGAGGTCCAGTCCATATCCCAGACCGGGCCCCAGGTCAGCTTTCCGCCCACCGGCTTGTAGAGATAGCAGGACTTGAAGAGCAGCTCCACGTTCTTGTAGAGGGTGTTGACCACCCAGAAGTCCACGAAGGAGTCCACGTCCATGTAGTCCGAGTAGTGGAGGCCTTCGCCGGAGAGGCGGTTCGGCGCGTAAACGGCGTCCTCCGCGTTCTGGACGTAGGCCGTGAGCCAGCTCATCATCTCCTTGTTGGAGGCGAGAAACTCCGGCTTCTTCAGCATGAGCTTCATGTCGTTCTTCGTGGTGAACTTGGTGGCCTCGTCGTAGTAGGCGTCGTCCTCGATCAGGTATCCGCCCGTGATGTCCGGCTCCCCGAAATCGAAGTAGTCCCGGACGTTGTATTCCTTATAGACGCCGGTGGTGATCCAGGAGAGATCCCTTGTCATGCCCTCCTCCAGGGTGTTCCGGTCCTTCTTCGACAGATCCTCCTTCTTGGCGATGGCCTCCGCCGCGTCCTCCGCCAGCTCCTCCCAGTCGAAGATGTTCACCCGCGTCTCCCCGACCCGGATGGCCTCGGTGAGCTGGTACAGGCCCATGTAGTCCCCGTTGTACACCAGGTTCACCATCTCGGAGGAGCAGCCCTCCAGTCCCAGATCCATGGAGAAGTCGTAGGAGACCTTGTTGCGCAGGTTCGTCCGGTCGTAGTGGTTGGCCAGCAGGCACCAGTGCTTGTTGGCGCCCATGCCGAAGAGGTCGCACTTTTCGTCCAGCTTGATCTTGAAGGGCCGCTTCCAGGCGTAGGCCGTGGAGTTGCCCCGGAGCTTGATGCCGATCTTCCCGTCGTAGGAGGTGTCCGGGAAGGCGTCCGTGGGATTCACCTTCAGGACGGCGGAGCTGTAGCCGGATTTCGATACGTCGTAGTATCCGGAGTCCGAGGTGACGTAGACCGTGGGCAGAGCGCTCACCAGATAGGAGGCTGTGTCGTAGCCCTCCGCCTGCAGGTTCACCAGCACGGGCTTCGAGGGATCGGAGAGGGTGTAGGTGCGGTTCTTCGTGGAGGAGGTGTCCACCGTCTTGTTGGTGGAGAGGTCCTTGACGATCCACTTGAACATCAGCCCCTCCGGATAGTTCTCCGCCCGGAGCGTGTCGCCCTCCCGGGACAGGTACCCCGTGACCCCGGAGAACACGTTCACCGTGAAGTCCTTCAGGATCCCGTCGGCCCGGGCCGTCAGCTTCACGGTCTCGAAGCCGAATTCGGGTTTGGTCACCCGGGCCTCGTCCCCGGCGATCCGGATCACGTCCGGCTTGTCGCTGAACCAGGAGATGGGCTTGCCCATGATGGAGGTGGTCAGGGTGAAGTCGGACTCCACCTTGTCCGCCCGCTCGCCCTCCGCCAGGGTCAGCGTCACGAAGTCCACCACGGAGAACAGCGGGCTGTTGTAGAGGATGTTCGGCATGGGGATCATGCCCTCCGCCACGTGCCAGACCTCGTCGTCCAGCTTCAGATTCCCGCCGGACAGGGATTCGTAGGACTTGGCCTGTCCCAGCTCCCTCCAGTCCATGCCGCATCCCGCCAGATAGTAGACGTTGACGGCGGATTTTGTCCCGGCGTCCCCGGCGGAAATGGCGTTCCCTCCGCCGACGGTCCCCTCATGGGTCACCGTTCCCAGCTGGACGATGTTCTTCAGCACGCCGATGTCGCCGCCCCGGATCCGCCCGATGAGGCCGGAGGTGTAGTTGCTCCGTCCGTTGTTGGTGCCGGACACCGGGATGTTGGTGAAGATGTTCGTGATGTGGATGGGCTTGTTGGTGACGCCGGTGTTCGTGTCGGTCCGGCACTGTCCGATGAGGGCGCCGATGCCGAGGATGTCCCCGCCCTTGTTCTCCACGGACACGGACCCGGACATGACGGCGATGTTGTCGACGGTCACGTATCCGGATACCTGTCCGCAGAGCGCGGCGTAGCAGGCAACCCCGTTGGCGTTCCCGCGGATGCTCACGTCCTTCAGGATCAGGTTTTTGATGACCGCCCGGTCGTCCTTGTCGTCGGAGCCCACGGAGCCGAAGAGCCCCACGTGGACCCGCTTCCCGGAGCTGACCGCCAGCTTCAGGCCGGAGATGGTGTGCCCGCGCCCGTCAAAGGTGCCGGAGAACACGTTGGGCCCGGACACGATCCCGCTTTCGCTCTCCGCTCCGCCGATGGGCGCGAAGGAGGTCAGGATGCTCATGTCGATGTCCGCCGCCAGCACGTAGTCCCCGTCCAGAGGATAGGAGTCGCTCTTGCCGATCCGCTGAAGATCCACGGCGGTCTTGATGACGATCCCCTCCAGGGTGTCCGCGTCGGCGTCGGGCTGACCGGACACGGCGGGGGCGTAGGTCCCCTCGGGCGTTTCGGGAGAGAAGTCCCCGGCGGCGTTCCCGGCAGAATCTCCGTCGGCGGATCCGTTCTCCGCGGCAGGGGTCTGGACCGCGCCGGGATCGACGGTGATGGGTCCTCCTCCGCTCTTCCGGCAGGCGGTTATCCCGGACAATGCGAGCAGGGCGGAGAGCAGGGCGGCGCTTACGCGGACGGAACGGCTGGATCGGCTGGTCATGGTATCCTCCCGGAATACAACGGATGTGCAATCGATTTATTATAATATGAAACCCGGCGCAAATCAAGGCCTTTCCGTGAATTCCGCGGTCTTCGGGTCCATGCCGCCGTTTTTTCCCTCTTGCGCAGACCGGCGGAGTGTGATACAATGGAAAAAACGCCGAAAGGAGACGCCGTGTGAAACCGGATTCTTCCGCCGTCCGGAGCGCCGCCCGGTTTGCCGTTCTCCGGATCCTTCTACCCGCCGTTCTGATGCAGGGAGCCGCCGCGCTTCTCTCCGTCCTGTTCATACGGAGGCTGGACGCCGTGGTCCGCGTGATCGGTGAGGCGGCCGCGCCCGGAGAACCCCTGATCGGGGATCTGTCCCGGATCTTCTCCGCGCTCCGCACCGCCTCCGTGGTCCCCGGGCTCCTTCCGGCGTTCCCGCTGTGCCTGGCCGCGGCGTGTCTCGCGGCATGGGGATGGAGAAGCCCGGATCCCGAACGCGGAGACCGTCCCCGGAGATGGATCCCCGCCGTTCTGTCGGCGCTGTTCGTTCCGATTCTGTTTCTCGCCGCCCTGTTTCTGACCCTGTGGTTCGCGGACGTCAACGGGGTGCGCTTCGGCGGCGTGGTCTCGTCCCTGATCCGCACCGTCCGCTCGGGAGCCCTCGACGCCCTCACCGCCCTGCCCGTTCTTCTTCCGGAGGTGATTTGCATATGAAACCCGGACTTCGACGCATTCTGACCCTTCTGCCCGTGCTCCTTCTCTGCGGGGGAGGGTGTACCGTTCCCGCAGATCCGCCGTCTCCCGGTGCGGACGCTCCCGCCGTATACCGCGCCGGCTTCGGGTCCGCCGAGATCCCGCTTCCGGATAACGGCCTGCCCCTGTATATCGCCGGGTATTACAACGCTCTGGAGATCACGGAGGTGAGGGATCTGTGCCGCGCCTCCGCTCTGTGGCTGGACGCCGGCGGGGAAGGGATCCTTCTTCTGTCCGTGGACTGCGTGGGACTGGGCAGCGACACCGCGGAACGCATCCGGGACCGATTGAAGCCGCTGCTTGAGGACGAGGGAGTCGTCCATGTCCACGTGATCTCCACCCATGACCACGCGGGGCCGGACACCCTGGGACTCTGGGGACCCGTGGCGGAGGACGGCAAGAATTCCGGCTACATGGAGAACCTGTACGACGCCTGCGTCCGGGCCGCCGGTGACGCGCTGTCCTCACGCCGACCGGGCCGTCTGTTCCGCTCCGACGTGAAGACCGAGGACATGCTGCGGGACTCCCGGGAGCCGGTAATCTGGGACGACGTCCTCCACATGCTCCGCTTCGAGCCGGAGGACGGGAGTCCCGGCATCCGCCTGCTGTCCTACGGAGCCCACGCGGAATCCCTCCGAGGCGCCAACACCCGCGTGAGCCGCGACTATCCCGGCGTCCTATGCGACCGGATCCGGGAGCGCACCGGGGACGACTGCCTGTTCCTGCCCGGAGCCGTGGGGGGCCTGGTCATGACCCGGGAGTTCTTCGATCCCTTCGACGCGGAGGCCAATCTGCTCCTGACCGGGGAGAGGCTGGCGGAGTACGCGCTGTCCGTCCCGCCGGAGGACGAGCGGGAATTGGAGCCGCGCCTGTCCGACGAGGGCATCTCCTTCACGGTGCCGCTGGACAACACCGTGTTCTACTACTATAAATTCCTCGGGATCCTGGGAAACGAGGCCGTGCGGGACGCGGATACCGCCGGGGAGACGGGATGCGGCCTTGTGACCTGCCTGTCCGTGGTGCGGCTTGGGGACACCGCCCTCCTGCTCCTGCCCGGGGAGATCTTCCCGGAGCTGGTGTTCGGCGGAGGACGGGAGAATCCCGCGCATCCGGAGATCGAAAATCCGGAGCCTCTTTCCTCCATCATGGAGCGGTACGGCCTGGCGGACTTCTTCCCGGTGGGACTGGCGGACGACGAGATCGGCTACATCGTCCCGCCGAACGATTTCCTGACGGATCCCGACGCCCCCTATCTCAAGGACGCCGAACCGGAGGACGGAAGCCGCCACTACGAGGAAACCAACTCCGTGGGAGCCGCCTGCGCCGGGAAAATCGCCGAAAATCTGGAAAAACTTTTGAAAAACAGCCGTTCCCGAGCCGGAAAATGAAAAAAAGGTATTGCTTTTTTTCCGGCGCTGTGGTAGAATAGACAGGCTAAGTTGTTTCAAACGGGTGAACTATGCCCGCAACAAGTATTCTTTCGGAGGCTTTCCCATGGAAATCGTCATCGGCATCATCCTGATTCTTGCCGCGCTCTTTCTGATCGGCGCGGTTCTCATGCAGTCCGGCAAGAGCCACAATCTGTCCGGTACCATCGCGGGCGGCGCGGAGACCTTCTTCGGCAAGTCCAAGGCCACCACGCTGGACAAGAAGCTGTCCAAGGCCACCACCATCGTCGCCATCGTGTTCGTGGTCCTCGTTCTGGTGTCCTACCTGATCCAGAACCACGCCAGCTTCACCGCCGCTCCCTCCGCTGACTACGCCGTCGAGACCGTCGCCGACGCAGACTGACCGGACCCCGGACGGCCTGAAACCACCATCATAAGCGGAGCCGGACCGGTTCCGCTTTTTCCGTATTCAGGAGTGAAACATGCCAAGAAAAAATACAAGAAAACGCGAAAAAGCCATCCGCGCCGCCATGGGATCCCTCAGACAGCACAAGAATCCCGCGCTGGAAAACGCCGAGCGGGCTGCCGCGCGCCGATCCGCAGGGACCTCCCCGGCGAGGACCGGCCGGACCTATTCCTCCGATCCCGAGCCCTTTGAGGCGTCCTCCGTGACCGTCACCGGGATCTTTTCCTACAGCGGCCGGGGATACGGCTTCGTGAGGCCCGACGAGGAATTCGCGGACGAGATCCCCGGGGACGTCTTCATCCCGCCGCGGGAGACGAAGGGCGCCATGACCGGGGACCGGGTCACCGTTCTCGCCTCCTTCACCGGTCCGCGGGAGGACGGTACCCGGGGATGCGAGGGAGAGGTGCTGTCGGTGGAGCCCGCCGCGGCATCCCTGATCGGCACGCTGCGCTCCTCGGGCGGTTCCTGGTGGGTGGAGCCCGACTCCAAGCGCTGGGGCGTGACGGTATCCGTGCCCCGGAAGGACGTGGAAAACGCCGGCGCGCGGGAGGGCTGGAAGGTGGAGGCAGTTCCCGCGGGAGCTCCCTTCTTTGTGCGCGGCCGAACCTCGATCCGCGAGCACGGAGGCCGCGTCCGCCGGGAGGACGAGAGGATCCCGGTCTGCGAGGCCGAGGGGCGCATTGCCTCGGTCTTCGGGGACGGCCTGACCCGGGACGCCAACTACGCGGCGATCCTCACGGGCTGCGGCATCCGGACCTCCTTCCCCGAATCCGTTCTGGAGGACGCGGACCGGGCGGCGCGGGAGGAGGTGGATCTCTCGTCCGATCTCTCCCGGATCGATCTGCGGGACCGGATCCTCTTCACCATCGACGGGGCCGGAGCGAAGGATCTGGACGACGCCGTGTCCCTGGAGCGGCGCGGGGACGGATGGGTCCTCGGGGTCCACATCGCCGACGTGTCCCACTATGTGCGTCCCGGTTCCCCCACGGAGCGGGAGGCCGTTCTGCGGGGCACCTCCGTCTATTTCACCGACAAGGTGGTTCCCATGCTGCCCGAATCCCTGTCCAACGGCGCCTGCTCCCTGAATCCCGGGGAGGACCGTTACGCCGTGACGGCGGAGGTGTCTTTGAACGCGGAAGGGGAGCGGTGCGGGGCGAGGATCTTCCGTTCCTTGATCCGAAGCCGGGTCCGGGGTGTCTATTCCGAGGTCAACGACCTCTTTGAAAAGGGCGCGGACAGCCCCTTTGCCGAAAAATACGCCGAGGTCCTTCCCATGCTCCGGGACATGCACGGGCTGTATCGCCTGCTGGCGGAGCGGTCCCGGAAGAGAGGGGTGCTTGAGCTGGAGGACGCCGAGGCGGTGATTCTGCTGGACGAAAACGGCGATCCCGCGGAGGTAGTCCGGGCGGAGAGAGGGGACGGCGAGCGGCTCATCGAGCAGTTCATGCTCCAGGCCAACATGGCGGTGGCGGAAACCCTTCAGAATCTGGGCCTGCCCTGCCTGTACCGGGTCCACGCAAAGCCGGACGCCGACAAGCTGAGGGCCTTCGCCCTGTTCGCCGGGAGCCTGGGACTGGACACCCGCGGCATCGTCCCGGATTCGGCGGAGCAGACCGGCGCACGGGAGGAGCTTCCGTCGGACGAGCTGATCCGGCGTCTCTCCGCCATCCTCTCCGACGCGGAGGAGCGGGGCATGGGGCCCATGATTTCCATTATGCTCCTGCGCTCCATGATGAAGGCGAAGTATCAGGCGGTCCCGGCCCGTCATTTCGGACTGGGAACGGATCTGTACTGCCACTTCACCTCGCCCATCCGCCGCTATCCGGACCTCTTCGTCCACTCCGTCATCACGGCGGTGCTGGAAAAGACCGGCGCGCCGTATCTGACCGCCGGCATGAACGTCCCGGTCTCCGCGGCGGCGGAATTTGCGAAAATCGCGTCCGACCGGGGCTTCACCTCCTCCGAATGCGAGGTCCGGGCCATGGACGCCGAGCGGGACATCGAGGACCTGTATCTGACCCTCTATATGGCCCGCCACATCGGGGAGACCTTCCGCACGGTGATCTCCGGCGTCACGAGAAACGGCGTGTTCGTCCGGTGCGAGAATCTGGCGGAGGGCTTCATCCCGGCGGACAGCTGGCCCGGAGCCCGCACCGACGAGGAGCACATGACCCTCACGGTCCGGGGCGTCCGGTACACCCTGGGATCCCCTCTGGAAGCGGTTCTGACGGAGGCCGATCCCGGGACCCGGCGCATCACCTTCGCCCCGAAGACCGATCCGGAGCCCGGCGGTTCTTTATACGTATAACACTGAATTTTTTTACATTTTCTTCTTGCATCCTCGCCCTCTTTTCCATATAATATCATATTATGATGTGCAACGCGGCGCTTTCCGGGCCGGAATTCAACCATGCGGAAAGGAATCATGCGACGCAATGGACGGCGGTGTGAGATTCCGATCCGCCGGCGGAGGGCGGATGCGAGGAGCGTCACTGCGGGACAAACAGACTTTTTACCCTCCGGAGGGAGCCGCCATGGAGTATACGAACAGCAGAGAACCCGATCATGAGCCGCCCGTCGTCCGCCGTCTGCGGAACCGGCAGGAGACGGTCTGGATCAACCCGCGGAGGCGTTCCTTTGAGGAGGTTCGGTCCTCCCTGCCTCTGACGGAGGCCGATATCCGGGACGTGGCGGACAGACTGGAGCGGTTCGCGCCCCTTCTGGCCAGGCTCTTTCCGGAAACCGCGCCCGCCCGGGGCCTCATCGAATCCCCGGTTACGGAGATCCCGCGCATGCGGGAGGCTCTGAACAGCCGCTCTGGCGCGGACATCCGGGGACGGCTCCTTCTGAAGCGGGACGATCTGTTGCCCGCGGCGGGATCCGTCAAGGCGAGGGGAGGCGTGTACGAGGTTCTGAAGCACGCGGAGACCCTGGCTTTCGGGGCCGGACTGCTGAAGCGGGAGGACGACTATGCCCGGCTCGCCTCGCCCGAAGCGCGCCGGTTTTTCTCCGGGCACAGCGTCCACGTGGGCTCCACCGGCAATCTGGGCCTGAGCATCGGGATCATGAGCGCGGCGCTGGGCTTTTCCGCCGTGGTCCACATGTCCGCGGACGCGAAGGCCTGGAAGAAGGAGCTTCTGCGTTCGAAGGGCGTCCGGGTGATCGAATACGCGGACGACTACAGCCGGGCCGTGGAGGAGGGACGACGCGCCGCACGGTCCGATCCCGCCGCGTACTTCGTGGACGACGAAAACTCCCGGGATCTCTTTCTGGGATACGCCGTCGCGGCGGAGAGGCTGAAGGGACAGCTCGCCGGTCTGGGGATCGTCCCGGATGAGGAGAGGCCTCTGGTGGTCACGATCCCCTGCGGCGTGGGAGGCGCGCCCTGCGGCATCACCTTCGGACTGAAGCACGCCTTCGGGGACGCGGCGGTCTGCCTGTTCGCAGAGCCCACGGAGGCTCCCTGCATGACGCTGGGCCTGGCCACGGGACTCCACGACCGGATCTCGGTCGCAGACATCGGTCTGAGCGGGAAAACGGCGGCGGACGGTCTGGCGGTGGGACGTCCCTCGGCCTTCGCCGGGAAATGCGTGGAGGCGCTGGCCGACGGAGCCGTGACCGTGGAGGACGGGCGGCTTGAGGAGTGGCTCCGGACCCTGTGGGAGACCGAGGGGATCTTCGTCGAGCCCTCCGCCTGCGCCGCCTTTCAGGGACCGGTCCTGTTCTCCCGGGAAGAGGATTTCCTGACGCCGGAGAGGAGGGAGCGGGCCGTGTATCTGTGCTGGGCCACCGGCGGAAGCATGGTGCCGGAGGAGGAGCGGGCCCGCCTTCTCGGAAAACGGTGAGAGCCGCGTCGGAGAAACGCGGGGATTCGGAATGCAGCCGCGGGATCGGGGAAAATCCGGTCATTCGGCGGGGGAGGATCAGTTATGCCGGACAAGCAGAATAATCACGCCGCGCGGTACGCGGATACACCCGTGGACAAGCCCATGGATCCGGAACGGGAGGAGAAGCCCGCCTCCGGTTTTTCCGGACGGTTCGACTGGAATACCGTGACCGTGCAGGAGGACGCTCCCCAGTACGCTCCGGATCCGGAGGAGGAAGCGGTGCGGACTGCGGGCTCCTCGGGGTCGGGGATCCCTCTGCGGGCGGCGAGCCTCGGATTTGCCGTCACCGCCGTGCTTCTCAGCATCGCGCTGTTTCTGGTGAACGGACTGGTGTCCTCCGGCTATCAGCGCTCCGAGGAGGCGGACAACCGGTATCTTTCGGCCATTCAGGCCGCCGCGGAGCTGGAGGCGGGATCGGACTGGCTCACCGACCGGGTCCGGTGCTACGCCGAAACCGGGGAAAGGGAGTATCTGGACGATTTCTTCCGGGAGGTCCATATCACCCGCCGCCGGGACAGGGCGCTGGAAAAGCTGGACGAGCTTCTGGAGGGAAACGCCGGGGAGGCCTACGCCAGCCTGTCCGCCGCTCTGGGGTATTCCAACGAGCTGATTGAGCGGGAGTACCTGGCCATGCGGCTGACGGCGGAGGCCCTGGGCGCGGATGAGGCGGAGCTTCCCGACGAGGTGGTCGGACTGGTTCCCGGGGAGGAATACGCCTCCCTGTCCCCGTCGGAGAAGCGGGAGGCCGCAAGGAGCCTGGTGTTCGACGGGGAGTACATGCGGTACAAGGACCTGATCCGGGAAAAC
>Ga0256405_10012075_pt1 | contig 10813 bp, 12 predicted proteins | sample RumenRJG_02DNA_FD_189096 | JGI IMG/M metagenome (GOLD analysis project Ga0256405, IMG submission 189096) | Bovine rumen microbial communities from Lethbridge, Alberta, Canada - RJG_02 | ecosystem: Host-associated > Mammals > Digestive system > Stomach > Rumen | place: Canada: Alberta... | reverse complement strand
TTAGATATTAAGCCGATTGAGGTATCAGACACAGGAGATTGGATTGACCTTAGAGCCGGGAAAGACGTTGAACTGGAACAGTTTGAATATGCTCAGATTCCTTTAGGTGTTTGTATGCAGATACCCAAAGGATACACAGCTATCATTGCACCGAGGTCATCTACATTCAAAAAGTGGGGAATCATACAGGTCAACTCAATAGGTGTAATTGATGAATCGTATTGTGGTGATAATGACCAGTGGTGCTTGCCTGTTATTGCTTTACGCACAACAAAGATATACAAGAACGACAGGATATGTCAGTTCAGGCTTATCAAGAAAACTGAACCTATTGATTTTACCAGAGTTAAAACTTTAGGTAACACAGACCGGGGTGGTTTCGGATCAACAGGGGTAAACTGATATGGGTATGAGGGATGAATATTTACAGAATATTGTAGAAGATTTTGAACACTGTGGTGACTGCGAAGTATGCAGAGCTTACGAAAGATTGAATGGTACAGATTGTACATTTTGCGAACTATTGCGGACTTATAGAAATGATATTTCAAATGCACTAACTAAACTGATAGATCAGATGTAAATAAAAAGCCGTGGGTGATTCCGAAGAATCATTACCACGGCTTTTGTTATATCCGTAACACATGGTACTTAAAAGCGGTCTGCATCACCGACAAACTTGATTAGGCAGTATCTTTCACCTGTGCAATCCTAATAGTTCAAATAAGCAATCATGTGTGGATACCATTAATAGGATAATGCTTTTAATATTGCTTCCTTGCATCTTAAATCTTTGAATCTGAAACAACCATGCTCGAAGTAAAATCTAAGGTTAGATATAAATAAGTCATTCCTTTTCAGCATAACATAGTTAATTTCATGATCAGATGTTGTTACGGTTATTTTATACTTAAACGATGAATCTGGTCTGTCATCACAATAAACAATACCTAAGTCGTTAAATTCCCTGATGCCGTACTCAGACCCTTTATATTTCAATGTGCCAATATAGCGACTATTTCCGACAGGCTTATCAATAAAGGCTTTACTATCATTAAGATATACACACTCAGCACTATAAGCCACATAATTATTACGCATAAAAGCACGATTAAAGCCACTATCCAGTTGAGCCTTTGACGCACTTTCAATAAAACCTTGCTCCAAAACATAACCGTCACCTTTTAGAAATTTTGTGTCATCTCTTAACCGACTTGATATACCCAATTCAACATAGTATGGGTTTATTAAACTGACAGGGTTGCCGATCATGAATACCGGGACTTCCCTTATCTGTTCACCGTTACCACGTGCAATACTTGTGTGTACACTTAACAGCTTCTTGATTTCATCATTGCAATAGTGGTTGCTTTCAGATTGAAATTCGTCAAACATAAGCCTTGAAATATCACTAAATAGATGACTATACTTTTTCAACTGATCGCAACTATTCAATGAAATTGCGTAGCCACAGCTTACCTTATCTAAAAACAGCTCATGGAAAATACCAGATGCACGTCTTTTGCTTTCCATGTTCTTTCCCTTGAAGAAAAGATTTCCTATATCCTTAAAGAATTTATCGGCACAATCATCTAATTCATAGTTGAACCTATAAATTAGACCGAATTTCTCACCACGGTCTAAAAACCTGTTTACCAGTAAACGACTAAAATAAGTAGTCTTTCCACCTGTTCTGTTTGTGGTGCAAAGATACAACTCAGGCTTGCGACCGTTTATGTCAAGCATAGACAATAATTTAGTTCCGTCATAATATTTAGTATCCATGTCTTAATTATAGCAGATAACTTGACTAATTGCAAGTAATACGCTATAATATCACTGAGATAATATCATCCAAAATACGGCAGAAAGGAGATAAATATGGATATACAGTTTTTTGTTCAAGCGGTTACACAGGTTGGCTTTCCTATTGTATGCTGTGGCGCAATGATGTGGTACGTCAAGTATTCCACGGACAAAAACCGTGAGGAAGTTGACAAGCTGAACGAACAGCACCGTCAGGAAATGACAGATATGACCACGGCAGTGAATAACAATACGGTTGTTCTTACCCGGCTGTGCGAAATTCTCAAATCAGGAGATGAGTGATGGAAAGTTATATGTTTAGACTACCAACGGTTGTATCAGTTGCATTCGAAGTGTTAGCAGGAAAATACGGTGTAAACGATGAACGCAAGAAGAAAATAGAAGCAGATGGCTATGACTATAAACGTGTTCAATCTTGCGTAAACGATCTTGTGAAATTGTTTAACAAGTATGGAGATTAAATCATGCCGAGAACTTTCGTGTATAAGATAGGTGGTTCTGGAACTGCATTGTCACAGACCGATCAGGACAACAATATTCATTGCATCTATGACGAACTGAAAGGAAATTATGGTTGGTCTGATGAAGCAATAGCAGGAGCATGTGGCTGCTTTCATGAAGAGTCTGGTTTTAACCCCGGAATATATGAAACATCACACGGTGGAACGCTAAATAATCTGCCTTACTTTCCGGGTGGAATGGGTTTAGCGCAGTGGACAGATTACCCGGCATATACCGCACAATATCCTAATCCGTTACCGTGGGCAGCTATGAAAGACGGATATAATTGGTATGATGGTCGTTACCAGTGTTTTCTTATGACAAAAGCCACGGACACAACCTACACCGATATGGGTATTGGACAGGGAGCAAGGTGGGGTTGGCAAACCAGTAGCAGATACCCGTCAACTCCGTTTGACACATATATTCATAACTCAAGTATGAGTATCCGGGATGCCGTGACTTACTGGTTTTATGATTTTGAGTGGCACTATTGGGAAATTCCGGGTTGGGTGGACTTTGAAGCAAGAGTAAGATGGGGACAATATGCATATGATTTGTTCCACGGACTGTCACCAGATCCACCCGGACCAGGTCCAGGACCGGGACCGGGACCGGGACCAGGACCTACACCAACAGTAGGTAAAAAGTTGCCACTTTGGATGATGCTCAAACGTATACCATTTTAAGAAAGGAGAGAAAACTAATGGCTGTACTTACAAGAGATGAATTTTTTGACAGAGTTCAGAAGATTGTTGGAACAGATACTTCCGACGATTCACTCACTTTCATTGAGGATATGACAGATACTTATAATAACCTTGATGAAAAAGCAAATGGTGACGGAACAGATTGGGAACAGAGGTACAAAGATTTAGATGAGGCTTGGAAAGAAAAATATAAAAAGCGTTTCTTCTCTGGCGGTGGTTCTGTTCTGGTAAAGGAAGTAGTAGACGAAGAGAAAGAAAAGGACGTTACATTTGACGACCTTTTTGAGTAAACAATGAGTATAGAAAGGAGATAATATTATGCCTACAAGACCGAGTGTTCAGAAACTTAGTGCAACAAGTGTTGATATTCTTAATGCTATCCGTAACAACGCAAGTGCGGATTATAGAAACTATATCCCACAGGCTGACGATTCACTTGATAGTGTACGATCCATTGGTAACATTCTTATGAATTACCCGGCACTTCAGAATGAATTTCTGAATGCACTTGTCAACAGAATTGGAAGAGTGCTTGTCACATCCAAGATGTATGACAATCCGTGGAATATGTTCAAGCGTGGTATGCTTGAATTTGGCGAAACCATTGAAGAGGTGTTTGTTGAGATTGCAAAGCCGTTTGAGTATGACCCGGAAACCGCTGAATCTGAAGTATTCAAGCGTGAGATTCCTGATGTGAGGGCAGCTTTCCATATCCTTAACTACCAGAAATTCTATAAGGTTACGGTTCAGAGGGATCAGCTTAGACAGGCTTTCTTGACTTGGGATGGGGTTACCGATCTTATTACTAAGATCATCAATTCCATGTACGCAGGAGCGAACTATGACGAGTTCCTTGTTATGAAGTATCTGGTCGCAGTGAATATCCTTAACGGAAGGCTCAAAGCGGTTCCGATCAACCTTCCGTCAAATGCAACTAATATGAAGTCTATAGTTGGTGCAATCAAGGGCGTATCAAACGGAATGGAATTTATGACCACAGAATACAATCAGGCGGGTGTTCACACTTACACCGATAAGAGGGATCAGTACATTATCCTTACTTCTGCCTTTGATGCTGTGATGGATGTCGAAGTGCTTGCTTCTGCATTCAACATGGATAAGGCAGACTTTATGGGTAGAAGAGTTCTGGTTGACTCGTTTGCGTCTTTGGACAATGACAGGCTTGCACTTCTGTTCAAGGATGATGAGAACTATGTTCCGCTTACGCAGGACGAACTGAACGCCCTTGCTACTATTCCGGCTGTGCTTGTTGATCGTGATTGGTTCATGATTCTTGACAATCTGCTTGAGTTCACTGACCAGTACAACGGACAGGGTCTTTACTGGAACTATTGGCTCCATGTGTGGAAGACGCTTAGTGTTTCACCGTTTGCTAACAGTGCCGTGTTCGTGCCGGGTGTTCCGTCTGTAAAAACTGTTACCGTTTCACCGGATACCGTTACCGCAGGAGCAGGACAGACCGTACTTCTCACCGCAGAAGTTGTTACCGCTAACTTTGCACCGCAGACGGTAACATGGAGTGTTGCTGAAGGCGCAAAAGCTACTGTGGATATTACTGGTAAGGTTGTCATTGGCACTGATGCAAAAACTGGTGATAAAATCGTGGTAACAGCAACTTCAACATTCGACAGCACTAAGAGTGATGCTTGCACTATCACGGTTGCCTGATTCTTTTTCCTCCGGGTGGGTAGCACTTAGGTGCTACCCACTTTATTAAATGAAAGGATAATACTATGGCTTATATTGCGCCGAACAGCACAGTTGAATTTTTTTCAAATGTTGGCTTGAATAACAACTATGATGATACGCTTTATTTCGCCAGTATTAGCGCAAAAGATTCCTACTTTTCTGGTCTTACTAAGTTGGCAACAGCAACAGCAATGACCTACAATAGAGAACAGCGTGGGTATATTCGTGTTGAATTGCCTATGAGTAGGCTGATTAGTGCATCATATATGCGGTTTAAGAATACCAGTTTTGAGAATAAATGGTTCTATGCGTTTGTTAAAAATGTTGAGTATATAAATAACCAATGTACACAGATAAATTTTGAAATTGATGTACTGATGACTTGGATGGGAAATTTTACCCTTGGACAGTGCTTTATAGAAAGACAGCACACCGTAGACGACGCAATAGGCGCTAATATAGCAGATGAAGGATTGAACTTAGGGCTGTATGTGTGTGAGGATACTGATTATTATTCCTTGGGCGATCCTGTTGTAATGATGTATAAATCATACAACAAAGAAAAAGGTGACGTAAGACCAAGTGTACAACAGCAGGGGACATATAACCCACTTGCCACATACAGTTATTTCTTGGATGATGCTAATCTTGGATTGCTTGAAACTAAATTGAATACGCTTACCGATGATAACAGGATAGACGAAATTGTTACCATGAAATTAGTACCGTCTAAATTTGTGACAAACGGAAGTGCCGTTCCGTGGTTTAATAAAAACATTTCTAAACCATATAGTACAATAGGTGGTTCTAATTATGTACCAAGAAATAAGAAACTTTATACATACCCTTATAAGTATTTAAGAGTCGAGAATGGTGAAGGACAGAGTACCGTTTATAAGTATGAGTATTTCAATACCTTGCCAGATGAAGCGTCAACGGGGAATTGTGAATTTCAGATTCGTGGAGCAGCGAACAACCCACAGGTTGCTATAATGTGTACACCACTGCGTTACAATGGTATGGACGCTGACTATGACCAGAGTATCAATATGGCAAACTTTCCGTCATTAGCATGGAATGTTGACACATACAAGGCTTATCTTGCACAACGTGATAGCACTATATACGGAGAAATGCTTGCATCTACGATTGCAGGAGCGTCAAGCGGTGCATTAAGTGGTGCTATTCATGGTGGAGCGGGAACAGCAATAGTAGGTGCCGTGGGTGGCGCATCAAGTGGGTTCATAGGTGCCTCTAAACCGCTATTATCTGATACGCTCAACGAAATGATGAAGGGTAGTTTACCCGCAAGGATGCCAGACCAGACCAGAGGAAGAGCCGAAAGTGATATTATGATGCAAAGCGGTTTGAAATACTTCTGGTTCAGAAAAATGAGCATCACTAAGAACTATGCAATGATGATTGACAGCTTCTTTGATATGTATGGCTATGCTATTCGACAACACGGTATACCTAATATGAACGCAAGACCACATTGGACATACGTTAAAACCATTGGTTGTCTTGTGGAAGGTGCAATTCCGGCTGATGACGCAAGCACTATTGAAGATATATTCAATAAGGGTGTTCGTTTCTGGAAAAATCTAAATGAGATGGGCAACTATTCACTTAATAATGCACCAACATAAGGAGATAATATGAGTAAATTTAACAGACGAGTTGGTCGAAGGAAAGGCACTGAATTTGGTGAGTCAGCGTTAAAGAACAGAGTAGCGCACGATCAGTATCTTGAAAGATTGACCGAACTTGCTATTTCTATGTTTGATTGGAAGAACTTACCTGACACGGTAGATGCCAGATTCCTTGAGCTTGCCTTATTCAGTGAAGGTATGAGTGTTTTCTTTGAAGATGATGTTGTCGGCTTTCTGTGCTTGAAAGTGATGCCACAAGCACCACTTGATGTTTATGAGATTCCGAGAGGTAGAAGAGCATATGCAGTAAATGGCTATCAGAAAGAACTTACAATAGATGACAGCGTTATTATTTACAACAATATGCTACATACCAATAGTGTGACTATGGTAGAAATGTTTGCAACAAGGCTTGCAGAACTTGACCGCATAGTTGAAATAAACGCACAGGCACAGAAAACGCCTTTACTGGTACAAGGTTCTGAAACACAGCGGCTTACTCTTAAAAATCTTTATAAGGAGTATGCGGGAAACGCACCTGTTATTTTTGGTGACAAAAACCTTGATATAAATTCCCTTAAAGTTTTGAAAACAGATGCGCCTTATGTAGCTGATAAAATCTATCAGTTAAAAACGCAAATATGGAATGAAGCATTGACTTATCTTGGAATATCTAATTTGAACATTCAGAAGAAAGAAAGACTAATTTCTGATGAAGCTATTAGATCACAGGGCGGTACGATTGCAAGTAGATATTCAAGACTTTCGGAACGAAGAAATGCTTGTGATAAGATAAATGATATGTTCGGTCTTAATATTAGCGTTGACTTCCGTGAGGACTTCAGACAAACGGATGATGAGTATATGATAGAAGGTGAGTCTGAGGATGACGTTCTTAAGCCGATGGTGCTTGACCTTAGAACACGTTCACCAATTAAGGAAGTAAACATGAAAGAGAGGAGTACAGATGAGTAAGTATACAACTGAAGTACGTTATGTTTGCGAAGTAGAGTCTGGACTCGTTGAAAGTCAGGGGTTTAACAGTATTGACACAATATTGGATAATAGCCGGACGAAAATATTTAATTTTCCGTATCCAATATTTGATGAAGCATACAGACCTGTTCTTGAAAAGAAAATATTAAAGCACTACTACACAAGAGAGATATGTGCTGAAACAGTTGGTTTGTGGAAACATTATCTTGACATGAGAATGAATGAGATAATGCCGTACTATAACAAACTGTATAACAGTGAGTTACTTGCTTTTAATCCTCTTTATGATGTTGACTTGACAAAGGATCACACAGCAAAGGGTAAGAGTGACACTGAACACGAGAGAAATGATAACGAAACAAACACACTTACAAGAACTGATAATCTTTCCACAGCCAAAAATAGCGAACGAACCGATGATTTGACAAGAACAGACGCTTTTACAAGAACAGACAACTTAAAAAGTACGTCACAGGACAGCGGAACACAGGGTGAAAGCGGTTCTGATGTTAATAAAAATGACCATTGGGATATGTATTCTGATACCCCACAGGGTGCTATCACTAATGTGCGAAACGAAAGCTATCTCACTAATGCACGTCACGTTGTTGATGATGGTACTGGGTCAACACATAGTAACACAACTACATTCGGTAAGAAAGTAGTTGTGGATGATACTGGAACTCAACAGAATGGTGGTACTTCTAAGAACACAGGTACGCAAAATATTGAAGAAACTGAAACGAACACAGGTACACAGAAGAATGATGGCAATAAAACATTCAAATCGGAATTTACCACAGGTGTAAACACAACAGAGGAATATCTTGAACACGTAAAAGGTAAAACTCCGGGAGCTTCTTATTCTAAACTATTGACAGAGTATAGGGATACGTTCCTTAATATTGATATGATGATAATAGATGACTTATCTGATTTGTTCTTTGGTCTATGGTGATTGACAGGTGATAAATAATTTGCTATAATATTAGTGGAACAGTTTGTACTTATTATAATAGAAAGGAGAGGCTATGAATGGTGCAAATAGTATGGACGTAAAACCGTTAAATCATTTTCGGTTTTGGTGCCAAAAGGTTTTACCACTTGTCTATGATGACTCGTTGAGCTATTATGAGGTACTATGTAAGGTAGTAAATTATATCAATAATTTAATTGACACAAACAATCAGATTATTGAGTATGTGGATGAACTGAAAGCTGAATTAAAAGTAGTGCAGGATTGGATTGATAATTTTGATACCAGTTATGCTGAATCAATTATCAGAGAATATCTTGCAACTATGATATTCGTAGAGATCAGTGACGCAGGTTATTTCATTTACTATATCCCGGAAAGCTGGAACGATGTTTCTTTTAATACTACCGGATTAGATATATCAAACGAGGAATTATCCGATAATGGACACGTTGCTAATTATGAGTACGGCAGGCTTGTTCTTAGCATGTATGCAGATTCATAAAGGAGAATAAAATGGTTAAACAGTATGTAGGCGCTAGGTATGTTCCTAAGTTCGCAAGCCCCGTAGAATGGGCAGCTGACACAAGCTATGAAGCGTTGACGATTGTGACTTTTAACAACGCTTCTTATACTTCAAAAATTCAGGTACCGCCCACAGTTGGAAATCCGGCTAATAACCCGAAGTATTGGGCACTCACTGGAAATTATAATGCGCAGGTGGAGCAGTACAGACAGGAAACTATTCAGGTCAAAAATGAAATCACAGAAGACCAAAACGCTCTTAAGAATGAGGTCACAGAAAGCCAAAACGCTCTTAAGAATGAGGTCAAAGAAGGGCAAAACGCTTTTAAGATTGAGATCACAGAAAGCCAAAACGCTCTTAAGAATGAGGTCAAAGAAGGGCAAAACGCTTTTAAGAATGAGGTCAAGAATGAGGTCACAGAAAGCCAAAACGCTTTTAAGAATGAGGTCACAGAAAGCCAAAACAATTTTCAGTCTACATTAACTACCAACTATAGTAACCTGAAACAGGAAGTAAATAACCTAACATTAAGTGCAGGAAACCCGCAGGCGACATCAGCAGAAATTACAGCCGCCAGAGGCGCGTACTCTACATTATCGGAACGGTTAAATAACAACGTTTCAGTTTTCCCGTCTACGCAATACATTACTAAGGACAATTATACAACTTATTTAACAGACGCTAATGCCGCAATTCCTAACAATATTTATAGAATAGTAATTGGAGCGGGATCAACAGCGTTTCCAGCACACCTTCCAGTTATTACTGATAATGGCAAATATGGGCATAGCTCAGTTTGCTATCTTTCAACATTGTTAAACCAGAAAATGGGAGATAGTTTATGTGATCTTCAGATTTTCTATGACGTTAATGAAAGCCAAATTTGGAGCAGAGCACATAATGTAAATGGAGCAGTTGGTTGGGGAGAATGGCAGACACTGTATGATGCAAAAGCGGTTACGCCAAGAAAAATAATGCACATAGGCGCAAATGATAATTTTGCACAAAAAATCATCAAGGCATACGAAGAGAACTATACGGAAGTACACGTAGACAGCGGGACATACAATGTTCAAGACAATTTAAAGGCGATATATGGCAGTCTGGAAGCCCAGTACAATAATAACCAATATAAAACCGGTTTACCTTTGGGTAATGGAATTAAGTACATATTTAACTCAAACGCTGTTGTAACTCTAAACTACACAGGCACAAACGAAAATGTAGAAAGCACCTTATCATTATTTGCAGCCTACCCCGGAAATTATGAATTACATGGTGGTACATTTATCACGAATAATGTTAGATACACAATTCATGATGAGCGATTTAGCAGTGAGGGTTCTTATTATCACGAATATGACGGGTGTAGATTAGAGCATACAAGTAGCTCAGATTCAAAGGGCAATGTGCAGACTATTGGCGGAGGACTGGGAGAAAATGGAACTATTTATATTCATGACTGCTTTTTTAAAACTATAACCAGTAAATACGAAAAAGTCGGCACAGTGTCGTACCATAATGGTTCTGATAATAAATGCAAATCAAGAGTTGTTGTTAGAGACAATTATTTTGACTTGGACAACACTCTCAGAATATCGTGGTACGGTACATCAGACTTAATTACGCTGTGGCTTGTGTCAAATAATTCATTTGGCTCTGATATTGAATATCGGGCAGAATCAACAGGTTCCACACACGTTAATATGAAATACATAGCGTGGAATAACGAAGTACGAACTTAATATTTTAGTCCTGAGCATGACTATAAACCGCTCTATTTTGGTAACTATTATTAGTGTAAATGGTACAAACCTAATTATGTAATGTGATTAAATAAGCGCGCCACAATGTAAAAATTGTGGCGTGCTTTAATGTACAAATGGGAACATGAAAATGAAATTAATAGGGCTTT
>Ga0256405_10012074_pt1 | contig 10814 bp, 9 predicted proteins | sample RumenRJG_02DNA_FD_189096 | JGI IMG/M metagenome (GOLD analysis project Ga0256405, IMG submission 189096) | Bovine rumen microbial communities from Lethbridge, Alberta, Canada - RJG_02 | ecosystem: Host-associated > Mammals > Digestive system > Stomach > Rumen | place: Canada: Alberta | collected... | reverse complement strand
ATCTTGAGTTGACCAGAGTCTTTGTCTTTATAGACAATAGCTAACTCTTTCTCATTCAAGACATCAAACTCAGAAGAGACAGATTCAGCAAGCTTACGCTTCTTAGGAGCCTCATATACTCGATAAGCGTCCATAATAGCAGATTCAATCAATCCACTGGTATTCAGTACGATATTGATATTAAACTGCTCATCAGGACCAAGGTAATTTACAGGAGAAGGAGACTTAACCTGTTTATTCTGCTTATCGTAAGCCTCAGCCTCATTGATATAGGTAGCAGAGGCTTCATAGATAGGCTTACCGTTTGCTCTTACACCAGGTTTATTGATAGTAAGAGAATCTCCTTTAATGGTAAGATTAAAGGATTCGTTATACTGCTCAAAGTCAAACGAAACCTCTCCAGTAGCAGACTCTTGGTTTAAGGTAAAGCCACCAGGAGCAGCTGCTTGTGTAAGAGAAGTCTTAGGCTTATCCTTTAATAAGCGAGATAAAGCAAGAGAATAAGGAACGACATAGAGATACTGCTCACCATACTTAGCTGTATTGTCATAGATCTCATCTACAAGAGTAAGCAGATTATATCTTTCCTTTAACTCTTTAATTCTTTCATCGAAGACTTCTTTATCTTCATCATCAGGCTTATTGACAGTAAGGAAGTCCTTAGAGAAGTGGTCAGCTGATAAGACACCCTCTTTCTTTACATCCAGAGCCTCAAGAAGCTCAGGAAAGTACTTACAGACAGCATCTATCTCAGCATCTACTTCAACAAGGTAACGATTGCTCATGAAGTTACTATAGAAGTCTTCAAAGCCAATCGCACTGTCAAAGAGCTCAGTAACATCTTTCATCTTACCGATCTTATCATCGGCTTGAGTCTTTAATCTCATTCGAGAATACAACCTAGAGATACTGGGCATACCATTTGTATCCAGGTTGAATTGGGTAATCCGATCAATATGAGAATTGATACGCTTATTCAAATCATCTAGGTGTCTATTACCAAGAGAAGAGTTATAGTATGTATTCTTATACATATCCTCTACGTGTTTGGTAATGGCATCCATTTGATTATCGTAAGAATCGGGCACTCTAATCACCCCTTTTCATGATTACTCGAATGTTGAGAGGCAAAAAGAAAACCAGGGACAAGGGCGTCCCTGGTAATCGTTATTGGATATTCATATAGTGTACCAGTATGTCTATTATGAACTTATTTGAAGATTCATAACAACCATACTCCTGTAGCTTATCCTTAATTGGATTGGTCTTCCTAGCTACCAGATACTCTGCAATGAATAGATTCCAACGGTCCCTGCGTTGATGGATTACTAAGCTCAATCCATCGCCTTTATTTAGATTAAACAGGTTACGGAATATATGCATACCATAATACTGTTTCTCTGTAGGGACATATAAGAACCTTCTACCCTGTGATACCTTAGTAGTAGCTACAGCCTGTACAGTAGGATCACTCTCTAATCCAGTCAGAGTAATAGGAGGTTCAGTTAAACCATTCATTACACTATAGAAGCCAGTAATAGCCTTATCCAATGCGGGAATAAATACAGCCTTATCAGACTCAGGTTTATACAACTCAATAACCTCAGGATCTGGTACACCATACTCATTTACTACATACCAGATATTATCCACTAACTCCTGGTGGTAATTCTCTGCATACTGGAATAATTGCTCTGGTATCATGACCCAATCAATAGAGTTAGGGAAATACAAGAAGTTCTTATGTTTCTCTACAATATCTCTATCAATAGAGTCTAATCTGAATAAGACATCTACAGGAGGAACGAACTGAGGAAGAAGGACTACCCTATGTAAAGAATAGCCCTCCTCAGGAGTTCCATATAGATATCCATCATGAGATGCACGGAATATATGACACGATTTCATTGCATTAGCAACAGCTACTATATAATCAAAGCCATTAATGGTATAATAGCCATCAGAAACTCTGATTTGCCGAGATCCTAACATGGTCAGTATACTCCTTTATAAAGTTTTTCGTGCTGTATACCATCGGTGCTGTAATAATCAGCGGATAGATGGGACCAACTGTATTATCAAACGGGATTGTTTTAGTTCCCGTTGTATTTTCAAATCCAATAAGATAATTACGAGGCTTGATCTCTTCCATACATACTTTATGGACAAAGTAAACAAGCTGCTCATAATTCATCAGACCAAACCATCTAGAACCAATGTCTAACCAGTTCTGGACAGCAAAGTCTTCAAAGAATGCTCCACCTCTTGTATAGGTTGAGGAATGCATCTTATTCTCAAGAGCATAGATCTTATCCGGAATAATAAGCATACCAACCTGAGTATGAGCCGCTAAGTTGAATTGGCGTATCAAGGACGGGTACAATGACTTATACAATTACCTTCCATAGAGGTCGTTAATCTCTATGCGTTCTCTTATGAACTGCTCATGTTCTCACATGAAGTTGAGACTATATCTTTACCATAGGCTTAGCCCTTAGGTAGATCCCATTTCGAACCACTTGGCCCTACGTCTTTCGACTAGTCGTTGAACCTTACTTCCGTAGAAGTCTTGGCTGCTGATTGTCCTTAATAGGAGTTCCCAGCAGTTAAAGATCTTTTTCCATGATATGTTTCCATACCAGGTGACTATAAGTTAATCAAAATCGTCACAATTCTCGAATATATTAATCGGGTACCCGTTGCATTTCATTCTAGAATAATCTGATAATTTAAGTGGGTCAGCTACAAATGCTATTTATATATTTCTTCATAGACGCAACTCTATGAATCCTTTTGGCACTTCCTTTCGGAACGTGTATAGATCATGTGTTCACCCTATTTCTAGGGGCCTGATTTTTCTTCCACCATTAACTTGTGGTTCTACTCTCCCGCAAGGAGATGATCGTTGAACGTATACCTATACGGTATGTCGCTGCTAAACATCCATTATACCAAGCCTTAGGACATAATATAGTGACCAGTTATATTATGCTTTTATTTCACCATAGCTCATCTCTACCTTTCTTTCTGCTTTCGCAACCATCACGCTTAGAGTTTCCTCTTACGTTGTGGTAGGTAGAGCTTTAGGAGTTCTTAGCAATTAACCAGGAGTCTGCACTCATTACTGAATACAGAGGGCATTAGCCTTTAGGCTACCCCAGGGAACTTCTCAGATGGGCGGGTATTGAAGCGATTGCAATTATTTCCGAGGATAAAGCCTTCATCATAGAATTCCTTAGCACCTCTATTAGCAAGATATACAGTCTGTCTATGAACCTTGCTATAACGAGTATTGTTTATCAATGCCTTACCAAAGACATAATCAATGTCCTCTACCTCAGACTCAATACAATACTGAACGACAACGTCCATGACATTGTAATACACGAATGTTTTATAGTCCAGATAGGGGAGCTGCATAATGTCAGTAGTTATATGCTTATAGCTAAGTTTATTCACACCCGCTATAATCTCACCAATATCATCCAGCTTCATAGAGGGAAATGCTGTTTGACCTTTTCTTCTTGATGCAAAGTGGATCATCTGATCCATATAGGTGGTATAAGTGGACGTAATAGCGAAATCGCCGCGCTCACTCGGTTCATTACGCATTCTCTCATCAATAAAATACTCTGCATACTTATACTCGAAATCAGGATGAGAGATAATCAGCTCAGGATTTCCATGAAGAGCTCTACATCTCGCAATGAGATAAGGAATATCGAACGCAGCATTCCAGACAACTGCAAAGTCTGGATTGAAAGAATTGATAAGCTGGAATAGAGTAGCTATCATATCCAGCTCTTTATCCTCATCAAAGAAAGCTATAGAATATTGGAAGTCCTCTAAGCCTAAGCTAGCATTCTTCTTACCAGCTCTCTGACCAGCTACATAATTCAATACGAAGTCATGGAGATCTTGTGTTCCTTCCTGTGTGATAAACTTCTCAAAATCTGGAATGAGAGTATTCTCTTTGGATCTGAGAAGTAAGGTGAATATCCGTTTCTGGTCCTGAAACATCACAGTGATAGCATTCACGGGGCATTCACCCATCTCTGGGAAGTCACCAAGCATATCCTTACCATCGACCTCAATATCGAAATAAGCCTTAGTAATATCACATTGACCATTTACATAGTTTCTGTCAAACCAGAATCTATAATGGTCTTCTAGATTCTGATCAGAGAAGAACACATCTGGATGAGTATGAATCTTCTTAGCCTCAGACTTATTCCCACTGGTCATCATATTCTGATACCATTTCTTCATACCCAAGTCATAAGCAACCTCTTTACCAAGGTTCTTATGCTCTACTACAACAGGATCTACCTTCTCTTTCTCAATGAAGAGTCTATTGTAGTCAACATGTTCTCCGTTCTTGACGATATAATACTCATAGCTCGGGTCAATGATCTCTTCCTTATGCTTAACACCTGTCTTATTATCCTTAAAGACAATTGTAAGGAGTTCATGATACTTATCGTTGTGATCACGAAATCTCTTACTATAGGTATTCATAATGGTAAGATCATCGCCCTCTTTAAATCCGCTTAACGGTACCTTAAGAGGCATAATATAGTCATCTGTTTGAATCATCTCTTGAGGTTGTGAAAATGGTATATATCCATTCTCTGTCTTAACCCTAATCATATAATCATCCTCCTTAGGTGTCCCAAAGTTCATAACTTCAGGTTACTAAGATGTTTCACATATCATAAGAAAGTAAATTCTATCTGACATGGGGAACATTTCTATAATATCCAAATAAAAGGAGGATTGGCTTATGTCGATCTTTTTCGATTATATGCAGCCTATCTCTTTAGATAATTCTGAAATGGATTTGGCTATGGCTAAGAAAACTGAAGAGAATCCTGATGTAGGGTTTAGCTTCAAATACTTCCTTGATGAAGATGCTGTGATTCCTGGACAGGAAACTAGCTTGGCTATTAAGGAAGATGCTAAGCCTGTTAAGAAACCTCGGAAGAAATCAGAGCCTAAGGAACCTGCACAGACTGTTATTAACAATGAAGTGCAGATCCAAGGTAATACAGCAGTTCCTTACCAGAATTCCTATGATGAAACCACTGGTATTCTGAAGACTGCTATTGCTCAGGCTGATCAGCTTCTCTCTGAGGTTAAAGAGGATATTGATGCTATTAGAGCTAGTAAGACTCTAAAGAGTAAGTATACCTATTTAACAAATCTTACTGCTAGTGCAGCATCATTAATCCAAACAAGAATAACAGCAGCAAAAGAGATCAATTCGAGTATTACTCAAGCTCATTCGCTGGAACTTCGTCGTAGTAAGGATCTGAAAGAGTATCAGCAGAATGAGAAGAATGATGATGCTCGTATGATGGATATGTATAGCGCATTCATTAATGCTCCCGTCGGAGCATATGAGAATGGTCTCAATTACCCGACAATCCCTGATATGATGCTTGGCCCTAACAATGGTGCTGTTGGTGCTGTATCTATGGGTGGTGAGCATAATGAACAGCTCTCTCCTGAGCAAATGAGAATGCGCCTTGAAAACAATCCCAATATTGAGGAAATCGTGAAGTATGATCCAGCATCTAATAGACGCTGGTTCGAAGTCATTGATAAGGTTACTGGTCAGCAGATTCCTAATTATCCTACCAGTGATCCCTTTATGTTGGAGGACGTTACTATTGATTCTAGAGCAGGTGTTGCTAAGAATCGTAACCTGGATAAGGTTTGGCCCCTTGTTACTGTGGGCAATACATCTGAGTATTAAACAAAAAAGAATATAGGGAGGGAATTCAACCCTCTCCTATATCATCAAGTTTTATAAGTTTTGGCAAACAGAAAAAGAAAACCTTAAACTATTCCTAATAGGGTGTTATACCTATGATAAAAATAAAATACACAGGGAGATGATCCCTGTGTATTTTTATATTGTAATGGAGGCAAACATGACAACAAAGAATACTTTCCATTCTTATTTTAATGTTATAGCGAGTAGGCCTGGACAACCTACTCGCTACTAAAGGGAGAAACAGATGTATGTAATGGAGAGATGGCAAGCCACACAACGGGTTTATCGATTAGAAAGGAGTACCACCTATGAACAGTGAAAGGAAAGGACCGATCTATCTCAAGAGAAAAGGAGAATAATCACTGACCCCCAGAAAGGAAAGATTCTCTCCATTACATTACTCAAATGTTATTCACCCTCTCTTGACTTCAAATACGGACACCAATCTGGAATAGATCCATTAGGATCGATTTCATTACCTGTCTCTTTGCAACGATATACCATAGTAGTCATGATATTGTTCGTTGCAGTAACCCATTGAGGCTTCCAACCTGTAGGGATATTCTCAATTGTTTCTTGTTTACCTTTACACTTATGACAAATGTAGCATGAGTCTACAATACGTTTCCTCTCAGCATATGGATACTTAGGACATCCGACAGCTGATTCAGGTAATTGAGTTCTTGTCTCAGAGCAGATCCGAATAGGCTTCGGATCTGATGAGTCATCTGTGTATGCTAATAATGCTCTTACATTTTTATCACATGTTTCACAACCATAGTACACCATCATTGATACCTCCAGATAATATTTCCTCTATCATAATCTGTAGAGAGCTGAGAGTTCTTCAACAGAATGACATCGGATGTGTCTACTTGTAATTCAGAAGAATGGGAGACCATGATACACTGCTCCACATTCATAATCTGCATAATACGATTCATGACATCGATAAACATGATTCTATTGTTCTCGTCTAACGGTCCATCAATCTCATCCAGCTTAAGAATATTATACTTACTAGATGAGGTATGGAGAAGAGAGAAGGAAATGATCATGGAAATCATAGTCAATTGGGAACTACTCATAGAAGAGATATCGTCATTGATATAGCCTTGACCTAAACAAGGAATCCTAAACTCAGACTCATTGATAATGAAAGGCTGGATGACATACTCTCCATTAAAGAGTAGAGATAAGAGTTCATTGGCTAAGGTAAGGATCTTCCCCATATATAGTTCCATGAATACCAACTGGATACCCTTAGTGGGAGAAGAGTAGTGCTTAATGATCTCTATCTTATCGTATCTATCCCTTAAGGTAGCTAACTCTTGGTTGTACTCTTCTGATCTCTTTAATGAGAAGACAACCTCATTACGAGATCTTCTTAAATCAGACAGCTGCATATTAAGGTACCTAATATCTCCTTCTATCCCAGCTATCTTAGACTTACTCTCATTGATTCGTCTTATTGTCTCTGCTATAGTGTCATACTCTCTATTAAGCGTTTTAGTCTGCTCAATATTCTCTATAATACCAGTCATTATCTCTAAACCTTTCTCTAGCATAAAGAGATGACCGGATACTCTATTGGCATTTATATTTAGCTGTCTTAGCTGTTCACGCTCTTGTTCTACTACCACAGTATACTTACACTGCTTTGCTCTCAAATCGTCTATTTCAGATTTTAGCTCTCCCAGGATCTCCGATTTAGATTCGTATAGATCGATCCTTTTTCGAACTTCATCCATATTTTTCTTACACTGATGGTATAAAGCAACCTCATTGGAGATGTCTATATAGCTATACATCTTCTCCATATAAGAGAAGTCATCACCAGCTAAGAGTTTAGTAAAGAACTCTTCTCTAGAAGCAAACAACCCTCCATTAGGAAGACGAAGTAAGATACCTCTATTATTGGTAATGGATCTAATCAAGTTCTTCATCTCACCAATACAAGCATTAATCTTCTTCTTTCTATCAAGCTCTCTAGACATATACTCATACTTCTTGTCATATTCTTCTTGCATAGCTTGTAATGACTTTAACTTCTCTTCAGGTTTAGTCTCAGCCAGTTGAACCAAGCCAGAGATATATGGACAAGTATCATCTGTACAAGTAGTAGGTCTATCCTTTAGCTTCTTCAAAGAGTCTATCTGAGATTCTAATAATACAGCATCATGATGATTCTCTGAGCTTATCGTGGTATAGTCAGTCATGAACTGTAGCTCATCCTCAATAGGAAGTAAAGGTACATTACCCCAACCATTACCTGTATACATGGCAATGACCTGTTCCAATACACCATGGTCATAGTCTGATCTCAATAGATCTGCTAAGTGCTTAATATCCTTTAATGTATTCAATGCCAGGATATATTCATCCTGTGTGAAGGCCTCTGGATCAATACCAGACTGAGCAATATCTCCAGCATATGTCTCTACCTGGGCTCTATAGCCTTCATAAGCATCTAAATCTGTTTTATAAGCTATATCATCCTGTAAGGTAGCCAATCTATCTTCTTTGGTTCTTAACTGTGCATTCACATCATTAAGGAATGTAGAATTATTCACCAAAGAGGTATTGACCTTGCCTGTCTCTATAGAGATCTCATCTTGCTCTGCTTTATAAGCTGCTACCTGTGCTGAAAGGAACTTATGCTCTTCTTCAGGTATGATGAGCATATGGTTATTCATAGCAGTAGCATATCTAGCAAAGGCAGTCTGATTATTCCTATAGAGAGTAGCTTGTTTATCCTTAATATCTACAGCTTTAAGCTGTATTGTCCCATCAGGGTCATTCGTATTTATAATAGCCTTGGCATCAGCTAAAGCTTGCAGTAACTGTTCCTTACCCTTCTCTAGCTCTTCAATACGATCATCATAGAGCTTGAGATTATCTTGTAGGCTTTGTACATCTCCCAGGCTACCAATCTTAGCTACCAAAGAATCCATCATAGCTTTTACACTAGTAGATTGCTTAGAAATGGCTTTATAGATTCCATTATATACTTCCAATGACTCTATAATAGAATTCACAAACTTCTTTCTCTCAGCAGGTCTCTTAGTAGCCAATCCTCTATCTTCAGAGGATAATTGAGATAGGGCAAAGAAGTTAGGGTCAAGAGAGAGTTCATTAAAGACAATGTCCTTATACGAGGTTACATTACCATTCTCATTCAACTCTACTTCATGACCATTAATCGTCTTTGTAATGAAGGCTTTAGTAGTATCTCTAGTACCATTGCTCTTCATATCATGAATAAAGGTAATCTTATAGACCACATCATGATCTAAGATACTAATGATCTTCTTAGCTGGTAAATCAGGTAAGAAAGAATCATTAGGATCAGGAAATACCGATAAGGCTTTGAATATAGTAGACTTACCAGAACCATTCTCACCACGAATGATAAGAGTCTGATACATACATCTAGATAAGTCTATCTCTATTGTATTAAGGTGCATACCGTTATAGATACCGGCATAATTCTCTAAGTATAAGTATAGGAATCTCATTCTTATTCCCTCCTGTTATTCCTAGGTTTTCAAGAGGATAATATCTAACCTTTAACAAAAATAAAAAAAGGTAGAGAGATAACCCTTACCCAACATGCAGGTAAGGGTTATACTCCCTATTATGCTTTTAGCAGACTATATCATCAAGATACCGATCGGTCATCTCGATGTACAGTCTACTATGGAGGAGAGATGATTGTGTGTGGTCATCTCTCACCCATTGCTTGGCATCAAAAGTTTCTGCATCTTTAATGATGATATCTTTATATCTTTTCACGAAGATATCCAGATAACCATTAAATCTAGCGTCATCTTTTCTACCAAGAAGCTCATATATTACCCAATGTGCTGGATACTGGTTGAAGAAATCCAGCATATGAGCAATATGATCCTTGGAGGCCATATCGTGATCTCCTTTCTATAAGGAATCACTCTGTACTCAGAGTGGTAGAAACATCACATCCTCAACCGCCTCCACTACCAGTTTCTACATTATTATAGTATCTAATTGAAAGAAAATTTTCTTTCGAAAAAGAAAAGAAGAGGGAATTATCCCTCTTCTTCTATCTTTGCAATCTGATCAATACAGATCTGTTTAGCTTTTTCAAGAATAGCTAAACCCTTGGGGAACTTTTCAAGATCACTTAAGCATTTCTCTCTAGGTACAGGAAGATCCTCTTCTTTCTCTGTAATAGCCATAGAGATAGAGAAGACTATATTGGTCATAGGTTCGATAATCTTATTCATAGCCTGGATGAACTTCATACATCTGATATTCTCTTCAGACTTGTTTTCAGCATTGGCTATCAACATGATAACGTGCTTTGATGATGCTGATGCCTCATCATCGGTTCCCATGACAGTATCATATTCATTCATAGCATCATAAAGCTTCTGTACAAACTCTTTCATTTCTTTTTCCTCCTAGCTTTCATTTCTTTTGCTTCTTTACGTTTCCTTATACGAGCAAGACGAGGGTTCTCTTCATGTGCAAGGTTTTTATACTGTATCATGAAAGCTCTATTACTCTCATTCTCAGTATATAGATCAGGAACAGGATACCCTCTATCCCATCGTATATTATAGGTAGTTCCACAGTTACGACATCTCATCTTATAAATTGTCTTACGTTGCATAATGGCGAACTTATTAGGTTCCCCTTTCATGTAGTCTTTTGCTACATTATGATACCCCATAGGGGAATTGAAGTAATCAAAGATCTCTATAGCCCTCATATTACACTTCTTACAAAAGTCAGGACCATAGATGATCAATCCATTCTTTACATCCATACTCTCACCTCCAATTAATCATTGGTTTCTAGGGATATAATATCCAATAAAAATAAAAAATAGAGCATAAAATCACCATTTTTGGAAAAATAAAAGTGGCGCCTGGATTGCTCCTCACAACCATACTAGGATAATAGTATCTAATTGAAATAAAATGGAATTACTAGTAGAGAAATATAGGACCCTCAACATCTTGGTAAGGGTTATAATCCCGGTTTGACATCC
>Ga0256405_10012073_pt1 | contig 10814 bp, 2 predicted proteins | sample RumenRJG_02DNA_FD_189096 | JGI IMG/M metagenome (GOLD analysis project Ga0256405, IMG submission 189096) | Bovine rumen microbial communities from Lethbridge, Alberta, Canada - RJG_02 | ecosystem: Host-associated > Mammals > Digestive system > Stomach > Rumen | place: Canada: Alberta | collected... | reverse complement strand
TGTGGGGATTGGGGATTGGGGATTGGGGATTGGGGATTGGGGATTGGGGATTGGGCCCAATCCCCAATCCCCAATCCCCAATCCCCAATCCCCAATCCCCATTAATTAATATATAAGTATTAAATTTAAAATAAAATTTAAAAATGTAAATAATTTTAAAAATAAATTTAATGGAAAAAGAAAATAAATCACAAAATATTCTTATGAATAATACTCAAAATATAAATAATATAAGTAATAATAATCAAAATATAATAATATCAACAAATGGCATTACTTCGGAACAAACTAAAATGATTGAATATTTCGTCATGTTTCAGAAATTTATGAATTTTTCACCTGAAATGAATAAACAAAATATAGAAAATAAAAGCCGAGATGATAATTTAAAAAATAATACTATTGATGAAAATAAAGAAATAAATAATATAAAAGAAAAAGAAAATGAAATAGATGATAATAAAGATAAAGGAAGAAAATGGAATCCTATTAAAAGAAAAAAAAGTAAAAATTATGAAAAAGAAGTTATAGTTCATAATAATGAAGTTGAAAAAGAGAATAATATTATAAAAAATAGTATAAATACAAAATATGAAAAACGCTCAAAAAATAAAGTAAATAAAGAAAAAAATGAAATTAATTCAAATGAAAAGAATATTATAAGCGACAAGATGAGTAATGCTAAATTAAATCAAGATATCAGAAATGAGATTAATGAAAATAAAATAGATAATAATATTACAAAAGAAAAGAAAAATGTAATTAATTTTGATGATATTCCAATTAAGACAAATAATAATATTTTACTTAATAATTATGTAGAAGAAAAATCAAAAATAAAAATAAATAATGCTAATATAAAATTAAATAATAGTATTAATTCTCGTCAAAATATCGATGATATAATAATCAAGCCATCAAATTCAAATTTTGTAGAATTAGTCGAGAAGAATTTAAATAATGATAATTATAAAGAAGAAATAAGTAAAAGTTATAATCCAAATATTAAACAAATAAAAGAAGAAAAAAGTATTCAATCAATAGAAAAAAATTTAAAACAAGAAAAAATAAGATTACTTAAAGAAAAAGCCAAAGAAATCGAAAAAAATAATATTCATAATATAATCACAAATAACAAAAAAGAAAAAAAGCTTATAGAAAATACCAAAACAAGCAGTAAAACAATACAAGCTACAAAATCAAATAATTTCGACAAAAAATTAAAAACATCAAAAACAAAAGAAAATATCTCTACTAAAATAAAAGACTCAAATAATACAGATTGGTCCAAGGCAAAATTTGATTTATTAATTGAGGAAGAAAATAAATCATTGCAAAACTATAAAACCAATCAGTCAAAAACTGATTCAAATAATTTAAATAACTTAAATTCAAATACGAATGAAATAGATGAGAATAAAAAATCGAATGATGATGGTATATTGGACTTTATGAATAAAGAAATTGAAGAAAAAGAAAAATATAATAAATTATTAAATATATATAATAATGAACTATTAAAATTAGAAAAAGAAAAAAAGAATTTAAGTAAATTAAAATCTGATTATGAAAATATATCTTCAATATTTCAGCAAGAAAAAAAGAAATATAATTCTCAAAAATTTGAAGAAAAAAAAAATTTTGATAATTTCGTCGAAGAAGAAATGAAATTAATTAATAAAGAGAAAAAGCAATTAAATTTAGAACAAAAAAATTTGAATGATTTGAGATTGAAATTTCAGATGAATAATAAAATGGATAAAAAGAAACAAAAAAATGAAGCTGATAATATAAAGAAAAAATTAGCCGAGAAACAAAAAGAAATTCACATAAAAGAAAAAAATGATAAAATTATTATTGAAAAATATAAAAAACTTTTACAAGAGGCCAATGAACAAATTTTTGAATTAAATAATTTAATAAATAAAATCAAAGATGAAAATTCAAAAAAAATATCAAATATTGATAATACTGATATCAATGGAAATAAAGAAAATAAAATTGAAAAAAACAGAAATATTAAATATATAACAAATGATTATAGTTTATCATTTCCAGAAAAATATCACGGATTAACTTACAAATTAGTAAAATTAGAAAAGACAAAAGATGGCGTAACAATAAATTATTATAACAATAACAAAAAAGAAATGATATATAAAAATGGTAATAGAAAAGAAATATATGGAGATGAATATCAAATAATATATTTTAATAATGGAGATATTAAACAAACATTTCCAAAAGAAAATAAACAAGTATATTATTTTAAAGAAAAGGAAGTTGTGCAAACTACATTAGGTGATGATTGTCAAATATTTAGATATCAAAATGGCCAAATTGAAAAGAATTTCAATGATGGAACAAAACAAATTATTTTTCCTGATGGTAAAATTAAAAATATTTTACCTAATGGATATGAAGAAACTTATAATTTAAATGAAAAATAATTATAATTGCACACAAATTAAATTTTTTTAATTATTAAAAATATATTTTCAAAGAAATTATAAATTTATTAAATAAAAAATTCATTAAATAATTTATATGGGGATTGGGGATTGGGGATTGGGGATTGGGGATTGGGGATTGGGGATTGTGCCCAATCCCCAATCCCCAATCCCCATCCCCAATCCCCATATTAATTAATAAAAATAATTAAATTTTATTTTTATATTTAAAACTAAAATTATTTTAATATAAAATAAAATAAATAAATATATAAACATTTACTATATTTAGAATATATATAGGAAAATATTTTTTTAAAAAGTCAATTAATATATGAAAATTAAATCATTCTTTATTTATATCTTCTTCATTATTAATTTGTGATATTTTCTTATCTTCTTGATTTATTTTTGGCATTTTTGTATTTTTCATTATTAATATTTTATATGATTCTTTTTCATTTTCATTTTTTGGTTTTACTAAAACAAATAAATTATCAAAATCTTTAGCAAAAATAAAGTCAATCACTATATAATTTTTAATTTGTCCAGTCATAACAATCTGTAAATCAATTATATTATATATATTAACAACTTCATCTTTTTGATCGATGATTAATAAATAATCATTAAATTGATTATCTGTGAATTTCTTAATACAATTATTCTTTATATCATAATCAATTTTTTGTTCTTTGATAAAATGACCATTTATAGAGCAAACACATAAAGAACTTCTTGATTTAAAATAAAAAATAAAACAAGGAAGAGGAGAACTTGATATTAAAGATATATTTGAATATACATTATCTTCACTTTGAACTAAATTCTTTAAATTAAATGAATTAACTAATTTACATTGAGGTGTTGTATATAAATTACAAAAACCATCTTTAGAACAAGTAATAAATATATTTAATTTTTCATCAAAGGATAATGAACTTATTGGACTATAATGATCATATAAAGTTTTATATAAATGTAATAATGACTTATCTTTTGAGTCTATAATATAAATATATATTATTCCTAAATTATTTGCACATAACATAAATATTTCATTAGGGTCTATTAATATATGAGTTATACTTGATTTTTCATTTGTCGAATATATTTTTGTATCTATTTTTTCATTTTTATCTTTTTTATTATCTTCTGATATACTTTCTATTAAAATATTTCCGTTCCAAAATCCTCCTAATGCTATGCAATGTCCTTTATTATAAAACGCAGAAGGGATATTTAAATTATTAAAATGTTTTAAACGATTTTTTGGTATAAATATTTTTATATCTTTTTTATTATCAATTAATTGCAAAATTTTTATGGATATTTTATTATTTACATTATCTTGATTATTATTTGAAGAATTTACCTTTTTTTGAACTTGCTCAATTTTTAAAGATTTAATTATACCATTTAAATTATCTAAAACATATAATTTTTTTTTATCTTCTTCATCTTTTTGATTTATATAAATTTTAACAGGAATAAATATATTATTTTTATCATCCTTATTTAATTCTAATTCATTTATAATTTCTATATTTTTTTCTTCATTTTTTTTTAATATTTCAGTAAGATTAATAAACATATCTTTTTTTGATTTTATTTCATTATAATTTAATCTTTTATTTGTCTCATTTTTAAATATTTGATGTGGTGTTACTCCAAATTCAACCATACGACAATAATATACTTTTGCATTTTCATCTCCTTTATCATAATTTTCTTCGAAATCTTCATCATATGTATAACTCAAAAATAAATTATTTATTTTTTTTGCTTTTTCTCCTCTTTGTTTTACTCCAAACATAATATTAAACCATTGATTTATTTGTTCATTTACTTCAGGAGATTCTAATATCATTCTATGTTTATTAATAAATAAATATCCATCTTTATTTGACCATTTTGGCATATCTACATCATTTACTTTATATTTAATATTAGTTACTTTATCTTTAATTTCTCCTAAATCAAAATTATTTAAATTATAAAACATTTCAGGAAAATAAAAAAATTCAGGAATTAATTCTCTTAAATCTGCTCTTTGTGTAGATGCACACATAAAAGAATCTTTCATAGAATTAAATAATCTATGAGGATCATCAAAATTTTTACCTTGTAATTCTATTCTCATATTAGAAAAAGGGAATACTCTAACTAAATAATAAGTAATATAAAGTGAGGTACTAAAATGTGAACGATATCTATCTGATTCTTCTTCTCCTTCGTTAAGACTTGTGTCCCATGTTGATATAAAACTTTGTTTCCTTTCGGCTGAAGCTTTATCAAAACATAACATACCCATAGGAGTTCCAAATGGACGTAATATTTGAGTTTTTGGCAAATTATCTGATTGATAATCTAATAAAATCCAAGGAAATACTGGATATTGATTAATATCATTGAATGAACGATTTGCATATAAATTTAAGAAATTTAATAATTTTAAAGTTGATATTTCCCATTTTGTCCATTTTTCATATAAATATTTTAAATTCATATTTTTTCGATTATTTGTTATTTGGAATAATTTTTCATTATAAAAATTACTATCTTTAATTGATATATTTTTATTAAAAAATCCTATTTTTTCTTCGAATTTTGTATATTCAACGCATATATCTTCAATATCCTTTTTCATATAATGTTTAATATTTTCATATATTATTTTAAGATTTACTTCATCTAATCTGAAAAAATAACTTTTTTTATTCGTTGTAAATATTTCTAATCCTGTTTTCTTATAATAATATTTTCTTTTAAGAACAAAATCTATTTCATTATAAGATATTTTTATATAATAATAATTATATTTGTTTACTTGGGGCTTAAAAATAGAGCCAAAACATACTTGTCTTGAAAAATCATATTCTTCTGGACTTTCTGGAGTTCTATCTGAACTATAAAACCCTAATTCATGAGAATTATTATAAAATATACCACATATATGTAAATCCGGTTTTACCAAGCATGCATCTACTTTGGTATCAAATTTCTCAGGATTATATAAATGTTTTTTGACAATATATTCAGAAAATAAAGTCGAATCTGTTGGAGGTTTTGTTTCAATTGATTCATTACTGAAATCATAATTTATTAATTTTAAATCAAATAATGCATTCTTTTTTGTTATTTTTGTCTGATTTAAATTTTTTATTGTTTTATCATTATTATTCTCTTGTTTTTCTTGATTTATATTTTCTTCATTATTTGTTATTTGATTAAATATTTTTTTACTATTAAGTAAAGCAAAAGATAAATCAACTAAATAATATATAGGTTTTTTATTTTCAGGAGTTCTGAAAAGAGTTTCTGTTTGAAATTCGCTGAATGTTGGTAAATAATAATCTAAATCGACAATAGGAGTAAGTAATATTTTGGCGAAATCTTCAGTATAATGATTTAATAATTTATATTTCATTTCAAATTTAGAAGAATAAAAGAATTCTTCTGTTGACCATATACCTTTAAATGTAAATAATTGTTTTTTGATTTTTTTATATTCTTTTATTTTTTGATTTGTTTCAAGATTCACCTTTTTTTTTGTTAATATTATTTCTAAAATAAATTCATTATTTATTTTTCCTATTTTTTTTTCTAATATTTTATTATATTTTGATTCTTGCCAATAACTTGGAACTAAAATTAAATTAGTTTGACCTTCTTCAGCATTTAATCCATTATTATATATTGGAATCATATTTTTAATATATATATTTCTGAGTTTTATTATTTTATGAAATGGATATAATTTTTCTAAATTTTTATCTTCTTTTATTATTTCATATAAATATTTTTCTATAGATATATCTTCTATAAATAGATTTATTTTTTTTTCTAATTCTATATTATCTTCTTTTGAATTAATTTTTAATATATTATTTATATAATTTTCTTTTTTTTCTACATTTGGTAAATTCTTTGATGAATTATTCTCTTTTGTTTCAAAAAATGAATATATATTTTTTAATAAAATATAAGTTCCTGGTTTACTTCTCGATTTTAATTTAAGAATACTACTCTTACTTTCATTAAATTCATTATATATCATTGCTAATAATTTTAAAATATTTCCTAAACTTTCAATCAAAATATTACGAAAAAAATTATAATATTTAATTTTTTCTTCGTCTTTTTCTTCTTTATATTTTTTAATATATCCATTAATTTCAATAATTTTGTTTCTATAATAATTTAAAGTATTATATAAAATTAATTCTGTAATGTCTTGAATATCTTGATATTCGGATTCATCAGGCCATTTCTGTTTTTTATTATCACAAATTATTACTGTTGAAGAAGATATTATTAATAAACAAATAAATAGATAAAAATCATTATATAAATTATTTAATTCATTTTCATCTTCGACAATGCTAAATAATAATATTAAAAAATGATAAATAAGAAATATATTTTTTATACCTTTATTTGCATTATCACTTTTTTTTAAATTTTCATATGTATTAAATAATATATGTAATTCATTTATAAAACTATTTTTTTTTCCTATATATTTTTTTAATATATTTATATTATCTCGTTCATTATTTGCTTTTTCTTTTGTTAAAGAAGACCATAATGGTTTAAAAAAATAATATATCTTTTTATAGAAAGGATAATTATTCCATTTTATATTTAATATATATTTTTTTTCATTATTTTCATTCATATTTTTTTGATTCATTACTTCCATTAATAATATTGAAGGAAAATTATAAGATAATTCCTGAATTATTTGATTTGATTCTTTTAATTTATTTCCTTGTTCTGCATTGAAATTATAAAAAGTTATAATTTCAAAAAGAAAAGATAAATAATACATATATTCATTTTGAGTTGAATCTTCTTTTTCAGAAATTGATAATATTATATATGATTTAGATAAATTTCTTAATATTTTAATTATGAAATTTTTTACATTTTGAAAATTATTTTTATTATTTCTCAGTTCATAATAATATTTACTCCACGAAAATAATAAATCTAAATTTTTATAGATATTATTATTAATTATTTCTATTATAAATAAATTTGTATTAGTATATACTTCTTCTATTTTTGCTCTCTTTTCTTCTTCAGATAAAATCTTCTTTTTTTCTGAAGAATTTTCATCGACTGGATCTATTGTAAATCCTTGCTTAAATTTTTTTTCATCAAAATTTGATTCAATTATCATAAAAGATTGAAAAGATGTTTCTAAAAGCCAAATTAATAAAAGTTGATTTTTGTATAATTTATCCAAAAAAGATTTTTTATTTGATTTATTTTTTAAATAATTTAAAAATTCACTAATAAGAATTATATCACTTTTTGACACAATTTTTATTAATAAATTAAGAACAAAATTAAATTGTTCTGATTCTTTAAGTGAATTAAGAGTATTATTATATAAGTCTAATATCATAGAATTCATTTTTACTTTTTTATAATTGAGAGAAACCTTATATTGAATTGAATTTATTTTAATATAATTATAACATACACTATTATTTTGATTTTTTAAATCTTCATATAAAGATTCAGGTTCTGAAAATGTTTTATTTCTCGTATTTTCTTTATTATCTTCATCAAATATTTTATAAAAATTACTTTTTTTTAATTTTTTACTCTTTTTTTCTTTTTTATTATCTTTATCTTCATCATTTGAAATAATTTCATTTATATTATTAGATATTATCATTGTTTTAGATTGATTTTCATCATTTTTTGAAGAACTTGACATTAAAATACCTTCACCTAAAAGATAAAAAGGTAAAATAAAATTTTGAATAAAAATGGATTTTTCAGCATCAATTGAGCCAATATTTTCAGTGGCTATTGCCCATGAATTAGTTCTACTTCTTCTTGTTGAATGTAATTCATCATCTAAATATTTTTTCATATTATTCATTAAAAGTATTAAATTCAACGCATCTATTTTAATATCAAAAATAGATGTTTTAAATATAAATAAAGTAATATCAAACATTCTATTATTAGTATCAAGAAAAGAATAATATTTTCCATAATGATTTTTTAAATAATTTAAAAAATATTTAATTATTATTTTTTGTATACAAGGAGATATATCTAAAGTTAACATTTCAAATAATTTAAAAAGCATTTTTCCATTTTCGTTTTCTCTTCCTTTACTTTGACTTGCTTCTCTAATAAATATTTCGAATAATTTAGAAATTACTTCTTCAACTGGTTTTAATATTTCTTTTAATTCAGGTTCATATATTTCACTAGGAATATTAAAATATTCAGAATGTGATTTACAACAAAATTTATTATATTTATCTTCATCATATGTTAATATTATATTAATTAATAGCATTATATCTATAATAAAACCTTCATTTTTAATCATTTCTAAAAGAAATTTAATTTGTTGTAAAATCAAACCTTGCTCTTTTAATTTAAATTTGAAAAATATTGTTTTATTTAATAATATATCATTATGAAATTGTTTTATTAAATTCAAAAAATCATTTTGATAATATATTAATGAGGCTGATAAAGATATTAATTTAGAAGCTAATTGTCCATCGAAATATTTTTCTGGTATTTTTTCTAAAAAATAACTTAAATTAAAAAAAAAATTGGAATTATTTTCATTTTTTAAAGCGAGATTATAAGAAGGCATAAATATAGTTGTTAATAAACTAAAGAATTTAAATAAATTTTCATTATCTAATAAATTATTATTTTGTGCCATGATTTCAATTATTGGTATAAAATGATTTAATCCACCAAAAGGAATTAAATCTTCAGAAATTCTTTTAAATAAATGAATACCATTTAAATTTGGAAAATCTGTAATAAATTCAGCATCAATATCATTTATTGAATCTTTTAATAATATCATTTTATTATTTTCATTTCTTTCAATTAAAACATATCTATTTGGCATATATATACATATTAAATAATCATCTAAAAAAGTTTTAATATCTTTTATATCATTTTCTTGAAGTTTTTCATTTATCGGATATTTTATATTATTATATGATATATCATCCACTTTTTCTTTTAATTCTGGTTTCAAAAAAAAATTGAATAAATCTTCTTTAAAAATACCATTTGATAAAATTGGTTTGATGCAATATTTATCATTTTTATAATTAGGTGAAAGGAAAAATTTAGGTAATCCAAATTTTTTATCTTTTATCATTTCTTTGAATATAATTATATTTGAACATATGCCAATGAAATTTTCAAAAAATTTTATTTGTTTTATTTTATTATGACTCAATTTCTTCTCTTTTTCTTTTATTATTATATTTTTAGGTATTTCTATTTTTTCATCATTTATAAATATTTCAGTTTTTGCAATTTCTTTTATATTTAATTTAATTAATATTGATACCATTTTATTTTCAGGTAATTTAACTAAATTTTCTGATGTAAAATTTGTAGTAAGAAAATAATTTTTATTAACACCAATTAATATATTATTTTGATTTTCTTTATCTTCTTTATTCTTTAAATTAACATCTAATAACGTGAAATTTCTTTCTTCATTATCTTCTTTTATTATATCATTCTCAATTAATTTAATAAAAAATAATATATTAATTTCACTTGCATGCGAAAATTTTTTTTTGAAATTATCATTATCATTAAAATCGATTAAAATATTAGTATTTTGATTACCGTTAAAATAAAAATAATTATATGGTTCATTAATAGTTTGAATACCCTGATAATATAATTGTAATAAAAGCATTATTTTGGACAATTGTTCTGAATTAAAAATATTATTATCATTTATATAATTATTATTACATCTATTTATATAATTAATAATAAATGAAAGTATATAATGATATGTTTCTTTATCTAAAGATATTTGAGATATTAATAAAATAAAAAGTTGTTTTAATTCAGTAAGATATTCTTCATCATTATTTATAATAAATTGATTTATTATTACTTTAAATATATTTATATTTTGATATACTTTTGAAATTATTTCTGAATTATAATTTATTTTATTAAATAAATTTTCTAAATACTTCAATATAATTATTTTATTTGATATGGAATTAATATCATTTTTTAAATATAATAATAATTCTAATATTTTTGATTCCATATTTTTTGATATTAAATATATTTCTCTTGTTTTTATTTCTTTTATTAAATTTTCTGAAGATGAATTATTTATATTATTATTATCATCATTTATTTCTGATTCTTCTCTTTTAAGTTGTTGATTATTATTATTTTCTTCATTTGATGACATATTATTATTTTTTTATTTTTATAAAAATTTAAAAAATAAATTATTTTATTATTTTATTTAAGTTAATGCATATATATGGGGATTGGGGATTGGGGATTGGGGATTGGGGATTGGGGATTGGG
>Ga0256405_10012072_pt1 | contig 10816 bp, 6 predicted proteins | sample RumenRJG_02DNA_FD_189096 | JGI IMG/M metagenome (GOLD analysis project Ga0256405, IMG submission 189096) | Bovine rumen microbial communities from Lethbridge, Alberta, Canada - RJG_02 | ecosystem: Host-associated > Mammals > Digestive system > Stomach > Rumen | place: Canada: Alberta | collected... | reverse complement strand
GCCTTCTTCTTCGAACGTTTCATCGCTTTATGGCACTCATCTCCAGCACGATCAACATCGTAGCAAAGATAAGCATATACTTCCTTCCCATCCAGTGTTATGGGAACTTGTTTGACGTACACGCAAATTTTCAAAATTCTGTCGGAATAAATTGCGATAGTTTTAAAATTTTACTTACGACGAATGTCTCGTGGACTCCATTTCCGCTTTTGTACGACGCTTTCTAGGCACGGTGTCTTTACTACCTTTTGGACGCCCATTGGGTTTCTTGGGATTGATCTGTGACGGATCAATCCCACTCAAAATCATCGCTTCAATTGCTGCTTCTTTTTCCAGCGTCTTTTTGTTTTTGCTGCCGACAGGTCTCCCTCTTTTTCGTGGTTTTACTATTGTAACAGGCTTTGGGATCTCCGGAATCACATGCACATTGTTTGATATTGCAGTGTTTCTACGTTTGTTCACCGCCACTGCAAAACGTTCGAAATGCTCCGGTTTTATACCTTCGGCTTCATACAGATCCTTGTAATTCTGGGACAGCATGTGAACAGCGTAATAACTGTTAGCAGTTCCTCTTCGAAGATATATTCGATCCAGATGCTGTATCATAACGTTTGTGTCGAGATCAAGAGATTTGCATGCCAGGAATATTTCATGTCGGATGATGTTGCCAACAAAACATACAGCAAACTTGCTTTCGATTCCCTCTGTGAAATGTACCCGTGTCGTGTGGAACCCTTGCTGGGATTTTAAGATACAATAGCCAGTTTCTGATGTGTCTCTGAGATGATAAATCTGCAGCGCCTGTTCTGCTCCAAAATCACGTGAAGATGCCAGTGAGAAAAAACCTTTCTTTTCCATTTGGGCATCCCAGACTTTATTGGCCGGAATCACGGTTTTCCTTCCGTTCTGTTCTTCAATTTTAAGGTATGGGTTCATCTCACCAGGAATCTTCACATTCTTGCCATCATCTAACTTTGTCTGAATGTTTCTCATCGTTTTTCTGATTTTACTGGACAAATCCGCCGACTGATTTGTGCCGCGAAAGCTGTCGAAGTAGAGATTGATATATGCCTCAAGATCTGGATGCGTACGAAAAAGGACTTGCTTCTTCGTGGTTCCGTACAATCCTCCTTCATCAGATACACAATACTCGCTTTTCCATTTGATATTCTGTCCCTCTGACTGAATCATGGATGTGTGTCCGTATGTATCACATGGCGTCATGATAATATAATCATATTTCAAAGAAATGATCGTCTGAATGACTTCGTATGTGCAGAATCCACTGTCCAGGATAACGCCTTCAATTTCGATGGATGCACTTTTTAATAAAGCGGCGATCTCCATAAATGCTTTGGAATCAATGACACTTCCTGGATTGACATAGTATGTTATGGGCGTTCCATCTTCGGCGTTGACCGCGTAAATGAAAGATACGATCTTTGAATCATTGCCAGATTTTGCATAGCCATATTCAGAAAGATCGCTTTCTCTGACTTCACAATCGTTATTGGAGCCATCAATGCTGACCCAGCACTTTGTAATGCCACGCTTTTGACAGTGTACCAACCAGCTTTTCCTGAATTGGTCGATCATAATGGATGTGATCTTTGACTTGAAACATTCAGAATACCAGCTGTCACTGTAAACGTCATTGGAAAACAATACTTCCTCCTGCATCCTAATAGGATACAGTTGTGTTACATCGGACCGAGTCAATATCGAATACATGGCATAATCTAAAATCGCATTCGTCAGACCAGGCTCATATGCTTTCAACAACAGAGGATACATTCCTGTTTTATGGATAATTCCAAGAGTTAAAGCGTAGCAACCGATATAGAGTCGGTCCGGCGCAATTTCCTTATCTCCGTAGTACTTGATCCACAGCTCGGGAAACATGTCACGAAATGCGTCATTGACGTACATCGAGACAGATGTTGCTGCATATCCAATTGTGACATACTTTCTGGTCCCGTTAACATCTAATGCAACCTCGATGCGTCCATCATTCGGTTTGGAAGAGAGACCTGCGGGAATAGGAATTGGTGCCTTGTTCCGATATACTCTTGCCATTTTATAACCCCCATAAAATATTCGACGTTTGTCGAATATTTTATCGCCATTATAAAACGGTGTCAAGCCGTATACCGCATACTATACAGATCCCCTGATAGAGCTACTTATACGGCGATACTGCTAGATTATATAAGCTTCTTCATTTAATAACTGGTTCGTCGAAAATCTCAAAAAGGGCAATTTATGAATTCAGTTTTATAATTCGAACGGTTTATTCTCGACAGAATTTTGAAAATTTGCGGTCATGCCCGTTTTCTTTTTTGCTAAAGCCGAAATGATTCTGACATATGGTTCAGGCTTTTTAAATAGCGCGGCATACAAGTAATCGAATTCATGTTCCAATGGTATAGCCCGGTTTGTCAGCACGGCTGACAACCGCTACTCCATCCTCAAATTTCGTCTCATACTCCGGTACATCGTCATCTGACGCCTTTTTGAGATCCGTCAGTAAAACCATGTAATCCGAAACAGAAACATACGGAATATCCCCGTTTTCCGTAAAATACAGATCCATTGTCTTTTCAAGAAGATCATTGCCCGCCTCCATCAGGTACGGCACCGTTTTCTTGATCATCGGGGCATCCTCTGCAGGAACTGAACGTTCCGGCACCGCCTCCGACAGGGCAGCGGTAAACAGACTCAAAAGCATCACCAGAAGACAACTGACTAAAACCTTTTTTTCATATTCAACCTCCTTATTCTGTGGAAATAGCCTAAAGACAAAATAACACATTATCATTTCCCGGTTCAAGATGATTTTGTCCTTTTCAGGCTGATGTACCGCAATGTTACCTCTCCCCTTTTCCTCTGAGAGCAGAAACCGTCCGAGTGAGAAAAATGCTTTTTCCATTCCCTTTTTCTTATATAAATGATATAATAATCAAGACCATCTACTTTTTCCCATGCAGGTATTGTTCAAAAAATGCCGCATGATTTTTATATATTTTCCGAAAGAGATGAACTGTCTTGTCTATTGCAATTACGATGGATGCCTATTCCCCGATAGGAGACCTTACCGGCATTGCTCTGTGCTGGACTATGCTCATTCTGATTTTCTGCTCGTATATGCGCAGGAACCGAAGCTTTAGGCTCTTCTTCGGGATCCTGGTTTCGCTCCTCGCTGCCGCGTACTCCAGTATCATCTACAGAACAATGATGCAGTCGTGGCAGCCCTCTTATACTGTCCCGATTTATGTGGCCAGGCTCACCATGCATGCGACACTGTTTGCTGTTCTTGCACTCTACGTCGCCTATCTGGCGGAAGTCACTCATCTCAGTCCGGGCGAAAAAAAGCGAACGAGTATTCTGGTTGGCCTGCTCTGGGTTTCGCTTTTTCTGTATGATCTGTACGGTACGATCACCGGAAAGGTATTTCGCATCAGCCCGGAGGGACAGATCTTCCTTGGCCCCAGCGTTTTCTCTGTCGGGTATCTCGTCTTTGTGGTGATCAACCTTTCCATGCTCATTTACGTCCGGAAACGGATCTTCCGGCGGATCATCCTCGGCTTTTTCTTCACCGAGGTACTGGCCATTGTGATCAATCTGACTCAGCGGCTGCACGGACAGTCCTCGTTCACTGTCGTCTCGTTCTGTTTCCCCGTGATGGCCATGCTGTATTTTTTCCATTCCAATCCCTATGATACAAATATCGGTGCCGTTGACCGGGCCTCTCTGGATGACTATGTCCGGCGCTCCCTGGCCTCCCGCCACCCCTTCGGATTTATCAGCCTGTATCTGCCGGATTTCAATCAGTCCGGCAGTTCTCTGCCGGATGAACTGCAGGCTCTCATGCGCAACACCGCCCCTACCATCTTTCGCGGTGTCATTCTTTTCCGGGTTGAAAAAGGCCACTACATTTATGTTTATCCGAAAAAACGAAACCGGGATGAAGCGGAGCGGCTTCTGAAAGCCATGAAGCTCTTCCATTCCAGTTACGATCAGTTCCATTATGATTACAAAATCGTGATCGGTCAGTCGGTCACGCCGGCCGCTTTCATCGATTATGTCAGTTTTATTCACTATCTCCATCGTTCAATGGAAATAAATACCATTTACCACACCGTACCGGAAGATAAGGACAATTTCAACCGGTATACCTATATTCTGAGTGAACTCAACGACATCTACAGCCACCATGATCTGGAGGATGCCCGTGTGCTGGTCTATGCCCAGCCGGTATTCAATCATCAACTGAACCGCTATGATACCGCCGAGGCCCTGATGCGCCTGAATCTTGAGAAAACCGGTCTGGTTTTCCCGAATCAGTTCATTCCGATTGCTGAGGAAAACGGATTCATTCATGTTCTCACCGAAATCATTCTCCATAAAACCTGCAGGCAAATTCGCCTGCTGACGACGGAAGGATACCTGTTTTCACGGATTTCCGTCAACATTGTGGCTGAGGAACTGCAAAGCACCTCTTTCTGTGATGATGTCATGCGGATTATTCATTACAACGGAATTAACACCAGTCAGATCGCCCTTGAACTGACAGAATCCGAGAATGAAAATGATTTTCTCATAACCAAGAAACGGATTATGGCGCTCAAGGAAGAAGGAATCAAATTCTATCTGGATGACTTCGGCACCGGATACTCAAGCCTTGAGCGGATTCTGCAGCTGCCCTTTGATATCATCAAATTTGACCGGACCATGGTCATCGCCAGCAGAACCGATTCCAAATCCTCCACCATCGTCAAAAGCATGGCGCAGCTGTTCGCCGATCTGAACTATTCCATCCTGTTCGAGGGAATCGAGGACAAGGAGGATGAAAAGCGCTGCTGCAGCATGTCTGCCTCCTACCTGCAGGGTTACCTCTACTCAAAACCCGTTCCCATTGATGAAATGACCCGGTACTTTACAAAGAAGTCTGAAGCCCTTTCCGGTCAGACTCTCTGATTCCACGTTGGTTCTTTTGCCATGCCGCAGGCATGGCTTTTCTTGACTCTCATCTCTTTCCTTTTTACAATACGCTCAAACTGACATTGACGCTGATCAAGCATTCCGCCACCTCATCACCCCTGTAATCATAATGGAGGTATCTCTCAATGAAAAGCCTTCCCACCTGCGAACGGGTTATCCGCTCAATGCTGGCCATGCAGCGGTATTCATGGGAACAGGGCGTCTGTGCACAGGCCCTGTTTGAACTCGGAAGAAAAGACCTCTGGATTCCCATGGCGTATGACGCCATCCAGCGCCAGTCGCCCGACGGACGGCTGGCCCTGATCGGCAGCAGCGACTCCGTCTCCGATCCGGCTTCAAACGGTGAGGTCTGTTTTCGTGCCTACGAGGAAACCGGCAATCCTTTCTATCTTGCGGGTGCCCGGCGAATGCTTGCGTATCTGCTGCACGACGCCCCGCGGACAAAGGATGGGATCATCTGCCACAATCTGGTCAGCTTTGAAAAGGGTTTTTCGGATAAACAGCTCTGGATCGACGGCCTTTACATGGTTCCGCCGTTTCTGGCCGTCATGGGTCAGGCGGAGGAGGCTGCCCGCCAGATTGCAGGCTATAACCGGGCTCTTCTGGATCCTGAGTCAGGCCTTTATTTCCACATTGCCGATACGGAGAATCAGACCATTGTCCGGCAGAAACACTGGGCCACAGGCAACGGCTGGGCGCTTCTCGGCCTGCTTCGTACCGCCGAGGCAGCACATGCACAGGGTTTTTCCGAGATCGCAGCGGATCTGTTTCATCAGGCGGCCGCGCTTCTTGAGCACATGCTCCGGTATCAGCTGCCGGACGGGCGCTTCCATGACATTCTGGATGAAGATGCCTCCTTTGTGGACGGAACCTCTTCCATGATGGCTGCCGCCGTCATTGCCCGGGGCATCTATAACCGCACTGTTCCTGCCGGATACGCCGCAAAGGCTGCGCAGACGCTTCAGACCGTCGAGGACACCATCGATGAATTCGGACTGATTCACGGTGTCTGCGGCTGCCCGGACTTCCTCCGGGAAGGAACCTCTGCTGAGGCCCAGGCCGCCTACCTCATGGCACATGCCTGGATGCAGAAATGCCGGGAGGCCGGCCTCATCTGACCCCGTTGTTTTCAAACAATCTCCTTGCATTTCAGATAAAAACGTGTACAATGAAACCACGGTTGCCCGATCCGGACACACACTTATCTGTCTGAATGATGCCGGGCCTGACCGGTCTGTCAAAGACCGGTTCAGATCAACTAAAAACGTTGCGGAGTGAACCTATGTCGCTGTTTCAACTTGCTGCCTATGGTGCCGGATGCGCCTTCCTCTCCTATCTCGTTCCCCGGCGTTTCAGATGGATTCTCCTGCTGGCGGCCAGTCTGGGATTCTATGCCATCCGTGCCGCCAGCGGCCTTCCTTTCCTTCTTCTGACTGCACTGACCATATGGGGTGCAGCCCTTCGCATGGGGAAAATTCAGTCACGCTGCGAGGCACAGATCCGGGAACAGAAGGGATCGCTGTCACCGCCGGAGCGCAAGGCGCTGCGCGCCAAAGCCAAAAACCATAAACGCGTCTATCTGCTGGGTGCCCTGATTTTCAACTTTGCCATCCTGGCGGTCCTCAAATACACGGACGATGTACGCGGATGGTTTTCCCTGTCCCCTCTTGGCCTTCTTCTGCCTCTTGGCATCTCCTTTTATACCTTTCAGTCCATCGGCTACCTCCTGGATGTTTACAACGGAAAGGCAGAGCCAGTCCGGAATCCGGCCAGATTCTGCCTGTTTGTCTCCTTCTTTCCTCAGCTTCTGCAGGGGCCTATCGGGCGATTCGGGGATCTGTACCCGCAGCTCTGTGAGCCCCATGACTTTGACTCCTTCGGGGTACGCCGGGGAGCGGTGCTCCTTTTCTGGGGACTGCTGAAAAAGCTGGTCATTGCTGACCGCGTACTGCCCCTGGTCAACGCGGTGTTCGCCGCCGAACCCGGATCCATGGGCGGTGCTGCCGCCCTGGTCGGGGTGCTGGCCTATTCCCTGCAACAGTACTGTGACTTTTCCGGCGGCATTGATCTGGTGACCGGCATTGCGGAGCTTTTCGGTATCCGGCTGGCCCCAAACTTCCGCCGCCCCTATTTTGCCATTTCTCTTGCTGATTTCTGGCGGCGCTGGCACATCAGCCTGGGGGCATGGATGCGGGACTATGTATTCTATCCCTTTGCCCTGACTGCCCCGATCTCCCGTCTCTCAAAAGCCGCCAAAAAGCGCTTTGGCCAGGATTTTGCCCGTGCCTTGCCGGCCGCCCTTGGGAATATTCTGGTCTTCCTTCTGGTCGGTCTCTGGCACGGCGCCTCCTCGAATTACATTTTCTGGGGTCTGTACAACGGCCTTATTCTCGCCCTGTCAGCCCTGCTTGAACCCGCCTATCGCCGCTTTGGCGAAAGGCACGCCTCCCTGGTCGCCGGACGGTTTTTCCATCTTTTCCGTGTTCTGCGGACATTTGCCATCGTCAATATCGGCTGGTTCTTTGACCGCTGTGCCCATGCCGGCGATGCCATCCGCATGATGCAGAGCATCCTGACCGATCTTCGTCCGGCGCAGCTGACCGCTGAATGGCTGGACCAGTGCGGCCTGCCGATCAGGGATGCCATGGTTCTGGGCGTTTTTACCCTCCTTCTTTTCGGCGTTTCCCTGGCACAGGAACGCGGGGTTCAGGTCCGTGATAAAGTCCTGCATCTCCCGCTGCCGCTCCGCTGGCTCGTTCTTTACGCCCTGATTTTCTCCGTCCTCATCTTAGGCATCTGGGGCAGCGGATTCAGCGAAGCCAGTTTCATCTATTTCCAGTTCTGAGGTTCGGTTTATGAAGAAATTCAAAGGCATTTTAACCGGTTTCGTTTTTTTCCTTCTGCTGTTTGTCCTTCTGGCCGGATTCAGTCACCTTCTGGAGTATAAGGAAGGCAAGGCAAAAACCGTTCCGCTGCTGGAACGGGCCGGGCAGGTAGATGTGCTGTTTCTGGGTGACAGTCATGCCTACAGCGACATCTATCCCTTTGAACTGTGGGACCGGTATGGCATCACTGCCTACAACATGGCCAATTACAACTGCACCATTCCCATGTCCTACTGGCTGCTTCGAAATGCACTCACCACCTGCAGTCCAAAAGCCGTCGTGATCGATGTCAACCTGGTCTGGGAGCCCCTGAAGCTTCCCATTAACAGCAGCGATGCGCATCTGAGCCTCGACGGATTTCCCCTGTCCAGGACTAAGCTCGATGCCATCTTTGACCTGATGGATGATCCGTCCATCATCGACAGCAACGGAAGCGCCTATACGGATCTGATTCCGGAATTCATCTTTCCGTTTATCAAGTATCATGCCCGCTGGAGCAGCCTCACTGCCGACAGTCTGCATCCGGTATACAACCAGGATCTCGGAGCCCAGCGCAACCTGAGCCTTGCCGCTCCCGCCTCCTATGAAATTGTCAGCGATGCGGCGCAGGAGCAGGGATTCGGCTTCATTTACCTGCGGCGGCTGATTGAGTTCTGTCAGGGAAAAGGCATTCAGGTTCTGCTGATCAACCTCCCCTATCCCAGCAGGAATGAAAACGATGAACAGCTTTACACCAATGCCGTTCAGTATCTGGCGGATGAGTACGGTATTGACTACATTGATTTTGTGTATCTGGATCAGTTCGTGGATTACAGTACCGACTGTTACGATCCGGATTCACACCTGAATCCTTCCGGTGCCTATAAAGTGACACACTTTCTGGGACAGCACCTTCGCGATGCATACGGCGTTCCGGATCACCGAAATGATTCTGCCTATACCCGCTGGAATGCGGATTACGCCATTTACCGGCAGAACAAGCTCCGCAGTCTGCTGGAAATGCAGGATCCTCGCATCTTCCTGATGCTCCTTGCGGATCCCTCCTTCAGTACCGTTCTCCTGCTCCCGGAGGATTCTGCCGTGCGCCGCAATGCCCTCAACGTCCAGCTGGTACAGAACATTGCCCGCCGGTACCTGATGCCATCTGACATGTATCAGGCGGTCTGGTCTGATTCCCTGATGCCCCTTGAGCACGCCCTGCAGCCCAATGCCTGCATGGTCTATATTGACCGGACCGGCCCTGTTCCCTCCGTTACAGAATTGCCCGATACCGGGACAGTTTCCGCTCCCTTTGGCAGCATCTCCTTTGACAAAAGCGCGGGAACGGCTGCGGTCAAGGGCAGCAAAGGCAGCACCGATCTGCAGTTCCCGCCGGACTGTGATCTGGCGGCCGCCGTACTGGACAGAGATACCGGCGAGGTTCTCTATCAGCGGGCACTGCACTTCTCTGCGGATCAGGAACCTCCAGTTTCTGAACTATGAAATAAAGTGACTCCCCGTTTTTTGTTTTTGTTACTTCTGCTTCTTATGCCCCGATTAAGTCATCTTTTTCCCTGCTGGCGTGGCCTATTCCCTGCTTCTACGATAATGTACATATATATGAAATGATCAAGAGTTGCATTGTTTCACCCAAAGCGATCATCTTCAGTAAATTATTGTTCTCTATTTTAAAAAAGTATCATTATTATGCGTCTATATTTGAAAATGTCATAACGTTATTGATCTATATTTAAATAGCTCGATATTATGAAACCTATTCCAAAAGTCGAGACGATATTATGAATCTATATTTTGATTGACCATGTGACTTGCACAGATGCCCCCGACCGCATTGCTATTCTTATCTTGCTTTTACCATGTAGATTTGGTATAAATAACTCATCCAGCATTTCTTAAATACCAACAACAAATCAAGGAGGATTGTCTGATGACGAAACGCATTTTGTCCCTGCTCATGTGTCTGCTGCTCGTGGCGGGCATGGCTGCCGTGGCGGAAGAGGCCGCCCAGACCGATTATACCGCCGGAACGCCCTGGATGGACCCTGATATCTTGGGGAACGTGACGGAGGATACCCCCACGGACCCGAAGGACAACTTCGCCCTGTACGTGAACAAGGACAGCATCCTGTCGGCAGAGATGCCCTCGGGCGTGCCCGCGGCCGGACCATCGATCGATGCCGAGCTACAGACGTTCTACGATATGGTCGGCATGTACAAGCAGGATGCGCCCGAGGGGCACGACGCGCAGCTGGCTTACAACCTGTACTGGCTGCTTATGGACTGGGACAGCCGCAATGCCGTCGGCGTGGAACCGCTGAAGCAGCTGACGGATAAGGTCGAGGCCATTTCGTCCATCGAGGAGATGTCGAGGTACCTCGTCGAGACGCCTGCCGAGGAGCAGATCCACGGTGTCTGGCAAGCCGGCGGCACGGTCAACTTCAACGATTCGAGCTCCATGATCTTCATGGTCATGCCCAAGGAGCTGATTCTTGGCGACGCGGGGGAATACACGCAGGAAACCCAGCTGGGCACGCTGACCAGGGAGGCCACAGGCGTGTTTGTGCAGAAGATGCTGGTCAAGCTGGGATATACCGAGGAGGAAGCGGCGGCGAAATACCAGAACTGCCTGGATTTCGAGGGCATGCTCGCCCCGGCCATGTATCCCGATAGCGTGAAGAAGACCCCGGAATACATCTCGCTGGTCAACAACATCCTCACCCTTGATGAGATGAAGGCGCTGCAGGGCAACGTGCCGATCCTGGAGGTAAACACCGCCACGGGGTATCCCGAGATGGATCAGTACATGGTAGGCGAGCCGGAATATATCAAGAAGCTGAACGAGCTGTGGACCGATGAAAACCTGACGCTGATCAAGGACTGCTTCATCGTCCATGGCATGACCAGTTACGCGTCGAGGCTGGATCGGGAAT
>Ga0256405_10012071_pt1 | contig 10816 bp, 8 predicted proteins | sample RumenRJG_02DNA_FD_189096 | JGI IMG/M metagenome (GOLD analysis project Ga0256405, IMG submission 189096) | Bovine rumen microbial communities from Lethbridge, Alberta, Canada - RJG_02 | ecosystem: Host-associated > Mammals > Digestive system > Stomach > Rumen | place: Canada: Alberta | collected... | reverse complement strand
GAGACTTATGCTCCTTGTACTTACAATAAAGGTGACATGTAAAGCGGAAGATAGGTGATACCATCCTCTACTTTATAGTCAGCTGCATGCAAAACAGTAGGAGTGGTCATATACTCTCCAAACTTATTCATACACTTCTTTAGGGAAGATAAAGTGTAGTTCTTGCCGCTTTTGACTTCTATCGGACGGATATTGTGACGATTGGTCACTTTGTCCTTTTGAAGCAAGAAGTCTATTTCCATTCGTTCCTCGGCTTCTTTTGACGACTTACTGTAGAAAAAGAGCTTATTGCCGCTGGCTGTCAGCATCTGGGCCACGATATTCTCAATGAGCATTCCCTCGTTCACCTCCAACTTTCCAAAGAGCAGTTTCTGGTAAATCTCAGACGAGACGATGCCCTTTTCATCAAAAGCATGGCTGATTAACAAGCCCGTATCGTTCATATAACACTTCAATGTCGTACGGTCTTCATTCATCTTCAGTCCGATGTTCGGCTCTGTCGAATTGTAGCATATGTTGACAACCCTCGCGTCCTTCAGCCAGAAGAATGCATCGTCCCAGTCGCGGTATTTCGCACCTGGTTTCAGGGCTGACAACCGAAACTTCTTTTCATGTTTGGAGAGCTGGGGAGGAATCTGGTCGAAGATAGACACCACCTTGTCTGCTATCTCACCTGCATAATTGAAGATGTCATTACGATAGATTGTCAGCACATCACGTTTAGCAGCATCTACGGCATCAAAGTCTTTGGTCTCAACATACTTTTTGACGGCTTGCGGCATTCCTCCAACTATCATATAGAGACGGAAAGCATCCATTGCCTGACGATGGAAAACCTGTCCCATCGGTTTTCTCTCTGCATACATCTTACGTATCAAGTCCATCAGCATATCATTACCTGTGGCCCAAAGAAACTCTTCAAAGTCCATAGGGTACATCTGAATAGAACGTTCTTCCGATGGGAGCACGATGCCTTGCGTGTTTTTCTTGATACTTACCAAAGATCCCGTCTCAATGTAGTCATATCTTCTGTCGGCCACCAGAAACTTGATGGCTGCTCTCGCTCTGGGGCATAACTGTATCTCATCAAGGATAATAAGAGACTTGCGCTCATGGAGCCTTACCTTATAGTGTTGGCTCAGATAGAGGAACAACGTGTCGAGGTCTTCCAGATAGAGGTCAAACCAATCTCTTACCATCTGGGGAGCCTTATTGAAGTCAATGAGAATGTATGACTCATACTCATTCTTGGCGAATTCCTCTACGATATAACTCTTTCCGATACGTCGTGCTCCCTCTACGAGTAGTGCCACCTCACCGTTTCTTTTCTCCTTCCAATCAAGGAGTTGCTGATATATTTTACGCTTCATAATGATGTCATCCGCACCTTTTTGCGATTTCTGAACTTCCATATTTTACACCTTTTTAAGATTTTACACGGTACGAATATACACCTTTTTGAGATTTTCTGCAAGAGTTTTGACGGAAAAGCATAAGATATTTGATTATTTTAAGTCATTTTGTTGACCTATTCGTCGTATCTTCCTAATTGTCATTCATTACACTTACATGTTAGATATTGTCAAAATCCGCTTCAAAATCCCCTTTTATTCACGAATAACAGCCAAAAACAAGGCTCAACTGCGTGATTGTTTCGTGATGCAGCTAATGATAACGACATTTCTAATGAATATAAGGATTCTAACGAAATCACCATTTAGAATGTAACTACTTGTGTACTTTTTCCGCCCTAAGGTGGATTGACTCAAATCCCATACAACCGAATTGTCTTTTACACTTACAGAGGGATAAGACACTCTGAAATAATCAACATTATCTCCTACACGAGGTGCATTATGTTGTCTGTCTATTTGACTAAAACATACACCACATGGAAACAGTAAAAATAATAATGCTATTGCTTTATACATGGTACTCTAATTACAATTTAAGATGCAAGTTAGTTTTGTGAATATATTTTTCACATATTTGCGTACAAAAGTATGTATTTTATTTTGATTAACAAAACAAAATCGAGATATTTTTTGCATCGAAACATATTACCGCTTGTACACAATGCTTTATCTTTGATAAAAAACACAAGAGTGACAAGGCAGTGGCTCTAATATGACTCTACTATGAGTCTACAATGACTCTACAGTGACTCTAATCGCGCAATAATCGCGAATTAGAGAATCGTTAGAGAACGATTAGAGAAAGGTTAGAGAACGGTTAGAGGAATAAGGGAGGCAGCGCGAAGCTGGCGCACGCCAAAGGATAAATTTGCGCAATGCAAAGCATTGCTAAATGACAAATGATAAATGATAAAAAGAAGTGTAAAGTAGGCGCACGCCAAAGGCGTGCTATTGAATAATGAACCAACGGTCGCTGTTCGGCGATAGCCGAGGGAAAGCAATGGGCGGGGGGAGGTTATAAAAAGAAGAAAGCCGCTCGTCTCCGAAGAGAACGGGCGGCAAATGAAAGGAGGAAGTGGTACCTCTTGGAGTTGAACCAAGGACACATGGATTTTCAGTCCATTGCTCTACCACCTGAGCTAAGGTACCATTTTTTACAATTTCATCAGAGCTAATACAACTCATTTCTAAATTGCGAGTGCAAAGATAAATGTTTTATTTTATATAGGCAAACATTTCGGGAGATTTCTTTATAAAAATTACACCAATTCAAATAAAAACAGTATCTTTGCATCGATTATTAAGATAATCATTCGGGATTTAGCGCAGTTGGTAGCGCACTACGTTCGGGACGTAGGGGTCGGGCGTTCGAATCGCCTAATCCCGACATAAACAGGTGGTCAAGATTTTCTGGCCACCTTTTCTTTTCCACCTAAAAATCAAAACTCCACATATGGTTTCAGCCGTTCTATAGCCTCAGGAGGAAAGCAATCAAGAAGTCGCAACTGCTCAAGGCTCTTCAATGGGCCATGCAGTCGTTTGTAGTCATCAATAGCCTTTGCCTGATAATAGTTGATATAAGGATGTTTGCGAAGCTGACTGAAAGAAAGACTATTTATCTTCAGCTTTCTTATCACTCTAATGTCAACATCAATATATGGAAGTGCCTCTTCAGGAAAACCTTCTATCTCCTTTAGCTGTGAAGATGTATAGAAGCCTCCCAAACGATCACGCAGACGTATAATCTGCTTGGCATAATAGCTTCCAATTCCAGGAATTTGCTTTAACAGAGAACTATCGGCGGAATTAATAGACAACTTCTGCCCTTCCTTTAGTTTGACGGTATAAGTGCTCGTCTTTTGCACTATAGTAGCATGCACACTATCACGAATAGTTCTATGTCGCTCATTTTTATATAAATCGGCTGCAGGTTGATAGTCTTTCCCTATACGAATATAAGGTTTCAAGGCTTTATATTGTCCTTGGGTTAATCCATAAAGACGAGCAAAATCAGAAACCTTACGATACACCCCACCTGCAGCTCTGTATCTATAGACATTCCTCACCTGCCAAGGCTGTAGTCCAAGACGTAGAAGTTGAGTACTATCGGCAGTATTAGGATCGAAAGTAAACAATTCTAACTTTCTGGTATCCACCCTATAGTATCTATGCAAAGACTTTGTAGCTTTCCATTTTGATTCAACAACAGTACTATCATTAGAAGACATTGTTGAATATGTTTCTCCATCATCAAACACTAAAAATACCGTCAAAGCAACCAAAAATATAATAAAGAAGGTTACTATTACTATACGGTCTGATTTCTGAAAATATATCCATTCACGGAACGACATAGACGATTAAGGATTTAAAGTTTTTTAGAATACATTCAGCTGATGCAGGAACACAGCAAGAATACATATAGGACAGACATACCTAACAAGGAACAACCACACAGGATAGAGAACTCCACTTACAGTGCCCCAGTTGGTAAATTCATCACGCACCACCTTATTGGGCACATACCATCCTATGAAAATACAAGTGAGGAACGACCCTAAAGGCAAGAGAATGTTTGATGTAAGGAAATCACAGCAATCAAGAAATGACTTCCCAAACAAACTAATATCTACTGCTCCCTGCGAGAGCGAACAGACAATACCAATGACAACACATATAGCCGTTTCTATACATGCGCCATATTTTCGTTCTATATGCAGTTCCTCAAAGATAACTGCCGTACCAATCTCGTGCATGGATATCGTTGACGTAAGGGCTGCAAGAGCCAGAAGAGCATAAAACAGCAAACCAATGACATAACCCAACACAGGAACACCATGGAAAGCCATCTGGAAAACGTTAGGCAATGTGATAAAGATTAGCGAAGGACCAGAATCTGGATTCACCCCCACAGAGAAGGCAGCAGGGAAAATCATCAATCCGGCAAGAACAGCTATCATTGTGTCAAGAAAAGCTATCTGTACCGATGACTTCAACAGATTTGTCTGACGACTGAAATAACTGGCATAAGTGCACAGGCAAGCCGTTCCCAACGACAATGAGAAGAAAGCCTGACCAAGAGAATCGAGAAACATACTATGTGTGAACTTGCTGAAATCAGGCTTAAACAAGAACTCCACACCCTTCATAGCACCAGGCAGAGAACACGAAGCAACAACGATAACTATCAGCAACACAAACAGAATAGGCATCAGTATGTTAGAAACACGTTCTATACCCTTTCTCACACCACGTGTAACCACAAAATGAGTAAGCAGCACAAAAGCTATTGTCCAAACAATCGGCTCTATAGGGTCAGAAACAAAGTTCTTGAAATAAACCTGCACGTAATCAGCATCACCACTAAGATTTCCACTTATAGAAGCAAACAGATACTGCAAGCACCAACCAGCAATAACAGCATAGAAGCCTAAGATAATCATTGATGTGATAGCACCCACGACGCCTACCAACGACCACATACCGCCACCTAACTTTCCGTATGCACGAACAGCATTAGCAGCAGAATGACGACCAACAATAAACTCTGCTATCATACCAGGAATACCCAATATCATAACACAAGCCAAGTATATAAGAATAAAGGCTGCTCCTCCATCCTGACCAGTCATATATGGAAATCGCCAGATGTTTCCCAAGCCTACAGCCGAACCAGCCGTAGCGAGAACCACCCCTAACTTAGTACTAAATTTTCCACGTTCGCTCATTATCTCAAGTCTTCAATTTATATAAGTGTAAGTAGAATAAATTCATGCAGGTATGTTTGTCATAACTATCACAAAGGTACAAAAATAATGTAACATAACAAATAAAGAGTCCAGTTTTTATAAAAGGCTGACCTCGTATATTATTGCAAATATCGGAAACAAAAAACAAAACTCCACATTCTTAAATGCTTTGTGGCAACAATACAACAACCATATACCAAGCATATTACAGGCATACAGATAGCATATAGGAACCATATGTTTTTGTATGCTAAGTATATGCTTTACATATGCTTACTATATGCTTATTATATGCCTTCTATATGGTAATGATATTCTTTTTTTTTCATTAAAATCGTATGCGAACGTATAGAAACGTACTACTGTCAGATACTGATGTGTTATCTTTGCATTGTAACTAAGAAAAAAGGGCATAACGACAAGACTGTTTCTCTAACCTTCCTCTAAGGCTACGCTAAGGTAACGCTAAGGTAACAATAACCTTTCTCTAATCAAAACTTAGAGAATCGTTAGAGAACGATTAGAGAATGGTTAGAGAACGATTAGAGAATGGTTAGAGGAAAGACGGAGGAAAGACGGAATTACAGCAGCAAGTGTAGTTGTTTATATTACTCCGAACTGGTGCAACAGAATAGCTAAGATGCACAAAGGACAGATGATGCGAACAGCATAAAGATAAACGTTGAAGAAACGACATTTAAGGGTGCCCCAGTTGGTTATCTCGTCACGAAGAACTCGTTTGGGTACATACCATCCTACAAACAAGCACATGAGCATACCTGCGACAGGAAGCATAATCTGACCTGTAACGAAATCAAAGAGGTCAAAAAGGTTCATACCAAACAAAGACAATGTTTCCTTTTGTCCGATAGATACTGAGCAAACAGCACCAATAAGACAGCATACGACTGTTACTATAACGGCACCTGATTTGCGACTGATATGCAACTCCTCATAGAAGAAAGCTGTATTTACCTCGTGAAGCGAAATCAAAGAGGTTAAAGCGGCTAAGGACAGCAAAGCATAGAAAAGCAAGGAGATTATCCATCCCACAACAGGCATACTTGCAAAAGCTTGATTGAACACATTAGGCAACGTTATGAATATGAGAGAAGGACCAGAATCTGGACTCACTCCAACAGAAAAAGCAGCAGGAAAAATCATCAAACCTGCAAGAACGGCAACAACCGTATCTATCAATCCTATTTGAACTGCAGAAGACGTGATATTAGTAGAACGGCTGAAATAGCTGGCATAGGTACACAAGCACCCCATGGCAATACTAAGAGAATAGAAAGACTGCCCCAAAGCACCAAGGAACACATTACTGTCAACCTTGGAAAAATCAGGATTAAGCAGGAAGTCGATACCCTTACCTGCATCAGGAAGCATACAAGAAGCCACCACGATAACAAGCAGAAGAATGAACAAGGTAGGCATCATAGCTTTCGAAGCCTTCTCGATACCATTTCGAACACCATGTATGATTACGAAATGTGTTACAAGAAAAATTATAACTGTCCAAAATACTGGACGAACAGGATTATGCGAGAACTCCTCAAAATAACGCATTACGTATGTAGGGTCGCCCTTTAACTCGCCAGCTATCGAAGCATACAAGTAGTTGAGACACCAACCAGAGACAACCGCATAATAGCCTGTGATAAGAAAACCAGTAAGTACCTCAAGATACCCCACCCATTTCCATGCGCTACCATTTGCCAAACGAGTATAGGCACGGGCTGTATTAGATGCTCCATGACGACCGATAATGAACTCAGACATCATACATGGAATACCTAATACTAAAATACAAGCTATATAAAGAACGATGAAAGCAGCCCCTCCGTTCTCACCTGCCATATAGGGAAATCGCCAAATGTTACCCAAACCAACAGCCGAACCTGCTGTTGCAAGAATAACACCTATCTTGCTGCCAAAATGAACTCTTGACTCTGTCATATATTACATAAATCTCTCAAAACGATGCAAAAGTATAAAAAAATATTTGTTTTTACATCCGATTTGAAAGTAAATATATAACAGAAGCGCAAATTTGTTATAAAAACAAGCGTTTTTAACGATATTCTTCTGGAATACTATCCTTCCAGTTTGAATATGGATTGGTTAGGAGGTGAGAGTTATAAAAACGACGGTCGCCCGTTACTTCCATACCAATAAAATCAGGCTTCTCATATACCTCGTCCTCGCTGCTAAGTTCAACTTCAGCCATTACCAAACCGGCATTATCACCGAAGAACTCATCAACTTCAAAAGTATGGTTACCACTCTTCACCAACCAACGTTGTTTATCAACTACGCCCCCTTTGCACAGTTTCAAAAGACTGCGAGCCTCGTCAAGGGTTATCTCTTTTTCAAACTCATAACGAGTCATACCACCATTAACGCTCTTTCCCTTAATGGTTAGATAAGCTTTATCGTCACGGGTGCGCACACGAACAGTAGCCCCATCGGCAGGAATATATCCCTGCTGGATATGGCTATTAGAAAAGGCGGCGCGTTTATAAGCGTCGCCTTTTCTCACAAGGAACTTACGTTCTATTTCTAATCCACTCATTATGCAAAAGAAACTATAACGATAAGGTAGATAATGGCAAGCACAACAAGTGCACCAAAAATCCAACCAACTACTTCCTTTCCTTTCTTCTCTTGTTTTGCCTCGTAAGCAGCACGCTTAGCACGACGCAATTCTTTGTTACTACTCATAGTTTTTTCTTTAGATTATTATTGTTTATAATATTATTCTTCACTCGACTCAGGGAACTCCATGAGATATGACTTTATAAAGCCGTCAATCTTACCATCCATAACACCATCAACATCACTTGTTTGATAGCCAGTGCGATGGTCTTTTACACGACGGTCGTCAAAGACATAACTACGAATCTGACTTCCCCACTCTATCTTCTTCTTTCCTGCCTCAATCTTTGCTTGCTCTGCCTGACGCTTTTTCAAAGCACGATCATAGAGTTGACTCTTAAGCAAAAGCATAGCCTTGGCACGGTTCTTTGGCTGATCACGAGTTTCTGTATTCTCGATAAGAATCTCTTCATGCTCACCTGTATCAGGATCTTCATACTGGTAACGAAGACGAACACCAGACTCTACCTTGTTAACATTCTGACCACCTGCACCTGAGCTTCTGAAAGTATCCCAACTAACCTTTGCAGGGTCAACATATACTTCAATAGTATCGTCAACAAGAGGAGTAACGAACACAGAAGCGAAACTTGTCATTCGCTTACCTTGTGCATTATAAGGTGAAACGCGTACCAAGCGATGCACACCATTCTCGCTCTTCAGGTATCCAAAAGCATATTCACCACCTTCGATAGTCATAGTTACACTCTTGATACCTGCCTCATCACCCTCCTGAATATCGGTAATCTTAACAGTATAGCCATTAGCCTCGCACCAACGCTGATACATACGCATCAACATATTAGCCCAGTCCTGACTCTCGGTACCACCTGCACCAGAGTTGATCTTCAATACTGCATCCATGGAATCCTCCTCCTGACGCAACATATTTTTCAACTCAAGATCTTCTATTTTCTTGATGGCTTTTTCATAAAGAGAATCAACCTCCTCTTCAGTAACCATTTCATCTTTATAGAAATCGAATGCCAACTGCAGTTCTTCTGCAAGTTGACTACATTCCTTATAGCCATTAAGCCATTTCTCAATGCCTTTGACCTTCTTCATTTGAACCTCAGCACGCTTGGGGTCATCCCAAAAATCGGGAGCCTGTGTGCGAAGTTGTTCCTCCTCAAACTCAATCTTCTTCTGGTCGATATTAAGATATTTATTCAACGCTTCAACACGTTGACAAACATCCTTCAACTGATCTGCTGTTATCATCTTGTACTATATTTATTCCTCGTACATCTTTTCAATGATGTCCTTGTAATTTCTATAAACAACGGGACGTTTCAACTTAAGTGTATTTGTCAACTCACCAGACTCCATAGAGAAATGATGTGGAAGCAAAGTAAAACGCTTTATCTGCTCATAATGAGCTAATCCCTGTTGTAAAGTGTTGATACGTTCCATCAACATCTTCTTAACTTTTTCATTAGCACATAGTTCCTCACGACCACTGAACTTGATATTATTATCACGTGCCCATTCTTCTACCATACGGAACTCTGGAACAACAAGCGCAGAAACAAACTTACGCTGATCGGCAACAACAGCTACCTGATCAATAAATTTATCAACGAGAAGCAATGCTTCTACCTGCTGTGGAGCAACATACTTACCATTTGATGTCTTGAACAAATCCTTGATACGCTCAGTAAGGAAAAGTTCACCATCCTTTAGATAACCAGCATCACCTGTATGGAAGAAACCATCTTCATCAAAAGCCTCAGCGTTGACATTATCGCGATGATAATATCCAGGAGTGATGGTTGGACCCTTCAAGAGAATTTCATCGTTCTCACCAATCTTTATCTGAATACTGCTAATAGGACGTCCAACAGAACCCAAGGTGATTGGCTTGTCAAAATGGTCACATGATACTGTTGCAAGACTCTCTGTAAGACCGTAACCCACTATGATCGGAATACCAATAGAACGAATAAACTCTTCAACTTCTGGTGAGACATAAGCTCCAGCAACAGGGAATACCTTAGGATTTTCTAATCCAAGCTGTCCACGAACAATAGAAAGAATTGTTCTATTTATAACCTGATATTCCAATTCCAATGCCAAAGGAACACGACGTTTACGCATAGCATATTCAACATTACGCTTACGGGCAACTGCCAAAGCATGTTTGAAAATCTTGCGCTGAACAGGACCAGCATTATCTATCTTGCTCTTAACTGCAATATAAACCTTCTCCCAGAAACGTGGAACAGAACTCATACTTGTAGGATGAGTTTGACGCATACTATCCTGAATCTCCTTTGGATAGGTATTGATAATAAGCATTGAGCCTTCAGACAGGGCCAAATAAGCTACTCCACGCTCAAAAATATGAGTGAATGGCAAGAAATCAATAACACGATCTTTTTCCGTCAAAGGAACACACTCATTATTTGCCTCCAAAGCTGCATAGAACATACCATAGGTAAGAACAACGCCCTTGCTGTCGCCAGTAGTTCCACTGGTATAGAGGATATTACATGTGTCCTCCATCTTTGCCTGCTTGATAAGTTCATCAACCTCACTTTGACGTGGAAAACCTTCACCAAGTTTCAAGAAATCCTCAAAATACAAAGCATTAGGGTCGTGACTTGATATGCGGACACTTGGATCAAATATAACGATACGTTCAAGTGAAGGACAAAGAGCAAAGATACGATGAGCCTTGTCATACTGTTCCTGCTCGCCAACAAAAATAAACTTCACCTGAGCATCGTTAACCATATACTGAATTTGCTGCTCACTACTGGTAGCATAGAATGGTATTGATGTTACCTTAATACCATAAGCGCCAAAATCAGTATATAGATACTGAATACAATTCTGTGAAAAAACTGCTATACTCTCTTGTGGTTTGATGCCTAAGTTTAGCAACGCATTACTAACTTGCTTTACACGCAGTGAAAACTGATTCCATGAAACAGTCTTCCATTTTAGACTGCCGAAACTGCGGAACATCAAAGCTTCCTTATTTCCATA
>Ga0256405_10012069_pt1 | contig 10818 bp, 6 predicted proteins | sample RumenRJG_02DNA_FD_189096 | JGI IMG/M metagenome (GOLD analysis project Ga0256405, IMG submission 189096) | Bovine rumen microbial communities from Lethbridge, Alberta, Canada - RJG_02 | ecosystem: Host-associated > Mammals > Digestive system > Stomach > Rumen | place: Canada: Alberta | collected... | reverse complement strand
CTGCTCCTGGGTTCTTCCATTCACGGAGCTCGAAAAGGCCATTATTTTCCGTATGATGTCTGACTTGCTGTCCGTGAATTTAGCCTTTACGGTGTCGCACGCAAGAATCGTGTCCACGACTATCGGCGCTTCGGCATAGGCAGTCAGGGATATCAGCGAGAAAAAGGCGGCCAGCAGTAGCTTCCAAGCCTTGAATATTATTAAGTTATAAACTCTCACTATTAATAAAATGATTCGTGCGTCAAGTCGATTCCATCAGTTTCCTGAGGTCGGTAGAGAGGAATTCCTCAATGGACATGGCTCCATCGGTGCCAACCGTGAACGCAAGGTCAGGATGGAACTTTTCTCTGAATACAGACATGCCTTTGTTGAACGAGTTAGCACCGCTTTTGACTTCAATCGCTAAACACTTGTGGTTGTCTGCCACCACGAAGTCAACCTCGTTTTTTCCATCGCGCCAATAGAATATTTTATAGCCCCACTCATCCGCAAGATTCAGAAGGTGAGCCCCCACGGCACTTTCCATCCATCTTCCGAGAATTTTCGGAGAGAGAAACACGTCTTCGTAGCTGTCATCTGAGAGTGCGCTCAGCAGGGCTGTGTTGTAAACCATCAGTTTGGGCACGGAATTATATTTTCTTGCATTGTCTACAGAATATTTCTGCAAGCCGCAAAGGAGCCGCGATTCGTCAAGAGTGTTGAGATAATTTGCAAGAGTAGTGACATTTCCGCTATCCTGTAGCCGACCAAGTATCTTATTGAGCGACAGCTCTTTCCCCGAATATTCGCACCCAAGCTCCATCAGCCGGCGCATCAATTCGGGTTTCAGGATAGCCTTTGTGCCAATCACATCTTTCTCGACAGCAGGAGCTATGATGCTGTCCTTGACATATCTTTTCCATCGCCTAGCTTCTTTGATATATCGGGCTCCTCCAGGGTAGCCACCGAAAAAGACATATTCATTAAGGCTGAATCCGAAAGCCTCCTTCATTTCAGGGAAGTTCCAGTGTGGCATGCGGATGAGTTCAAAGCGTCCTGCCAGCGATTCCGTGAGTCCATCTTTGATAAGGAGGCGAGAGCTTCCAAGCAGTACCACTTTCAGATTCACGTCATGGAATGTGTCTGCATCCCACTCTTTCTTGACTACCTCGCTCCAGTTGTCGATTTTCTGAATCTCATCAATTACTAGCAGAAACTCCTTGTAGCCGAAATTCTGCATCCTGAGCCTTGCTGCCGCCCAGACCTCGCTGATCCAGCCTCTGTTTGATTTATCCACGGAATCCGCATTCTCTAAAAGATATGGAACGGGGCTGTTTTCAAGGACTTGCCGTACCATCGTAGATTTGCCAATCTGCCTTGAGCCAGAGATAACTTGAATCGTTGCTCTCGGTTCCAGGATTCTGGACATCAATATGTCATATTGTTTGCGTCTGAACATCGTTGGAATGAGGATTTATTCTCTCTGCGAATATGCAAAAATTCTCAATTTGATGCAAAAAAATTCTCAATCTATGGCCTGAAAATTCTCAATCTGCACCGAGAAATCGTGATTATGGCGTGCGTTTATATGCTAGAAGTTGTTGTAGTTCACAGCTTTGCGGGTGCTCCGAATGCTCATGGATGGGAACCAGATGTCGTCAGGCTTGAGGCCGCAGGAATCGATGGCTTCGAAGCAATATTCCAGTCGTCCAAGGTTGTCTGCGCCCATATTGTTTGTGCCGAAGGTGAACTTTATCCCACGAGCCTTGGCCCTTATTATGATGTCGAAGCTAGGAATGCGGTAACGGGCGTTGATTTCCAGCGCCATGTGATATTTCTCAAGCACGTCCAGAACCTTGTCTATGCGCTCAGGAGTCCACAACTTTTCGTAATCCTTTTGCATCGCATCCGGAAGATAAGTCGGGTTCGCATAGAAATCTGCCGGCTCGTTCGTGAGAATCTTCACTGTCTGGTCCACGATGTAGTCCATGTACTGCTCTTCGTTCATTCCGTACAGGTTTATCTCCTCTGGGTGGTACAGGCGGGTGATTTTGCCCTTCTTGTCCACTATGGTCATTGCATCCGTGAAGAGATATTCAAATGCACTGAGGGTCTCCGGCTTTACGGTGGTTATCCATTTCCGGCCCTCGCCCTGCACGCCATACAGGAATGGAGAGAGTTTCACATCATCGATATATTCATATAATTCCTCGTCTGTCGCATACATTCTGCCGTCTCCCCCTTCGCCGGCATTAGGAGCCACTCCGTAGTTTATGCCATAGTTGAGGGACCTGCCCCAGGCTATTTCTTTGGTGAGACCGCCTTTGAGGTGCACGTGATAGTCGATTACAGGGAAGCCCTGCTGCTGCAGGCGTATGACTTTGTCACTTTGCTCGTCAACAGGCGGAAGAGTGTCGGACGGGTTCTTCTCTCCTTCGGGCAATGCGCTGATTTTAATGTCTTTAACCTTGGTAAGCCCGATGCTACCTTTGAAGTAGCACTCCCCTTTCCCAAGGAGCATGCCGGAATATTCATTTATCCTGAAAGGCTTTTCCGGTTCAGTGTAGCAAACGACTTCGATGTCATTCAATTTAACGCTGATATTTTTGCCGCGCACTGCTAATTCGAAGTTAAACCATTCATTGTCAGGCACTATGGAGCGGTAACGATTTCTTATGCCGGTGAGGCTTCCCGTCTTTATGGTGCCGTCAATCGCTCCCCCGTGGAACCTGACTTCGTAGCCACTGGAGCCGTCTGAGGCGAAGAGCAGGTCTGCCGCGGATGTGCCGTCGGTCATTACCTGGCAGGTGAGCCTGAAATTCTCCGAGGGGCATTTAACTTTGACTGTGCTGCCAGGGTTGAGGTCTGCCGTGGCAGGATTGCCGCAGGAAGCAGCTATTGCAGCTGCCATGACGGCGAAAAAAAAATGAATATGTTTCATCTCTATGTGGTTTAATGTGCAAAAATATGAAATCACGGACAAATTGCATAAATTTGCAGACTGTAAATTATTTAAGAATATCATGACACAGGACGAACTGTTCAAGGTGCTGGTTGCGCATTGCAAGGAGTACGGATTCATATTCCCATCCAGCGAAATTTATGATGGTCTGGCAGCAGTCTATGACTATGGCCAGAATGGCGTGGAATTGAAGAATAACATCAAGCAGTATTGGTGGAACGCCATGACCAGGCTGAATGAAAATATAGTGGGAATAGACTCCTGCATATTCATGCATCCTAAGACTTGGGTGGCGTCTGGGCACGTGGCTGCGTTCAACGACCCTCTGATAGACAATAAGGACTCCAAGAAAAGGTACCGCGCAGACAACCTTATCGAGGACTATCTCGGAAAGATAGAGGAAAAGATGAACAAAGAGGTGGAGAAGGGCCGCAAGCGCTTCGGGGATGCTTTCAACGAGGAGCAGTTCAAGGCTACGAATCCGAATTACCTCCGCGAAAAGACAAAATACGAAGAAGTACATAATCGTTATGTGGCTGCAGAGCAGGCCAACGATCTGAAAGAGTATAAGCAGATCATCCTGGACTGCGACATCGTGGATCCTATTTCCGGAACCAAGAACTGGACTGACGTGCGCCAGTTCAACCTGATGTTCTCCACTCAGATCAGCAACACTGGCGATGCGGATGACAAAATCTACCTGCGTCCGGAGACAGCACAGGGAATATTCATTGAATATCTCAACGTTCAGAAGACGGGCCGCATGAAGATTCCTTTCGGAATCGCGCAGATTGGCAAGGCATTCAGGAATGAAATCGTCGCCCGCCAGTTCATATTCAGGATGAGGGAATTCGAGCAGATGGAAATGGAATTCTTCTGCCGCCCAGGAACCGAGATGGAATGGTTCAAAAAGTGGAAAGAGGCGCGCATGAAGTGGCACGTGAACCTGGGCATGGGAGCTGAAAATTACCGCTTCCATGACCATGAGAAGCTGGCTCACTATGCCAATGCCGCCACCGACATAGAGTTCAACTTCCCTTTCGGCTTCAAGGAGCTTGAAGGAATACATTCCAGAACCGATTACGACCTTAGCAATCACCAGAGGCTCTCAGGAAAGAAAATCCAGTATTTCGACCCGGAGACCGGCGAGAGTTACGTGCCATATTGCGTGGAGACTTCGATTGGCGTGGACAGGATGTTCCTGGCTGTGCTGAGCCATTCGTACCGCATAGAACAGCTTGAAGGCGGAGAATCAAGGGTGGTGCTGAGCATTCCTGCCCCTCTGGCTCCGGTGAAAGCAGCCGTGCTGCCTCTGCTCAACAAGGACGGCCTGCCGGAGAAGGCTCAGGAGGTGATGAACCTTCTGAAATACGACTTCAATTGCCAGTATGAGGCAAAGGACACGATTGGAAGGCGCTATCGCCGTCAAGATGCCATTGGAACGCCTTTCTGCGTGACCATAGACCACGATACCCTGGAGGACAACGCTGTTACTATCCGCGAGCGCGACACCATGGAGCAGAGAAGGGTGCCGATTGCCGAGGTGCACGACATCATCGACAGGCAAGTTAACATGAACAACCTGCTTCGCAGTCTGTAAATTGTTATATCATAAACACTTTGCGTCATGAAAAAGTTGATATTGCCGCTTTTGGCGTTTCTGTCGGGCTTCGTTTCGTTTGCACAGGAAAATCCTATCGCGACCATTTCTCATGACCCGGGGTGGTGCGCCATCATTCACAGATGGGGCTTCATTGGTGATTCTCTTTGCAGCGGAGAGCATGAGAGCAAGAGAGCCGATGGCAAGACGACGTATCATGACATCTATGAATACTCGTGGGGACAGAGGATTTGTGCGGCCACCGGTGCGAAGGGAGAGAATTACTCCCAGGGAGGCGAGACCACGAGGGGCTGGATAGACCATTTCTGGAATTATCCACTGAACAGAAACTCAGACATAGATGCCAAGGTGAATCTGCAGCAGGCCTACATCATGGCATTGGGCGTAAACGATTTCAATAGCAAGATGCCACTGGGAAGCGTAAAGGAAGATGTCGATTTCGAAGACTTCAATAATAACGCTGACACCTACGTGGGCAATTACTGCGGCATCATCCAGAGAGTGAGGAGCCTTCAGCCGAAAGCCAGATTTTTCGTGGTGACGATGCCGGAGAAAAAGTATGAGGAATATAACGAATTCCTCAGGACTCTTCCTGAATATTTTGAAAACCTGTACGTTCTGGACATAGCTAAGTACGGACCGGATTATACCGACTCTGACTTCAAGACGAAATACTACCGCGCAGGCCATCTGAATGCCGCCGGCTACCAGCTGACAGCATGGATGTTCATGACATACATCAACTGGATAATAGAGAACAATCTTCCTGCATTCGAGGATATAGCTCTTGTACCTTAATATTCAATGTCATGACTTACCGAGGCTCTGGCGTCAAGGGATTCGCAAAGGGGCGGGCTTTCGTCGCGAAAGAAGGCGAAGGCAGAAATCCTTTTGAAGACATTCCTGAAGGCAGCATCCTCGTTTCTAAGAATATTTCGTTGGCAGACTCTGTTTTTGTCGATTTCAAAAAGGTTGTCGGCATGGTCACCGAAGAACCGGATGCTGACGGGCAGGTTTGTACTCTTGCCAGCGGGCTTGGCATTCCTGCAGTGAGTGGCATAGAGGGCTGCACGAAAAATATAGTGACAGGCGACAGGCTTTTAATTCGTAATCTGGATGTTTTAGTCAATCCGGACTTAATAGAGGTCAATGAATTCGAAGAATTACGCCGAAATTCAGACAGCCAGCTAAGCCTGGATATTTAGAAGCTTTCACTTTTAAAAAAAGATTGCTATCTTTAACTCGCATATAAAAACTAACTTAAAAATAGCAATGATGGAAGGAGGATTGTATAGTCCTGCCTATGAGCACGATGCGTGCGGAATAGGCATGGTGGTGAATATTCATGGGAATAAAAGCCACGCTCTGGTGGAGAATGCGCTGGTCGTGCTAGAGAATATGCGCCATCGCGGAGCCGAAGGGGCAGACAACAAAACCGGCGACGGCGCCGGAATTCTTTTGCAGATTCCACATGAATTCATTCTGTTGAATGGCATTCCTGTACCAGAGAAAGGCAAGTATGGGACAGGAATCGTTTTCCTGCCTAAAGATGATGCCAGGCAGGAGAAAATAATATCTGTCATCATAGAAGAAATAGAGCGAGCGGGGCTGCACCTGATGCATATTCGAGAGGTTCCCACAGACGCCTCGTGCCTTGGCCAGGAGGCATTGTCAGCCGAGCCTGACATAAAACAGATTTTCGTGACAGGCATCCCAGATGATCAGGTTCCGGCACTGGACAGGGTCTTATACAAAATCCGCAAAAAAATCGAAAGACGGATACAGGACAAGGATTTTTACATCTGCTCGCTTTCCAGCAAAGACATAATTTACAAGGGCATGCTTTCTAGCATGCAGCTGAGGCATTACTACCCAGACCTCACAAATCCTTATTTCACGAGCGGCCTGGCTCTTGTGCATAGCCGTTTCTCGACTAATACTTTTCCGACATGGAGCCTTGCCCAGCCATTCAGGCTGCTCTGCCATAATGGGGAAATAAATACCATACGTGGAAATCGCGAATGGATGAAAGCCCGCGAGAGCGTCCTGTCGAGCGAGGCTTTGGGCGACGTGAGAGAGATTACTCCAGTCATACAGCCAGGAATGAGCGATTCTGCCAGTTTGGACAACGTGCTTGAATTCCTGGTGATGAGCGGACTGTCGCTGCCTCAGGCAATGGCCATAATGGTTCCTGAAAGTTTCAACGACAAGAATCCTATTTCCGAAGACTTAAAGGCCTTTTATGAATATCACTCCATAATAATGGAGCCATGGGACGGTCCTGCGGCTCTTTTATTCAGCGATGGAAGATATGCTGGCGGAATGCTGGACCGTAATGGGCTGCGCCCTGCTCGTTATGCGATCACGAAAAATGACACGATGGTCGTGGCTTCGGAAGTCGGCGTGCTGGATTTCGATCCTTCTGATGTCGTGGAGAAAGGCTGCCTCCAGCCAGGAAAAATATTGCTTGTAGATACTAAGGAGGGCAGGATTTATCGGGATGAGGAGATAAAGGACTTGCTTGCTTCTGAGCATCCTTATCGCAAATGGCTTAATTCCAACAGGATACAGCTTGAGAAACTGAGGAGCGGCAGGAAGGTTGAAAACAGCGTTTCAGACCTGCTTCGAAAAGAACTAGGCTTTGGTTTTAACGAAGAGGACATAGAAAACGTCATAGTTCCGATGGCCGTGAATGCTCAGGAGCCGACTGCATCCATGGGCAACGACACCCCTTTGGCTGTGCTCAGCAAGCGTCCCCAGCTGTTCTTCAATTATTTCCGCCAGCAGTTCGCCCAGGTTACCAATCCGGCCATTGATTCAATCCGTGAGAATCTGGTGATGAGCCTTTCTGAATATATCGGCAGGGTTGGCACTGGAATCTTGAACCCAAGCGAGGAGAATTGCAAGATGGTAAGGCTGCCGCACCCGATTCTCACGAATTCGGACTTGGATATTCTCTGCAATATTCGTTATAAAGGCTTTAATACGGTGAAGCTGAAAATGAGCTTCGCGCACTCTGATGGCAAGCCTGACGGGTACGCATTGAGACAGGCTTTGGACGGTCTCTGCCGCGATGCCGTAAAGAGCGTTGAGGATGGTTGCAATTACATTATTCTTTCCGATAAGGATTTACCTGACGGAGAAGTGCCGATTCCTTCCCTGCTTGCCGTGAGCGCCGTGCATCAATATCTGATCAATGCAGGCAAACGAGTGCAGACCGCATTGATCGTTGAGAGCGGAGAAATCCGTGAGGTAATGCATGCGGCTCTGTTGCTGGGTTATGGAGCTAGCGCACTGTGCCCGTATTTGACGTACGCTATTCTCGATGACCTCGTGAAGAGGGGAAAGATTCAGGAGAATTACGAGACAGCCCAAGCTAATTATATAAAGGCTGTGAAAAAGGGCCTCTATAAGATAATGGCGAAAATGGGAATTTCCACGATTCGAAGCTACAGAGGGGCAAGAATATTCGAAAGCATCGGGCTTGGAGAGTCTCTCCTGAGAGATTATTTCGGCACGGAGATCAGCAGCATTGGCGGAGTTGACCTTGATGCCATCGCAAGCGATGCCATTCGTTTCCAGCAGATTGCGTCAAAGGCAGATAAAGCGGGAAAAGACGAAGGAATATGTTTCCTTCCCAATGCCGGCCAGTTGCATTACAGGAAAAACGGCATCAAGCATGCATGGAACCCAGAGACGATAACCACGCTTCAGCTTGCGACGAGGAGAGGGGAATATGACATGTTCAAGAAATTCTCTCATTTGGCTGACGATAAGGAAGATCCCATATTCATTAGAGATTTCTTTGATTTCAAGAGGAATCCTATCGATATTGAGAAAGTTGAGAGCGAAGAGGCAATAATGAGGCACTTTGTCACGAGCGCCATGTCTTTCGGGGCTCTTTCGAAGGAGGCGCATGAGGCTATAGCAATGGCAATGAATTCCCTGGGTCTCAGGAGCAATACCGGAGAGGGTGGTGAAGATGACGACCGTTTTCATGCAACAGTGGAGGGCATTTCTCTGAATAGCAAGACTAAACAGGTGGCGAGCGGCCGCTTCGGCGTGACTGCCGAATATCTCATGAACGCCGAGGAGCTGCAGATAAAAGTTGCCCAGGGCGCTAAGCCTGGGGAAGGTGGTCAGCTGCCTGGGTTCAAAGTGAACGGCATAATAGCGAGGACTCGTCATTCCATACCAGGAATATCTCTAATCTCCCCTCCGCCTCACCACGACATTTACAGCATCGAGGACTTGGCGCAGCTGATTTTCGACTTGAAAAACGTGAATCCAAGGGCTGCCATCAGCGTGAAGCTGGTTGCAGAGAGCGGGGTTGGCACAATTGCGGCTGGCGTCGCTAAAGCAAAGGCAGATTTAATAGTGATTTCAGGGGCAGAAGGCGGTACGGGCGCTAGCCCGGCATCCAGCATACGTTTCGCCGGAATTCCTGCTGAGATTGGTCTTGCTGAAGCTCAGCAGACGCTCGTCAAAAATGGCCTTCGCTGTAAAGTCCGCTTGCAGGTCGACGGGCAGTTGAAAACAGGCAGGGACGTAATCCTGATGGCTCTGCTCGGGGCAGAGGAGTTCTCTTTTGGCACTGCGGCATTAATAGTGCTCGGATGCGTGATGATGCGCAAGTGCAACCTGAACACTTGCCCGATGGGCGTGGCGACCCAGGATCCGAAGCTGAGGGGGCATTTCAGGGGGGACTGGCACTATTTAGTTAATTATTTCAGGTTCCTCGCTCGTGAAGTCAGGGAATATCTTGCCGAGATGGGGCATGCATCTTTGAATGAGATTGTAGGTCACACAGAGCTTATCGTCCAGAGAGACGACATTAAAGCGAAAGCTCCGCTGGATTTCTCTCGCTTGCTTCATAAGGAGGAAGGCACATTGCATTTCACTACGTCTCAGAGCATTAACCTAGATGACGTGCTGGATAAGAAAATCATTCAGGCATCCCAGAAGGCAATTGATGATCAGGAACAGGTAAACCTGGATTTCCTCATAAAGAATACTGACAGAGCAGTGGGAGCCATGCTTAGCGGCGTTATTGCTGGACGTTACGGTGCTGCTGGATTGCCTGCGAACACTATTAACATCCGGCTTACTGGCTCTGCCGGCCAGAGCTTCGGGGCTTTCCTGATGAAAGGAGTCAGCTTCTCTCTGGAAGGTGAAGCGAATGATTATTTTGGCAAAGGCCTCTCTGGCGGCAGCATATCCATACTGCCACAGGCTAGGAGCACGTTTGCCCCTGAAGATAACGTCATAGCTGGAAACACAGGGCTGTATGGTGCCACGAGCGGAGAAATATTCATAAACGGAAGGGTGGGACAGAGGTTTGCCGTGCGTAATTCTGGGGCCGTAGCGGTTGTTGAGGGTGCTGGCGACCATTGCTGTGAATACATGACCGGCGGGCGCGTGGTGGTGCTAGGAAAGACTGGAAGAAATTTCGCTGCTGGAATGAGTGGCGGGATTGCTTATGTCTGGGACGAGAATCATGATTTCGATTATTTCTGCAATATGGACATGGTCGAGATTGGCTTGGTTGAGGAAAATGCCTGCAAGCGGGAGCTTCTGGAACTGATTCGCAGGCACTATCAGCATACTGGCAGCATGCTGGCGAAACGGATGCTGGATGACTGGGGCAGGTACCAAGATGATTTCATTCAGGTAACGCCGATAGAGTACAAACGAGTTATTCAGGAGCAGCAGGTTCAGAAGCTCCAACAGAAAATAGCAGATTTACAAAGAGATTATTGACATTATGGGAGACCCAAGAGCTTTTCTTACCGTGCCTCGCAAAGAAGCGGGAAACAGGCCGGTGCACGATAGAATTCACGATTTTGGAGAAGTTGAGCAGACGCTGAATAGCAACGACCGAAGGCTTCAGGCCAGCCGCTGCATGGATTGCGGCGTGCCATTCTGTAATTGGGCTTGTCCTTTGGGGAACGTTCCGCCTGAATGGAACGACGCATTGTTCAAGGGGGACTGGAAGAGGGCTTACAGGCTGCTCAGCCGCACGAATCCTTTTCCTGAATTCACGGGGAGGATTTGTCCGGCTCTTTGCGAGAAATCTTGCGTGCTGAACCTGATGGAACACGAGCCGACTACGAATCGGGAGAACGAAGCGGCAATCACAGAGCAAGCATTCATGGAAAATTATATTCCTGTGATGAATCCTGTGAGAAACGGGAAAAAAGTGGCTGTGATAGGAGCCGGGCCTTCGGGCCTTGCAGCTGCCAACGACTTGAATCAT
>Ga0256405_10012068_pt1 | contig 10819 bp, 9 predicted proteins | sample RumenRJG_02DNA_FD_189096 | JGI IMG/M metagenome (GOLD analysis project Ga0256405, IMG submission 189096) | Bovine rumen microbial communities from Lethbridge, Alberta, Canada - RJG_02 | ecosystem: Host-associated > Mammals > Digestive system > Stomach > Rumen | place: Canada: Alberta | collected... | reverse complement strand
ATCCATCGCATCGAGATAGTAGCGGCAGCCTGCATCTATTGATTTCTGCTCTGTTGAGTAGCTGTCCCAGTCTGAAGGTGTGCCAGAAGTCCAATAGCCGCTTTCCTTACTCTGCATAAGATCCCCGCCGCAGCTTGATGAGATTCCGTTTGACTCCTGCTGGATAGTTGCAAGGATCGCATTTACAAAATCCTCTTTGCCGTAGGCTGTCATTCTTTCTGTTACAAAAGTACGCCACTGCTCGACTTCCGCTGGGAATCCACCTCCCGAACTGCTCTGGGAATTTACATAGTCATCATCTCCGCCATAGGACATGAGGAGCATCGGGCCTGCTGCACTGATGAGAGATACCACCAGTCCTACAGCAAGCGTTACTGTTATAGCAATCTTTCCCGCAGGGGATTTGGCAAACTGTAGCAGGTGCTGCCCTATCGACTGTGCCCCGGCCTTTGCCTTATCGAATATATTCATTCCTGTTGAATAGGTGACTTTTCCGGTCTTTCCAGCTGCACGCGCCATTTTCTGCTCAGCAATGGCATTCTTCATATATTTTCTTTTTATCGCCTTTTTCTGAAGACTTCTTTCATAAAGATTCGAGTTCTGCCACAGCTCGCTTTCCTTCGCTGTCTTAAGCGCTGATTTATACTGCAGACGGTAGTTATTCTTTATTATCTTATCCTGCTGCTTTGCGAGGTTTTCTATCTCTTTTTCTGTCTTTGATCTTCTCCAGAACTTTGCAGTACGCGATATGGAATATATGCCTGAAATACCTTCTGCCGCATTATCTGCCGTACTTATCCAGGCATTCTGAATGCTGTTTTCATCACCCTCGGCTATATCATCTGCAAAGTGCAGCGCCCTTTTTCCTATGGAATCTGCCAGATCCGCAGGCCTGTGCTTTGGTGAATCCGTAAGCTTATCCTGAACTGTCCTTTCTACTCTCAGGTCAGTCTTTATGCCGCCTTTTAATTCTGTCTTTACTTCGTAGTTTTTTCTGAGCTTGCTCTGCAGCTTCTTTTTGTTATCCCGGAGCTTCTTTGCATTTTCATCGTCCATTCCTGAAAGAAGTGAGCTTTCCCTTCCATCTCTTAAAGCCTCTGCCTTTGCACGCCTGATGGATGCTGTATAGAGTTTGTCCCCCTTAAGGCTTCCGCTAGTACGAAGATCTGCCATGTCATGTATGCTTTCCCGTACCCTTTCGCGGTCGCTGAGATATATAACTTTGTCCTCAGTCGTGCCAAGCAGTTCGCTGCTGGCAAGAGAAAGGTTCTGTCCGCTTCGGGATGCTCTTCTTTTTGCTATATCCTCCGCAGCATCGACTGCAGCGACTCCACCGGACTTAAGTGTATTTCCACCGTCTGTACCGCTTCGGAACTTATCATTTGTATCAGCGTTTTTAAGAATATTAGTTGCTGTTTCATATTTCTTATCTCTAAGTTCTGTACTCATAGGCTGCCTCCTTACCTGGAAGAATCACCCTGAGTTTCCAGTTCTGTTTCTGTCTTTGTTTCTGCAGGCTTTGTAGTAAGCAGTGAATACATGACTGTATCCTTTGGAAGTCTGTCCACAAAAGGCTGAACTATATCTCCAAAGAAGATAAGTCCCTCGCCCTGGCCTACATTTGTTACATACTTTATCTGGTGCTGCGATATATTCAGTTTCTGTGCCAGGATGTCCCTGTCATCAGCGCCCTGATTAAGCATATATACAAAGTCCGAGTTGTCGAATATGTTCTCGATCTCCTTGGATGCAAGGAAATCCTTTACATTCTGTGTTATGCCTGTCGGGATACCGCCCCATTTTCTGAAACGCTTCCATATCTCCATTGAATAGGCTGCTGTAAGCTCGTCCTTCAGAAGAAGATGGAACTCATCTATATAGAACCTCGTATATTTATGCTGCTCTCTGTTTACCGTCACCCTGTTCCACACAGCATCCTGTACTACAAGCATTCCCAGCTTCTTAAGTGTCTTTCCAAGGGACTTTATATCGAAGCATATGATGCGGTTATTAAGATCCACATTGGTTCTATGATTAAAGAGGTTATTTGAACCCTCTACATAGAGATACATGCACTGCGCTATATGCTGAGATACCGAGTCATCCTTATGAGAAAGCAGTTCATCATAAAGGTCCTGCAGTATCGGCATGTTTTCAGGTTTTGGATCCTGGAAATATCTTGTGTATATCCTTGATACTGCAAAGTCTATCGCTGACTTTTCTTCAGGCTTAAGGCCCGACTTCCCGCCAACCACAAGCTCCATGAATGAAAGAATGAAGTCGGCTTTAAGTGATACAGGATCATCATCATCCGAATAGTTAAGGTTTATATCCAGCGGATTTATGTACTGCTTTGAGGACTGCCCTATCTTTATTATCTGGCCGCCCAGATAGTTGACCAGTGGATAATACTCAGCCTCGGGATCACAGATAAGAATGTCGTCTGCTGTGACAAGAAAGGTATTAAGTATCTCTCTTTTCGTCGCAAAGGATTTACCACTACCGGGCGTTCCAAGAATAAGACCGTTCGGGTTCTTAAGCAGCTTTCTGTCTGCCATTATCATTCCGTTACTGAGAGAGTTTAGTCCCATATACAGGCTTTCCTTTGAATCCATGAAAAGTTCCTGAGTTGTAAATGGAACAAACACAGCAGTTGAACTGGTTGTAAGAAAACGATTCTGTTTTATAAAGTTGATTCCGACCGGAAGTGATGATTTAAAGCCCTGCTCCTGCTGGTGATCCAGTTTCCTAAGTACACAGTTTGCCGACTGGATGTTATTTGAAAGCGTGAAACGGAAGTCCTTCAGTTTCTGCAGATTCTCATTAAAAGATGTGATAATGAATGTCACCTTAAAGAGTCTCTCATTTCTTGACTGCATCTCCTTAAGAAGGTTATGCGCCTCCTCGGAATATGTTTCTATGTCAGGCGGGATTATATCCATGTCATAGCCTGAACGAATAGCTTTCTTCTGCTCCTCTATCTTCATCTTGTTGATATCGGAAAGCTTGCCTTTTATATATTTCATAGCCTCGGTCTGATTCATCGCATCTATATGCATCGTGACTGACAGCGCATCCTCCATGTTGAGGATATCAGCTAGCATCTCATCCGAAAGTTCAGGCGCCGATATGATGAGATAGTTCGTTGTCGCAAACATATCTCCGATCTTGTAGTAGTCCTTGGCCCTGAAATCAAAGGATGTCGGTGCTATAAAGTTCTTTGGTGTAAGCCCGCTTTCTGCAATATCCCTGAAGGAATGAAGTGCGAACTTTTCCAGAGTATCCTGATTCATGTAGTCATGCATTATCTTGAGTCGCTCCATTCCGTTTACAGGAAGTGCCCTGCAACCGAGTATCTTGAACTTGTTCATGATATCCGACTCGATCTTAGCGAGTCTCGATACCGCCTGGCGTCTGTCACGGGCCTCTACTCCGAATACAATGTATTTTGATTTAACTATTCCGTTATTACCCTTTTCCAGCTGGTCACGGAGGTAGTCGGCATATTCCTTACGGACTACATTAAACTCATCATCCTGATCAGGGATCGATATCACCTTCTTATACTCCTCCATATCCACTCTCTGGTTTATGAAGCAGAACTGGAAATGTATCGTTTCGTCAAAATAATTAAGGAACTGGCAGTATTCTCCGAAAATATGCTGTTTTTCATCATTCTGTGCCAGCTGATAGTTTATGTCGAAAAACTGCACCATCCTTGTGAAATACCTGCCCTTTACACGGCACAGCCCATCTGAATAGATCTGCTCAAACGGGAGCGTATCAAGTGTATTCTTTGGTACTTTTGTCTTATCAATTTTTTCTATCATCCAGGTGAAAAATCTCGTCATCGGATCCTTTCCCTTTTCTCCGTGGAAAGCCGTCTGATACTGGGGATTTTTAGCACCCGGCACTGTCCTATTTACGGGTGTGTTTCGGGATTCTTTCATTTTTCCTTCTCACCCCCTTTTTATTTACTGCCTCTCTCTTTTCCTTCTCTATTGCCTCCGAATAATATTCATAGATATTTTCTGTTTCAGAGAGCCTTATCTCAGGATAGGCGAAGCGGTGTCTTATAAAGTTGAGCAGGAATTCCTCCAGTGGAAGCCCGTCCTTTTCTACGATACCGAAAAGAAAAAACGGCGCCATTATCGCAATGAGCGAATAAAAGGCCGCCGTAGTTCCTGCCATACTTCTTATAATAAAATATCCCGGGAATCCTGCTAAGATGCCAAGCCCGAAGCAGATACACTGCCGCTTCGTGAAGTTGCCTATAAACTTGGTCTTTATGTTAGTCAGATCCTTGGGAACATCTACATAAGCCATTTTTTATTCCTTTCCCCATGTTAAGTCTGGATTGCAAATATCTGTTTGGTTATTCCTTCACACTTGAACATGGTATATACAAGCAGTATTGAAATACCTACTGTGCTCCAGCAGGCTTTAGTCAGTAGTTTGATCGCTGTCACCCCGTTATCAGGATCAACAGCTATTGTTGTCGGATCAAAAACATGTGCTACGAGCACTCCATAGATTGCCACGCATATCATCATCAGAACTGCCTGCATCGCAAGTGCAAAGAGATTCTTCAGATACCCCTGTCCTATACTGGACAGATGCCCGTTCGTTATCGTGGCCAAAGGCAGCGGAGCAACCGCACAGTGAAGATATATGGAGATCATTCGGGAATACAGGATGATCGTGATGAGTATTCCCATGAACTTTATTATCAGATCTATAAACCAGGTGGAAACCGTTAGACTGATAAGCCCTGATACATCACCACTCTCCGCGTCTTCATCCATGTCTCCATAGTTATCAGTTAAATAGGTAAGCAGCGTTGAGCCCTGCGTATTCTCCGTCGTGATCGAGCTGAGTGTCGTCGTGGTCTTTCCAACCATCGAAGCTCCAAGCCCGAAGAAACAGTTGCATATGACAAGCGAGTTCGATATGAACCAGGCAGCTACTATAGTCTTTATCAGCCATTTCATGAGAACCGATACAAAATCCACATCAGCCAGGTTATTAGGCTGTATCAGCATCGATATCAGTTCCCACAGGACCACAAAGGTAAAGACTGTTCCTGCCACAGGAAGTGCCACATTTTCAGCTATCTTCTCTATAAGCGTCCATATCGTTCCACCCTGCCAGCTTTCCGGAGAAGTTGAAAGCTCCGTGCTGATCGTGCCTACCTTCTCATTAAGATCAGTAAGCATGTTGTCGAGATTTGCATATGCAAGCTCGTAGAAAATGTCCCTGAATCCGTTCATCAGTTTCTGGACGGCACTGTCAAAGAGCCCCAGAAATACAGGTGTGAACTGAAACATTTTTCATCTCCTTAAACTTAAGGCAGCCACCTGAAGTGACTGCCGCACTATTTGATAGTTACTATAATGATGATGGAATAAGATCCGAAAGCTTTGGAACAAGCAGTGCTCCGATAAGCATGACTCCGGCACCCGCCATAAACTGCTTCATACCCTGTGACTTGGCACCCGGGTTATCATTACCATAGCCCTCAAGAAGGTTTACCACACCAAGGACTGCAAGACCGCCTCCTACTGCGATGATAACGACCTTCAGAGCCTTGACACCACTCTGAAGAAAGCTCGTATAATCCAGGAGTGCTATCGCCTGTCTTCCAAGTCTGCTGTTTTTTATATACTCGGGACAGGTATCAGGATTCATATACATCCCGATATTAAGTGAAGCTATGCTTCCATACACCTTTGTGGCAAGTGCTGCCTTTGCTGTACTCAGAAGAGCCACGCTCTTCGTTAAAACTGTAGTTATCATTTTCCTTTTCTCCTTATAAAGTAATAAAAAACAGAGCCTCTAGCCCTGCTTCATCTCTTCTTCAGTTGCAAACTCCTCATTTGCTGCATCTACTACAGCATCCAGAAGGTCATCAGGAATCCTGAGACTTGAAAAGTCAAACTCCCTGAACTCTGTATCCTTCGGGATCTTGGGAAGCCCGTAGCTTTCTACATACTTTGCTATATCAAAAGCATTCCCCGGATCTGCATCTGATAGTTCCTTATACATTTCGTGTTTTGTTATATCTACTTTGTCTGAAAAGAATGGCCGGACGCCCCTGACCTGGAGGATACATTTGCCGCCATCCATAAGTGCCAGTCTGTCCTGGCTCATAAGCTCCCGTCCGAGTTTCTGATAATTCATACCATAGGACGGATTATTTCCTCTTGTATCAGAGGTATTGTAGGTGTCTATTGTTTCCTTGCCCAGCACATCTGCCAGGTCTTTAAGTGTTGATTTCTCCTTGCCGCCAAGGAATAAAAACGAGTCACAGTTACCCTCTATCGTCTCAGCATTATCCTTATAGATTGCTTTAAGCTGCGCCTTTGACTGAAGGATTATTGAAGCTGATATCTCGCGGCTTCTTATCGTTGCAATAAGCTTGTCGAACTTCGGTATCTGGCCGATATTTGCAAACTCATCAAGGATACATCTCACATGTACCGGCAGCTTTCCATGATACTTATCATCCGCAATGGTACATAGAAGATTAAAGAGCTGCGTATACATGATTGATACAAGGAAGTTAAGGGAATCGTCGGTGTCGGATATGATGACAAACAGTGCTGTCTTATGAATCCCTATGTCTCCCAGATCAAGCTCATCGTATGCAGTTATCTCTCTTATCTCCTGTATATCAAACGGTGCTAGTCTTGCCCCGCAGCTGATAAGTATCGATTTTGCGGTTTTTCCGGCTGCAAGCTTATACTTCTTATACTGACGCACTGCAAAAGAGTCCGGATCTGCCTTTATACCCTCTTCCTCATTACCCAGTTCAATATCCTTGAACATGAGGTCGATGGCATTTTCAAAGGTCTCATCCTCCTCTCTTGTTTCAGAGGCATCGATCATTGCAAGCAGAGATACAAAGTTCTGTTCACTCGGCTTGCAATAGCTGACTATATATGCGACCAGTGCCGTAAAAAGCAGCCTCTCAGCCTTTACCCAGAAGTCCTCCGTTGCCTGAGCACCTTCGCCTTTTGTGTTCGCTATAAGAGTATTTACAAACTTCAGTATATCCTGCTCTGATTTTATATAAGCGAACGGATTATAGTGAAGCGACTTGTCAAAGTTTATCGTATTAAATACCTTTATCTTATATGGAATACGGACCGGTTTCCCGGTCTTCTTAGATAGTACTCTTCCGGATCTGTCTCTTGGATAACCTTTATACTTCTTTTTCTCAGCTACTGAAAGCTGGGAATCAAATAGAAAGTATCCTCGGCTCAGCATTGTACCGACCTCCTCAAGAATTGTTCCCTTAGGATCTGTTACAACGACACTTGAATGCATCTGCATGATGCTCGGCTTAACAAAGCCTCTGGTCTTTCCTGCTCCGGAACCTCCGACTATAAGTATGTTCTTGTTACGGTCATACTTCGGATGATCCGGTCTTGTCATACGCAGCCATTCGGATGCAGTAAGCGGTATGTTGTTCCATTTGTTGGGATCTGAATAGGGTTCAAAGTCCCTTTCGTTTCCCCATCTGGCAGAACCATACTCCTCACCCTTTCTGAACTGCTTTGCATTCTTTTTCCTTGATTTCATATACAATTTAAATAAAACACCTGCTGCTACTCCACCAAGAAGCGGAACCAGTTTTATACTCGGTGCAAAATATGGCGGCGTCTGAAATATCAGAGTAAAGCCTTCCACACATTTATCCAGAGTATCAGCCTTAGAGTTTTCGCAAACAGCCTGGAGATATTTATTGATAAAGTAAAACAGTATTACAAACGGTACAAGATCAATGGCTACCTTATTTGCGTTAAACTTCCCATTCTTCATATATGGCTTAAGTGCTTTCCCTGGAAGTGTCTTAAGATCGCTCATGATTCCTGTAACTATCTTATTACCTGACATAGATTTTACCTCGACTGACTTCTGCTTTTCTGTTTTACTCTCTCTCGTTGCCTGTTCTTATCCTTCTTAGCCACCTGTTCCTTTTTATCCTTAATGGTTTCCTTAAGTGACTTCTTATGCTTCGGATTAAGGCTTTTTGCTTTCTCTCTCACCTTTTCCCTGAGATTCTCTCCCGGGATGATATCCTGCTTATCGAGAACCTTTCCTGCATTATCCTTAATCTCAAGTCTTGCTGCATCTATCCCTGCTTCCTGGAGTTTGTCATAATCAATATCACTGTCATTAACAAACTCCTGTGAGAATATCTTTTCATCTGCTTCATTTACTAACGAGATTTCTTTGGTCATCGCTCTTTGTTCCTCTAATACCTGTTCCGACGCCATCTTCAAAATCCCAGTCAGCTGATCCACATTTTTGACCTCACAGAAAGCAGTGTAGTTGCATGAACCATCGGCTCTTGGTTTCTCCTGCATGTCAATCGGAATATGACTTTTTTTACAGACATCCTTTATGATTTCGGCTGTCCTCTCATCTGTAACATCCAGGTGAGCGACATCTTTGCCATCTCTATTAAAGGACTTGAGGGATCCATGTGTCTCCTTATAATTATCAGTGATCTTACCGACAATCTTAGTCAGCACATTCTCCTTCTGCTGTGCTGTAAGAGCCTTATTCTGTTCTGATTTCCTACAGGCATCTGCAATCGCCTGGATAATATCAACGCTTACAGTAACAATAGCCTTTCCAGTCTGAAATGATTCATTGGTTAATTCATCTACCATGGGCTACTCCTCATCTGTAACATACTCAAAGGTTATATAATCATTACCATTTGATGATGATTTTGCCTTTGTAATGATAATCTGAACCTTGCCAGCTTTAAGCTCTGCATAGGCATCCTTATCCGCCATAAACTCATCACACATTTCAGTAAGAACCTTGCCGGCAAAATAAAATCTGTCCGGGAATTCCTTAAAAATGATCACTCCACATCTTCCGTTACGAGTCATGATTGCATCAACATCGATTACTGTCAGAACCTGATCAATAACATCAGATGTATGAAGCTGCCTCTTCCCGTCATTCATAAGTTCACTGGCTGATTTCTTTCTGGAACGAATATCTGCATAACTCATCCTTTTTTCCTCCTTCCTGCACAATCTATTTGTAAACACCCTGGGGTGATATACACTAAGTTTTGGACTTTTCGTCCAAAGGTTTATCATCTTCCTGCTCCGGGGCAAGAAGTAAACTGACCACAAGTATCGTAAGTCCTGCCACTAATATGACTATCTTCAGCCACTGAGGTAGATTTTGTACGTAATCTAAGTTCCACATAACTACTCCTTTCCACGAAAAAAAGCGCCTATGACTTTCTCATAGACGCCTTGACGCTGTATAATAACAATATCTAATTACTTGGAGGAACTACTTCATCAAATACCTTTGGATAAATAAACTCATCATCATCGTCTTCTACATCAACTACACTTAATTCTTCAACATTTTTATTATCGCTCAAATCCCAATCAATATCTATAAATTCGCAATATGCATAATCTTTACATTTTTCAATTAGTATATCTTTATTCTTTTGAATATTTTCCATTCTATCTTTTAACTCTGTATTTACTATTCGATCCGCAGCATTATCACCTTTAAGCCTAAGATTTACATCATTAATTAGTTTATATATTTTTTTTATTTGAGATTCATATATAACATATTTATTATCTTTTAGAATTGACTTTATCCATGTATTCATATAATTTACTCTATAAAATGGATGAGGATGATCACCTGTATCTAATTTGTCCATGTAATATAATGAATTTCCTTCTAATTTCAAGGATTTAAAAGAATAGTAAGTTTTAATTAAATATTCAATAGCATCAACAACTCGATAATCAAATACTTTAATAAGATAACTAAGTGCTTCTCTAAAACCTGTAATATCTGCACAATATTCCCTTGCTTGTTTTTCATAAACTGATATATCTTCTTCTAAATCACAATGACCGTATATTATATGTCCAATCTCATGATAAATAATACCTATAAATATCATAGTGATAGTAACAATATCTATTTTATTATATTTTGTATTATCTAACTTTAAAAAATTGTAATCGAACTCTGAACTAATATTAAAATGCTCATCATATATTTCCTTATTTATATTCTTTACATTTTCAAAAAGGTCCGTTAAAAAACCTTGATACAAACTAATATAATAAACTCTCTTATACGTCGACTTCATTACACTAGCATTAACACCTGGAAGAGTAACCCAAAAAAAACAACAACTAAAATCCTTAGATAATATACTCAAAATTCTTTTTTCTTTAATATAATTTTGAATACTTTTTTTAAAATATGATAGAACCCTATATTCTAAGCTTTCATCACTATAATCTTCAAACATGAACATAGATTTAAATATTTCATATTTTTCTTCTTTTGATTCTTCGGCTTTTTTTCTAATATCTTCAAGGCGCTTTATATAATCATCCTCATACGCCTTAAGATGTAATTTCTTATTCATTTTTGTAAATCCCCTTATATACATAAAAATCAATCTAAACATATTTGAATATACCATAAAGGGGGGCATCCTGAACAGCTAGAAAATGGCGCTACAAAGTTCAACCTGTAACGCCAACTTTCTTTATTACCTTTACGAATTAAGTTCTTTTATAGCTTTTTCAACACTAGCTTTTAATCCCTCATAATTGGTTTGTTTTACTAGCCTGCGAACCTTAGACATCGTTATCGTAGTATTGTTCCCACATTCCAATTCTAAGTACCATGAAGGAATCACATAGAACTCCCAATTATCAAGAATAAGTGGATCTGCAGTTTCCTTTGTTTTTCCTGGAAGCAAACAGAATAAATATGCCTGACAATCTTTCGCTCTGAT
>Ga0256405_10012067_pt1 | contig 10820 bp, 7 predicted proteins | sample RumenRJG_02DNA_FD_189096 | JGI IMG/M metagenome (GOLD analysis project Ga0256405, IMG submission 189096) | Bovine rumen microbial communities from Lethbridge, Alberta, Canada - RJG_02 | ecosystem: Host-associated > Mammals > Digestive system > Stomach > Rumen | place: Canada: Alberta | collected... | reverse complement strand
AGACCGGTTTGAGGTCCTGGCTGAGCTGCACATTACGCTCCGGGATGGCACCTGTCAGGTCGTTAAGACGGATCAGTTCTGGGAATACCGGGGCAGCGACTTTGAGTTCACGGACCTGTATGACGGCGAATGCCTGAACCGGCAGCTCTGGGAGGGCCGGGAAAATCCGGCGCGGCCGGTCGCGGTGCTGCCGGAGCGCCCGATCATGGACCGGCTGAGCCTGCCCGTGATTCCCAAAGCGGTTCTGCCGGTGGCCGAGGTCATCCATACCCCGGCCGGGGAAACAGTCCTTGACATGGGACAGAACTTCGCCGGCTGCATGGAATACGAGGCGGACTTCCCTGCCGGAACCCGGATTGTGCTGGACCACGGGGAAATCCTGCAGGACGGCAATTTCTACAATGACAATTACCGGACCGCCAAAGCCCAGATGATCTATGTGTCCGGCGGTCAGCGGGAGACGGTCCGGGCTCACTTTACCTTCTTTGGTTTCCGCTATGTCCGTGTAACGGGCTGGCCGGGCGAGGTCAGTGCGGACCGGTTCCGGGGACTGGTATTGTACTCGGATCTGCCGGATGCTATCTCCTTTACCTCCGGAAACAGCCTGCTGAACCGTCTGTTCCTGAATACCCTCTGGGGACAGCGCAGCAATTTCCTGGATATCCCCACCGACTGCCCGCAGCGGGATGAACGTCTCGGGTGGACCGGGGATGCACAGGTCTTTTCCCCGACCGCCTGCTTCCAGATGGATACCCGCGCCTTTTACCGGAAATACCTGCACGACATTGCCGTAGATCAGCAGAAGCATGAGGGCCGGGTGGCAAATTACCTGCCTAACATTGCCGATGCCGGCGGGGCCAGCGTGTGGGGCGATATTGCCACATTCCTGCCCATGACCCTGTATCAGTACTACGGGGACCGGGATGAACTGGCCGCGCAGTACCCCATCATGCGGGACTGGCTTGAATGGATCCGCCGCCAGGATGAAAAGGAAGGCGGCCGCCATCTCTGGGACTTTGGCTTCCACTTCGGAGACTGGCTGGCACAGGACGGCGTGACGCCTCAGAGCATGAAGGGCGGAACGGATGACTATTTCGTGGCCAGCATGTACTATTATGCCTCTGCCCGGAAAGTGGAGGAGGCGGCGAAAATTCTCGAAAAGCCGGAGGATGCCGACCAATATGGAAAACTGGCAGAGGCCGTTTATGCGGCCATTCTGCATGAATATTTCAGCCCGTCCGGGCGCCTTTGCATTGACACGCAGACCGCCTATCTGCTGTGCCTGAATTTCGGCGTGTACCTGGACAAGTCCCGCATCGTGGAAGGGCTCAAAAAGCGTTTCCAGAAGGATTGTTACCGGATCCGCGGCGGCTTTGTGGGCGCCACCATGATGTGCCGCGTGCTGGCGGAAAACGGACTGGGGGAACTGGCGGCTCACTTCCTGTTCCAGGAAGGGTTCCCCGGCTGGATGCACTGCGTGAAGCTGGGGGCCACCACCATCTGGGAGCGCTGGAACAGTGTCCTGGATGATGGACGGATCAGCGGAACGGAGATGAATTCCCTCAATCACTATTCGTATGGCTCGGTCATGGAATACGTGTACCGCGATCTGGCGGGCATCCGTCCGCTGGAGCCGGGCTTTGCCCGGGTCTGCTTCGCGCCGCAGCCTACCTGGCGCGCCATGTCCATGGAGGTCCGGTATGATTCCGTCCATGGCGTGTACGGTTCCCGCTGGGAGATTCGGGATGACGGGCAGCTCTCGGTTCGCTTTGAGGTGCCCTTTGGCTGCACGGCCGAGGCACATCTGCCAGGAACAGAGGAAACGGTCGAGCTTGGTGCCGGCGTCTTTGAAAAGACCTACCGCCCGCAGCGGGATTACCGGATCAAGTACAGCATGGACAGCTGGCTGGGGGAGATGAAGGAGGATCCGGAGGCGCAGGCGATTCTGAGAGAGGATCTGCCGGCTGCCTATGACCTGCTCATGAACGGCGATGAGGAATTCCTGTCCATGCGGATGCAGGATCTGCAGTTCCTGTTCTTCCGCGGATTCAATCCGCAGATGGTGCAGGAGGGAACCAGGCGGCTGTTTGAACTGAAAGCCAGATGACAGAAAGGAAAGACAACGATGATGAACCTGAAAGGCAATCCTTTTTATCTGAACGATGCCGATATCGCCTGGGTGGAGGAGACCCTGGCGGCCATGACGACGGAGGAAAAGCTGGAGCAGCTGTTTTTCCCCATCGGGTACTCCGCCAATGAGGGCTATCTGCAGTATGAACTGCTGAACCGGCATCCCGGCGGCGTCATGTTCCGGACAGGACGGACCGAGGAACTGTTTGCGGCCTATTCCTATCTGCAGAACAACACGAAAATCCCCCTGTTCCTGGCGGCCAACCTGGAAGCGGGCGGGGACGGCATTGTGGAGGAGGGAACCTCCTTTGGCAAGCAGATGCAGGCCGCGGCCACCGGTGACCCCGAGCAGGCCTACCGGCTGGGCAAGATTGCCTGCGCCGAAGGGCAGGCCGTAGGCTGCAACTATGCCTTTGCGCCGGTGGTGGATATCGACCTCAACTATCACAACCCCATCACCAATGTGCGGACCTATGGCAGCGATCCGGAAATGGTCAAGCAGTGCGGTCTGGCCTATATGCGGGGCGCAAAAGAATGCGGCAGTGCCGTGTCCATCAAGCACTTCCCCGGGGACGGCGTGGATGAATGCGATCAGCACATTCTGACCAGCGTCAACAGCCTGTCCTGCGAGGAGTGGGATCGGACATACGGCGACATCTACAAAACCCTGATTGACAACGGCGCCCTGACCGTCATGGTGGGCCACATCGCCATGCCGGCCTACCAGAAAAAGTTCAATCCGGACCATCCCAATCACCTGATGCCCGCCAGCCTGTCCCCGGAACTGCTTCAGAATCTGCTGCGGGACCGGCTGGGATTCAACGGCATGATCATCACGGATGCCAGCCCCATGGTCGGCTTCATGTGCGCCATGGACCGCCGGCTGTCCGTTCCCACCTGCATTGAGGCCGGCTGCGACATGATCCTGTTCAACAAGGATTATGAAGAGGACCTGGGGTATATGCGCAAAGGCTATGAGCAGGGCATCCTCTCCGAAAAACGTCTGGATGAGGCGGTGACCCGCATTCTGGCCGCCAAGGCCGCCCTCCGTCTGCACGAGAAGCAGAAAAACGGAACCCTGGCTCCCAGCCGGGAACATCTGGGGGTGATTGGCTGCGAGCAGCACCAGGCCTGGGCCAGGGAATGCGCGGACAAGGCAGTGACGCTGGTCAAGGATACCCAGCATCTGCTGCCCATCAGCCCGAAGAAGCATCGCCGGGTGCTCTTTGAGATTCTGGGCAAGTGCCCCAGCGAGGAGCGGGTGGCCCGGCGCTTCATCGCCGATATGGAGCGGGAGGGCTTTGAGATGATTCCCTATGAGGAAGAGGTCTTTGACTTCACCAAGCCCATGCACTTTGAAACCGTAGAAGAGTTCCGGAGCAAGTATGACCTGGTCATCTACATCGGGAACGTGGAAAACGCCAGCAACAAGACCACGGCAAGGCTCAACTGGCATGCCCCCTATGGCGCCGGGAACAACATTCCCTGGTTTGTTGAGATCGTCCCCACCCTGTTCATTTCCCTGCAGAACCCCTACCATCTGCTGGATGTGCCCATGGTGAAAACCTATATCAACGCCTATTCCAACCATGACGGCATGATTGACATGGTGGTGGAGAAACTGCTGGGCAGGAGCGAATTCAAGGGCGTGAGCCCGGTGGATCCGTTCTGCGGCAAGGACTATCTGAGTTATTAACGGCCGGATGAACACAAAGGCTTTGTCACTTTGCCCAGCTGCGGCAGAGTGACAAAGCAGGGGTCAGGCATATAAAGAAGGAGACAGGCATATGAAATTTAAGGCGGTTATCTTTGATCTGGACGGTGTCATCTGCTTTACGGATGAATACCATTATCGCGCCTGGAAAGCCATGGCAGATGAGATGGGCATTCCGTTTGACCGGACGGTGAACAACCGGCTGCGGGGGGTGAGCCGCATGGCCAGCCTCGACATCATCCTGGAAAAATACACGGGACCGGCGCTGAGCCAGGCGGACAAGGAAAAGCTGGCACAGAAGAAAAACGACCTGTACCGGGCGTCCCTGGCGGAGATGAGCCCGAAGGACCTGAGCGACGAGGTGCGCGAAACCCTGAACACCCTTCGTGACATGGGACTGCGCCTGGCCATTGGTTCCTCGTCCAAGAATACCCCGTTCATCCTGGGGCAGATCGGCCTTGCCGGATTCTTTGACGCGGTGAGCGACGGCAACAACATTACCCGCTCCAAGCCGGACCCGGAGGTGTTTGTCAAGGCAGCGGAAATGCTGGGCCTGGCACCGGATCGGTGTCTGGTGGTGGAGGATGCCGTCTCCGGCGCCGAAGCGGGACATGCCGGCGGCATGAAAGTGGCGTGTCTCGGGGATGCGGCTGAGCATGGCGCGGGGGACTATAACATGCGGAGCATCCGGGAACTGATTGACATTGTAAAAGAAGGGGAGAACTGACATGGTGGATCTGCGGGCGAAACCCTTTAACCTGACCGAAGAGGAAATTTCCTGGGTCAGGGAAACTCTTTCCTCCATGACCCTTACGGAAAAGCTGAGCCAGCTGTTTGTCCTGCTCAAGGCGGTTCCGGGGGTGAATGAGGAACAGATAAAGAACCAGATGGCAAAAGGGCCCGGCGGCATGCGCTGGCAGGGCGGCGACAAGGACAGCGTCTGGCTGCAGAATCACCTGTTTCAGCAGTACAGCCGCATTCCCCTGTTCATTGCCGGCAACTGTGATGACGGCGGCAACGGCGTCCTGCCCAAGGAAGGGACGTTTGTGGCGACGGCGGCTGAGGCCGGCGCCTCCCAGGGCACGGACACGGCCTATCACATGGGCTACTGCGCCGGCAAAGAAGCGGCGGCCATCGGCGTCAACTGGATGTTCAATCCGGTGGCGGATGTGTACAGGAACTGGCGCAATACCATTGTCAATACCCGCTCCTTCGGCTCGGATCCGGACCGGGTCATCCAGTGCGTGCGGGCGTATATTCAGGGCATCCGGGATGCGGCGCCCCACATGGCGGTGACCTGCAAGCATTTCCCCGGAGATGGCTGGGATGAACTGGATCCCCACATTTCCCCGGCCCATAATGAGGCCGGCGTGGAGGAGTGGACGCAGAGCTATGGCCGGGTCTACCAGACGATGATCGACGAGGGGCTGGATACCATCATGACCGGTCAGATTTCCCTGCCGGCCATGAGCCGCCTGCTGCGCCCGGGCATCCGCAATGAGGACATTTTGCCGGCATCCCTGGCGCCGGAGCTCCTGCAGGATCTGCTCAGGGATCAGATGGGATTCAACGGCCTGATTATCTCAGATGCCTCGCACATGATCGGGATGTCCGGCGTCATGCCGCGCAGCGAGGCGGTTCCCCGTTGCATTGCCGCCGGCTGTGACATGTTCCTGTTTACCAATGACTTTGAGGAGGATCTGGGCTATCTCAGAGCCGGCTATGAAAAAGGCATTGTGACGGAGGAACGGCTGGAAAATGCGCTGCTGCGCATCCTGGGGCTCAAGGCCAAGCTGAAGCTGTATCGGGATGAGGTCCGTTTCCCGGACCGGTCAGGGCTTGAGGCCGTGGGCTGCGCGGAGCACCGGAAATTTACGGAGCAGGCCGCGGATGCCGGTATCACCCTGGTCAAGGATACCCGGCACATTCTGCCGCTGAATCCGGAGAAACAGAAAAATGCCCTGCTGATCTATGTGCAGAGCACCCCCAACAGCAAGGCCTATCAGGGCGACGGGATGCGTGCCCTGATCACCGAGGAACTGGAGCGGGCAGGGTTTGCGGTTCATCAGTGCCCGAGCTTCTATGATCTGGAAGTGGAAAATGGGCCGAATCCCATGAACTTCGTCCGGATGATGCAGATGGGCCCGCGGGAGGAATTTAAAAAGAAATACGACGTGGTCTTCGTCTTCATTTATGTGAAGGGCTATGCCCAGAAAAACGTGGAGCGGCTTTCCTGGAGCAGCGGCCACAGCATGGAGATGCCCTGGTATACCGAGGAGGTCCCGACGGTGGGCGTCAGCCTCAATTACACCAATCATCTGGTGGACTGTGCCAATATCCATACGTTTATCAATGCCTATGGACCGAACCGGGAAAACGTCCGGGCGGCGATTGAGAAGATCACAGGCAAAAGTGCGTTCCGCGGGACGGCAGATGAGTCCGTTTTCTGCGGGCGCTGGGATACCCGCCTGTAACCGGCCGGAAGGAGAAAAAATGAATACAGAATTCCTGGCACTCAATGAGGAGCGTCACGTCAGCCTGACGGCCTATATCCAGCCGGTTGGCGGTGAATTTCCACTCAGTCAGCGGCCTGCGGTGCTGATTATCCCCGGCGGCGGGTATCACTTCTGCTCGGAGCGGGAAGCGGATCCGGTGGCTTTTCCCTATCTGAAAGCAGGCTACCAGGCGTTCATTCTGCGCTATTCCCTGAATGAACAGGCGCAGTGGCCCAATCCCCTTGATGACTATGAGCAGGCCATGTCCCTGATTCGCCGCAATGCGGAAACCTGGCATGTGGCCAAAGATCGCATCGCGGTCATTGGGTTCTCTGCCGGCGGACATCTGGCGGCCTGTGCGGCTACCATGTCGGTGAACCGTCCAAATGCGGCGATTCTGGGGTATCCGGTTATCGACGGCCTGTGCGCGAGGGACTATCTTCCCTCCGCGCCGGATGTCCCCTCCGCGGTGGATGAGAAAACCTGTCCCTGTTTTGTGTTTGCCACTCGCACGGACAATCTGGTGCCGACAGAAAACGCTCTGCACCTGATCAATGCGCTGTGGGCCCATGAAATTGCCTTTGAAAGTCACATCTATTCCAACGGCCCTCATGGCCTGTCCACCGGGGAACCCGCACTTTGTGAGCGCGCTCACTGCAGCCGCTATGCCAACTGGGTCAGCGACAGCATTGCCTGGCTTTCAGATGTGCTGGGCGCGGTCACGCTGAATGGCCTGACGGAGCCCGAATTTGGCGGGAAAGTGAACGGCAACCGGGAAAAGACGCTGAATCTGGACTGCACCATTGCGTATCTGCAGGATCATCCGGAAGGAAAAGCGATCCTGGGGGAAATTCATGCGGCACATCCGGGCAGGCCAATGGTGCCGCCGGCGGCAGCGGGCGTGATCACCCTTCGGGACAGCCTCGAGTACCTTGGAATGGATGCAGAAAAGGTCAGGCAGCTTGAACAGCGGCTGCTGGCCGTTCAGAATTCACGGGAGGAATAAACATGTCAGCATTGGATGATTTTAATCGGAAAAAGCGCTTTGCGGTCTGTGTGGACTCGGACGGCTGTGCCATGGATACCATGAACATCAAGCACATCCGCTGCTTTGGCCCCTGCATGGTGGAAGAGTGGGGGCTTGAGGCGTGGCGTCGGCCGATCCTGGACCGCTGGAATGAGATCAACCTGTATTCCGGAACCAGGGGGATCAACCGGTTCAAGGGACTGGCGATGGCCCTGACAGAGATTAACCGGCAGTATACCCCCATTAACGGCATTGAACGTCTGAGCGCCTGGGCAGAGGAGGCGCCGGAACTTTCCAATGATGCCGTAGGGAAAATGGTCCCGAAACACACGATCTTTGAAAAAGCCCTTCACTGGAGCCTGGCGGTGAATGAGGCCATTGAGGCATTGCCCAGGGAAGAGGTCAGGCCATTTGACTATGTCAGTCAGGCACTGGCCGCCGCCCACTGCCAGGCGGATGTGGTGGTGGTTTCCAGCGCCAACCCGGAAGCGGTCCGGGAGGAGTGGAGCCGTTTCCACCTGCTGGGTGAGGTGGACCTGCTCTGTACGCAGGAACTGGGCAGCAAGGCCTACTGCATCGGCCGGCTGGTTGAAAAGGGATATGACTCCATCCTGATGTGCGGGGATGCGCCGGGGGATGCGGAGGCAGCCCAAAAGAACGGAGTGCTCTATTATCCCATTCTGGTCCAGCATGAAAAAGAAAGCTGGCTGCGATTCATTGAGGAGGGCCTTGGCCGCTTCCTTGAGAACCGCTTTGCCGGGGACTATCAGCAGCAGCTGCTGGATGAATTCAATGCCAATCTGGGTCTGTAAAACCATGAATTTCTGCAGATGTAAACCGTTCCGGACATGCGGCAATTTGCCGTACCCGTGCATGAATGCAGAGATTTGCAGATCAGGCATGCGATTGTAATGATTCAGGGAGGAGAACCGTATGGAATTTACCATTGACCGTACACTTCCGCGTATTCCCCATAAAAAGCACTGGCAGTTCTGCGTGGGAAGCGGGCACGCCCTGCTGGCGCTGCGGACGGATTATACCCGCCAGCTCAAATTCATTCACGATACGCTGGGCATCCAGCGGGTCCGGTTCCATGGCATTTTCAATGATGACATGCGGACAAAGGCCAACCTGGCGGAAATGTTCCCGGCGCCGGGGGCAGAAAAGTTTACCGATGAAAACTTCCGTGCCTGCGGTCTGGCCTATGACAACGTTCTTGAAGCAGGGATGAAACCGCTGGTGGAGCTCAGCTTCATGCCCCGCGCCATGAGCAAAAAGGAAACGCAGGGCGTATTCTACTACCGGCCCTGTATTGACCCGCCGGCAGATCATGCGGAGTGGGCGGCGTATGTGCAGCGCTTCATTCGTTTCCTGATCCATCGCTATGGGGCAGAGGAAGTGCGTACCTGGCTCTTTGAGGTCTGGAATGAACCGGACCTGCAGGTTGTTTTCTTCTCAGAGGACAAAGAGGCCTATTTCAAACTGTACGAGACCACGGCCAGAGCGGTCAAGGAAGTGGATCCTGAACTGAAGGTGGGCGGACCGTCCACCAGCGGCAGCAAATGGATTGATTCCTTTGTGCGCTACTGCCGGGAAAAGGAGGTTCCGGTCGATTTTATCACGACACATCAGTATGCCGGCGACCCGCTGGGCGGTGTCGAGGACAAGGGCGAGAGCCTGGATGAGGAACGTGAGCAGGGCGGCGGGGAGAGCTGGCCGGAGCGTCTGAAAAAGATGGGCGAGCGTCTGGCCACTGCACAGGACCATACCTTCCTGTCCGGACTCCGGGCCATCAATCCGGATCCCACGGAAACCACCGAAATGGCGAACGACCATTTCCGCAAAAACGCGGCAGTTGTCCGGCGTCAGGCGGGTGATCTTCCCGTCTATTACACGGAATGGAACCTGAATGCCAATCTGAGTTCCTACACCAACGATACGCGCAAGGAAGCGGCCTATGATGTGAAGACCGCACTGGATGTCGCTGACAGTGTGGACGGCAGTTCACTCTGGTGCTTCAGTGATATTTTTGAGGAGCTCCACCCGTTCGTCCAGGAGTTCTACGGATGCTGGGGCCTGCTGAGCCAGAGCGGCATTCCGAAGCCGGTTTATTACGGAATGAAGCTGCTGGCGGATGCACCGGATACCCGGATTGATCTGGGCCTTGATTCCACCGATGGGGAAATCGGTATCGGCGCTTTCGAGGGAGCGGAGGAAACACATGTGATTCTGTTCCGGCAGAAAATGAAGCAGCTCCCCCTGCCGAAAGAGGAAGCCGTTGCGCACATCGCCTGCCCGGTCCGTCCGGAAAAGGTCATTCTCCGGCGCATTGACGAGGAGCATGGAAATCCGCTGAAACTCTGGGAAGAAATGGGACGCCCTGATTATCTGAACCGGGCAGAGGTGGAAGACCTGAAAGCCCGTAGCGCCGTGGAACCGGAAAACTGGCCCTTCACCTGGGAAAACGGGATGCTTACCATTCGGGCAGAACTGGGCGTCAACGATGTGTATGGGTTTGTGATTCGCTGAAGTCGGGGGATCTGTTGTGGCATTGAAACCGGCCCGGCCGGTTCTGGCAGCTTGTTCGCGTTCACCAGGCGGATTGACAGGCATTTTCCCTGCGAAGGCTTCGTTTTGCCTCCGTTGGGCCGCCGACCGGATCTGGCAAAGGCTGCCGTACGAGCCTTTTCTCGAAGCGATCCCCCGGAGCGCAGGTACACGAATCGTTTACAACCAGAGCGCAGGTGCACGAATCGTTTACAACCAGAGCGCAGGTACACGAATCGTTTACAACCAGAGCGCAGGTACACGAATCGTTTACAACCAGAGCGCAGGTGCACGAATCGTTTACAACCAGAGCGCAGGTACACGAATCGTTTACAGCCGAAGTGAGGTACACGAATCGTTTATAGCTGAAGCGCGGGTACACGAATCGTTTACAATCGCTGCGCCGGATGACTGATAAATGCGTGAAAGCTTTTTCCATAAAAAACCTGTTTGTGTTCAGAACAGGCCGATCCGGCGAATAACGAAGCGATGTCCGATTTTGCCGGAATACACAAGGCGGTAAATACAAGGTCAGATTTGTGTTTACCGCCTTTATTCTATTGTCTGACTACGTTTTCTGACATGGGGAGTTATGCCTTTGCTTTTTTCAAGGGCTTCACTGCCGGCCTTTTGCCGGAGCAACCGGATGATGGCCCGTGATCTGAAGGAAATCGACTGTGAACGGATGTACAATGCCTTCAGGAGATTCGGCCGGAAGCAGCGTGAATGCTGCTCCAAAACGAAACGGAGCCGTCTGTACGTCTCCGTTTTCCGGCTATGCAAACATCGTTGAATCTGATAAAATCCCCGTCAGAAACGGCATACAAAGAACTGGACTGACCTTATGCGGAAGGTTCCATAGGTGGGTGAAACATGAAGAATTTAAATAGCGTGACAACCGGCGAAT
>Ga0256405_10012065_pt1 | contig 10821 bp, 7 predicted proteins | sample RumenRJG_02DNA_FD_189096 | JGI IMG/M metagenome (GOLD analysis project Ga0256405, IMG submission 189096) | Bovine rumen microbial communities from Lethbridge, Alberta, Canada - RJG_02 | ecosystem: Host-associated > Mammals > Digestive system > Stomach > Rumen | place: Canada: Alberta | collected... | reverse complement strand
TGAACCATAGATAAAGCCATTCTCTTGATTAAGCTCTGCTTTATAAGGAAGAGTTGTCTCACTCTTATAATACACGTTCTTTATTCTGTTGCCCATAACATCAACAAGGGCATTGCATATTTGCTCTCTGCAAACGTGCATACCCACGCTATGAGCCTGCATAACTGCTGTTTCTCCATAGCAGTCGATAACGAGTCCTGGAAGATTATCTCCCTCGCCATGTACAAGGCGATAGGTGTTGTTCTGAGGATTATCGGCAATACCTATGCTGATGCGCATTTCAAGAGCACTTTTCAGTCGTTCTTTCCAAAATTCTCCATCAATAACGATATCACGGAAAGAAAGAACCCTGACAGCAATTGAGCCAATCTGAAAATGTCCCACAGCAATAAACTTGCCTGCAGAAGAAATCACTCTAACGAAATCGCCTTCCTCAATGCCTTCGTCCATGTGATGAATGGCACCAGAGAAAATCCATGGATGAAAACGCTCAAGCGATTCTTCTTTACCTCTTTTAAGAAATATCTGTTTATACATATATTTTTGTATTAACGGCTACGTTTTTATTGATTACTAACTGTTTCTTGCTCTACAGCTACCGCCTGAGCAGGTTCGGGTTCGGGAACTACAACAAGATCATAGTCGCCGGTTTTCTTCAGGCGCATAACCTCTTCATAAAGGTTGATACATGCCCAGGCATCGGTAGCAGCATACTGTTGCTGCTTAGAATTAAGCACATCGGCTTCCCAGTTGGTGAGTCGCTGACGCTTTGAAATCTTCTGCTGAAAGATGTTGGCATAGAGTTTCTGCAGACTTAAATCCTTGATACCTATATCGCCAACAATATTCTGTAAATCGATAAACTTGCCTGGCTTAAACTCTGCTCTACGATGAAGCGACAGAATATCATCGTGCCACGACAACCCTACTTTTGGAATTGTTATATCCTCGAGCAAACGGATGACTGCAGGAGGCATACCCATCATATTTAGACGGAACAAGAAACAAGTGTCACGGGTTGAAACCTGTAAAAGGGCAACCTTATGACTCTGCCCACGCTTGAAAGCAGGCTTTGTTTCAGTATCTACGCCAAGAATGTCGGCCTTGAGCAGATAATCAACTGCTTTTTCTGCTTCTCCAGCAGTAAAGATAGTAATGATTCGTCCAGGGAACAGTAGCCTTGGCAGGCTGCTGATCGCATTCTTGTCAAACTTACTATATATTGTTTTCTTCATCTTCGTTTCTTACAACATGCAAAATTAAAAAAAAGTTATGAAAAAATGAGCCTTTCTCGAATTTTTACGTTATTTTTGCACGTAAAACCAGCAAATAAACATTTTACATAGTTACGGAAAATATGGCAAGAAAGAAAAAAGGCAAAAAGCAGAGCTTTGGCGATACATTAAGCCTACAAAATAAGATTTTCAACAACGACAAGATAGATTTTATCCTTGGATTGCTTCTGCTTTTGGTGGCAGTTGTTGTTACCATAGCTATGATATCTTTTCTTTCAACAGGAAAAGCCGACCAAAGCATCCTTGAAAACATACACCCTGCAGATTGGGCTAATCAGAAAAGAGAATTCCAGAATATGGGAGGTTCTGTTGGAGCCATTCTCTCTTACCAACTTATTTCTGTAAACTTCGGCTTACCAGCATTCCTCATTCCTCTATTTATTATTATTGTAGGTTTGAAGATGATGAAAATCTACACCATCAACTTGTGGAAATGGTTTTTCTGCATGATGCTTATCATGGTGTGGAGTTCGGTAACATTTGCGAAGTTTCTCTCTCCTATTCTTGGCGACCAGATATATAATCCTGGAGGAAATCATGGATTATTCTGCGTGCAGCAACTCGAGAATGTTGTGGGTACACCTGGACTCACAGCCCTTCTTTTGTTTATTGCTATTGCTTTCCTCACCTATTTGAGTGCAGAGACTATAACCGTTATACGCAAGGCACTTAACCCTGTAAAATATCTCACATCAAAGATAACATTCTCGGTTACAGACACTACTAACAAACCTGAAGGCGAGGAGGAAACTGTGGAGGAAACCGAAAGCGACGAAGAGGAAGATACAGAACTTGAACCTCTGCCACAAGAGGATGTACCATCGCCTGTTGTTGACCTCACAGATTATTCTCAGGGTGCGCCACAGCCACAGCCTGCAGTTGCTCCCGTTGTGGCAGAGAAGCCATTGGAGATAAAGAATGCCAACAAGGTTTCATCAGACGATATGCTCACCGTGGATGTTGCAAAGGATGAAGACAAGGCCACAAGCAAGACTCTCACCCCAGAGCAGATTCTGTCAACGCCTATCGACCCTCGTGAGCCATTTACAAAATACAAGTTCCCATCGCTAAATCTGCTTAAGAAATACGACACCAACAAACCTGTTGTTGACTATGAAGAAATAAAGGCCAACAACAACCGAATCGTTGAAGTGTTGCACTCTTTTGGCGTGGAGATTTCAAAAATTAACGCTACCGTTGGTCCAACCATCACACTCTACGAGATTACTCCAGCCGAGGGTGTGAGAATCAATAAGATACGTAACCTTGAAGATGATATAGCCCTGAGCCTTAGCGCCCTTGGCATCCGTATCATCGCACCTATGCCAGGAAAGGGAACCATCGGTATTGAGGTACCTAACAAGAATCCACAGATTGTGAGCATGGAAAGCGTGCTCAACAGCAAGAAGTTCCAAGATACAAAGATGGCGCTTCCTGTGGCTATTGGTAAGACTATCTCTAATGAGGTGTATATGTTCGACCTTCACAAACTGCCTCACCTGCTTGTTGCCGGTGCTACCGGACAAGGTAAATCAGTAGGTCTAAACGCCATCATCACCTCTCTACTCTATAAGAAACATCCAAACGAGCTGAAATTTGTACTTGTTGACCCAAAGAAGGTGGAATTCTCTATCTACAACCAGATTGCACCTCACTACATGGCTTGTTTGCCAGAAAACGACGAAGAACCAATCATTACCGATGTGCAGAAGGTGGTGCGCACACTTAACTCTCTGTGCAAACTGATGGACCATCGCTACGACCTGCTGAAGATGGCTCAGGTGAAAAAGATTGAGGAATATAACGACAAGTTCATACATCACAAGCTCGACCTTACAAAGGGGCACGAATATATGCCATACATAGTTGTTATTATCGACGAGTTTGGCGACTTGATTATGACAGCCGGAAAGGAAATAGAGCTTCCTATCGCACGTATTGCACAGTTGGCTCGTGCCGTGGGTATTCACATGGTGATTGCCACCCAGCGTCCAACAACAAAGATTATCACAGGTAATATCAAGGCAAACTTCCCTGGTAGAATTGCCTTCAGAGTAACGTCAGTCATCGACTCACGTACCATTCTCGACCGCAAGGGTGCCGACCAACTTATCGGAAAGGGCGATATGCTTTTCCTTGGAACCGGCGACCCAGTCAGAATACAATGTGCATTCATCGACACACCAGAGATAGAAGAGGTTAACAATCATATTGCCAACCAGCCTGGACCAGTAGAGCCTGCATCACTCCCTGAACCAGCCGATGATAATGCCAGCGAAGGCGGTGGCGGCGGAATGGCAGACTTGCGTCAGCTTGACCCTTACTTCAACGAGGCAGCACACGCTATCGTGCTTTCTCAACAAGGTTCAACAAGCATGATTCAGCGCCGATTCTCTATAGGCTACAACCGAGCAGGTCGCCTTATGGATCAGCTTGAGCAAGCTGGTATCGTGGGTGCAGCAATGGGTTCAAAGCCTCGCGATGTACTTGTACAGGACGAAAATTCTCTGAACGAAATTCTTGCACGCCTAAATGGTAATTAATTAAAACTCTCCCCCTCGATAATCCTTTACAAAAATTCAAAAAGAACACTTCGACATTCCTTTAGGATGCCTTTTAGATGCGTTCGAGATGAGTTTAGGATTCGTTCGGGTAAAAAAATAGTATAATTTTTAATTGCGAAAATTATGAAGAAGATTTTATTCTTGTCACTATTCATGTTAGTGACCCTTTGTGCAACAGCACAGAATGCAGCACAGGCAAAAAAGGTGTTGGACAAAACAGCAGCTATTGTTGGCAGAAAGGGAGGAGCAAGCGCCAACTTCAGCATCACAAGTTCAAAGATGGGAAAAACCAACGGTTCTATCTCCATCAAAGGAAACAAGTTTTATGCACGCACGCCACAGGCAATAGTGTGGTATAACGGCAAAACACAATGGAGCTGGATGAAGCAAACCAACGAGGTGAACATAACCACACCTACCGAAGCTAAGCAGGCACAGATGAACCCATATAAATTCATCAACATCTATCGTTCTGGCTACAATCTCGACATGAAAACCGAAGGCAACAGCTATCAGGTTCACATGGTAGCTCAGAACAAGAAACGAACCCTTCAGGAACTATACATCACAGTTGACAAAAAGAGCTACACTCCAAGCCAGGTGAAGTTCCGCCAGGACAAAAACTGGACAACAATCAGCATCAGCAATTTCCAGGCAAAGAATGTTAGCAATTCAACATTCGTGTTCCAAGCAAAGGATTATCCAAAAGCCGAAGTTATTGATTTGAGATAAAAGCCCCACTTCCCAGTACAAAGCATGCTTCTGTACTGGGAATCACATTTATTCTTCCACCATAAAGAACTAAAAAAACAATGAAAAGACTACAGCTCTATAAAGAACTGCGACGCCACAGAAAGATTGCAGACAAACGTGCACTCGATTCTACCATGAACAAAAACGCAAAAATCATGGTGTATATTGGTATTTCAGCTATGCTGCTCTACCTCATCTTCTTTGCCATAATGTTCTCTTTGGCTATAAACAATGACAACAGCACGTCTGCACTCGAATTCATCTTCACAATAGCACCATTTATCTTGGCTATCGACTTTGGTGTGCGTTTCATAAGTCAGCAAACTCCAGCACAACTGGTAAAGCCCTATCTTCTATTGCCTGTCTCAAGATACATCTGTACAGAAGCCTTTATAACCTCTTCTCTTTTCACATGGGGCAACGCAATATGGTATGCCCTACTACTGCCATACTGCCTTATGTCCGTTCTTTTTAGCTATGGCATTTGGGCTACAATTCTCTTTCTATGCACATTCTACGTGCTTTTCCTCATAAACAGCCAATGGTATCTAATATGTCGCACCCTCATAGGCACTAATATGCTATGGGTGCTACTACCTGTTGCCGTTTATGCCACAATCGCCTTGCCATGGTTAGTTGTCGACTTCGACTACTTCACCAATATTTATGGAAGCATAGGAATACTCGCCGAAAAAGGCAACCCTCTCCCACTCGTTATTGCATTACTGTTTCTTGCAGGCATCGTACTTGCCAATAGAAAAATACAATTTGTACACATCATGACAGAGCTGGGTAAAGGCAACAAACAAACAAAGCTAAGAACAGTATCAAAGTTCACGTTCCTTAACCGCTATGGCGAGTTAGGCGAATATCTAAAAATGGAAATAAAGATGGTTATCAGAAACAGAAACACAAAAATAGGTTTCTATTCTGCCATTGCCGTAGCATCTGTTTTCAGTATTCTAATCAGCTATACAAACATATACAACGACGAATTCAGCCGCAACTATTTCTGTTTGTATAACTTCCTCATCTTTGGAACAATGTTCATCACAAAAGTGATGAGCTACGAAGGCAACTACATAGAATGCCTTCTTGTCCACAAAGAAAACATCCTGAAACTTCTTGAGGCAAAATACATCTTCTATAGTCTGATGCTACTTGTGCCTTTCATAATAATGATTCCTGCTATCATAGCCGGCAAATTCAGCCTTCTGCAACTCGTGGCTTACATGTCGTTCACTATGGGCAGTTGTTATTGTCTGCTGTTCCAGTTGGCAGTATTCAATCGTCAAACTATTCCGTTGAACCAAAAGATAACAGGACGAAATGGTCAGAGCAACAGCTGGCTACCATTCATAATAACTATGGTTGCTTTCTGTGCTCCAATAGGTATCTATTTCCTTCTCAACGCCTTCATGTCAACAACAGGCGTGTATATCGTATTGTTCACAACCGGTTTGATATTCATAGCATCAGAACGTTTCTGGATGCGAAATATCTACAAGCGAATGATGAAACGCAAATATAAAAACCTTGAAGGCTTCAGAGCAACAAGATAAGAGAATGTGAAATGTGGAATTAGGAATTTGGAATTAGTCGCACTTCGTGCGATTTATGAATGAAGAATTATTCTATGATGAATACATATTTCGAAACTATTAACTCCAATGGAGAGTTTAGCTGTGGAAACATCGGCATTACAAAAGAAATATGGTTTAATTTGCTAATAGATAGTGAAGCACAACCATATATTGATGCAATATTATGTTTTCTCCGCGAGACTGATCATAAAAGTTCATGCAAACAACTTGCTATAAAATACGAAAAAACAGCATCTCACTTTAATGCTAAGATAACCAACTTTTCAAAATGGGTTCAAAAGAAACTTAATAGATTTCATGTTCAAAATATAGAAGGAAAAGAAACCTATTGGAGTATCACCATGCAAAAAGGATGGAATTCCAAACAAGGTTTCCAGTGGTTATTACGTGATGAACTTACACAGGCTCTACAGTTATACCTTATGAAAAAACTTATTGATGAGTATCATAAGGTAGAACCATTTAATGGTCAGGAAGAAGAATACAAGTGGGAATTATTAGACAAGACAGAAGGAAAAGACACACTTAGCATTATTAAAAATCTAAGAGGTGAAAACATCATTGATAATGCACATGTTGATGATGTATTAAAAAAACTATGGGAAACAAAAGAAGAAGAACTTGTTGCTATCGTCAACCATCTGTATGATGAAACTAAACCTATTGACGAAAGAATAGCAACCTTCAAAGCAGAAATGCGTAGTATATGTCCAAGCGAATGGAAGAATTGTGCTAACGACGAACGTACTGCTTCTGCACTTCTAATGTGCAAGTATCCAGATAAATATACTATATATAAAGATGAAATATATCAGCTAATATGCAAGTATTTAGGCATTGAGAGCCGACAAACAGGTTTGAAATTCAGTCATTTTACCGAAATCATAAACAAGATTGCCGACGAATATGGAGAAGAAATACAAGAAAGTATGCTTCCACAGATTAGTAAGTTCAGAAACAAACCTTTAAACCTTGCCATTCAAACATTATTTTGGGTAATGAAAGAAGGCATTAAAACAGATTTTAAAAAGGACAGCATCATAGAAAACAAGAATATGCAAGAACAGGAAAAATACAAAGAATATATTGAATTACTCAAAGAAAACCATAATCTCGTTCTGACAGGTGCTCCTGGTACAGGTAAAACATTTATGGCACAAGCTATAGCCAAAGAAATGGGAGCAGAAACTAAGTTCGTTCAATTTCATCCTTCATATGACTATACTGACTTTGTTGAGGGATTACGCCCTGTTGTAAAGGAAGACGGACAAATGGGATTTGAACGTAAAGATGGTGTGTTTAAAGAGTTCTGCCGTGATGCTATAAAGAATCTAGATGACTCTAAAAAAAGCGTAAAATGCCTTACTGAAGAAAGAACTTGGCAAGAAAAACTGAATGAATTTATTGAGAAATCCATCGACAAAGCAACCAAATATAAAACTATAAATGGCAGCGAGTTTTTTATCTCAGATATGAGAAATCACACGATTATTGTTCATAATGAACAAAATGAAAAAACAGCACAGGTTGCTGTTAATGCTGATGAAATTCTAAAACTTCTAATTAACAATGTTCCTTTAAAAATTGTAAGAGACATACGCAATTACTTCAACCGAAAATTTGGAACCCAGCCTGACTCTTACGCCTACGCAATAACAAAAGAAATAAGAGCCATGAAACAAAAGGAACCTATAACAGAAGCAACAAAAATAGAAAGGAAACCTTTTGTCTTCATTATTGACGAAATAAACCGTGGTGAGGCTTCAAAAATATTCGGTGAACTGTTTTATGCTATCGACCCTGGATATAGAGGCAAAAAAGATCATTTAGTACAGACACAATACCAGAATCTTGTGTCAGAAGATGATGTGTTTGCAGATGGTTTCTATGTACCAGAAAATGTATATATCCTCGCAACAATGAATGACATAGATCGTTCTGTCGAAAGTATGGATTTTGCTATGCGAAGACGCTTCACATGGAAAGAGGTCACCCCTGCCGACACAGAATATATGCTTGATAAATTAGCATGTGCTGATGAAGCAAAGACAATTATGCGACGACTTAATAAAGCCATAGCTGAAACAAATGAATTAGGACCAGCGTATATGATTGGACCTGCTTACTTCCTTAAACTTGGAGAAAATGGCAACGATTTCAATAAACTCTGGAATATGAATATTGAACCATTGTTAAAAGAATATCTACGAGGATTTAGAAATTCAACAACAATACTCAACAAATTCAAAGAAACATACTTTGAATTAAATAACTCTGACACGCCTAATTCAGATGATTGATGAGGATATACTTGAAAGATAATAACTGTAGTGATCATGTGGAATATAGGAAGAATGTTGCTGCTTTGTTTCCTATTTCCAATAAAACCATTGCTGAGCTTTGTCAAGAAAATGAGAACCTTCTTATTTTCCCACACAGCATAGAAAACGCCATAGACAGAATTGGCGATTCATGTGTTATGGACATAATAAACACCGCAGACCCGGAAAAAGTAAATCTATGTACGGGAAATATAATGGGCTTCATTGGCGTTGGTGACTTACAAATAAAAATAGCGTCAAGGTTTGATAAAGGAGAAGATGATTACTTTTTGCATTATATGCTTCAAAAAGTATTATCATTCAATTTTTTTGACCTAAACCACAACAATGAGAAAGATGATGTTTTTGATTTAATTATGCTGATGTTTCCTTATTTTCTAAAGAACGCTATGCGTCAAGGATTATATCGTGAATACCAGTATTATAAACATAATGATACAAATATTAGAGGAACTATTAACATTGGAAGACATATTAGCAAAAACATTCCTTTTGTAGGAAACATAGCATATTCAACAAGAGAATACAGTTATGATAACAACATGACTGAACTCATTCGCCATACCATTGAGTTTATGAGAAACAACAGATATGGACAGGCGGTGCTAAATATTGATCATGAAACTATAAACTGTGTAAATAACATTATTGAGCACACATATCTGTATAACAAAAGCGAACGAGAAAACATCATTAGCAAGAACCTTCGCATGAAAATTCATCCGTTTTATACGGAATATCATCCATTACAAATTCTATGCTTACAGATTCTGCGAATGGAAGAAGTAAAATACGGCGAAAAAGAAGAGAATATTTGCGGTATCCTCTTTGACGGAGCCTGGCTTTGGGAAGAATATGTAAATACTATATTGCGAGATCTTGGTTTTACTCATCCACAAAATAAAACAAAAAACGGTGAGATAAGTTTATTTCAAGATGGTTCTGGAAAACGTTACCCTGATTTCTATAACAAAGAAATGGTTCTTGATGCAAAATACAAACGTCTTAATAATTACAGCAAGGTATCAAAGGTTAACCGTGATGATTTGCATCAACTTATTGCATACCTAGTTGCTTGTAAGGTAAAAAAAGGTGGATTCGTAGCGCCATTTGAAAGTAAGCAAACATATATTCCTACATCATATTTAAAAGATGGTTCTTCTCTTCTAAAAGATGGCTCTTCCCTATCTATTTTGGGAATAGAAATATGCAATACGGCAAAAACGTATAAAGAGTTTTGTGAAAGCATGAAAAAAAACGAAAAAGAATTTGTTTCATCAATAAAAAGCCTATAATAATTGACAATAAAAAAGTGGCAGGTAATGATTTCATATTCATTGGCTGCCACTTTTTTCTATATTTACTTCTATTCAGTTGTTCAAAATTCACTTAGTGCTTTGTCAAACTCCTGAATACCCTTTTGGGTGGCAAAGCCACGAATAAAAAGCATTATCATGTTGCGGGACAAGTGCTGAGTGCCATACTGCTTGTATAGTTGACTATCCATAACATATTGCATGCTTTGGCGAACAATAGTAAGAAGAAGCGTATAATCAAAATCAGAACGGAAATATCCTTCATCAATACCCTTTTTGAAGAAATCCAAAGCCCGCTGATCACTCTCACAATGCTTCTTAGAAATAGCTTCTAATACATTCTGATACTTATGCAAATCAGAGTAAAACTGAGGACATACAGATGCTGCTGTCTTCATCTGCATACGGAAAAACTCTATAAGAATATCCATAGTTGTGCGAGGAGCTTCATTGATAAACTCTGCAAATTCATTCTCCTTAATTTCATCGTGTCGGAGAATTCCTTCAAGAAGAATATCTTCCTTAGTGCTATAAATCTCGTACATCGTACGCTTTGATATACCAAGCTTAGCAGCAATATCATCCATTCTTACTGCTTTGATACCTCTACTTGCAAATTCTTCCATAGCTGTAGTCAATAATTTGCCACGAAGTTCCTTTTTATACTCTGTAAGTTCGGTTATATTCTGCATAAGAAAACGTTTTCGTGGCAAAGATACAAAAAAAACAAAAAACCCACACGATTTTATCGGTTTTTTACTATCTTTGCTGCAATCTTGTAAGGATAAAATAAGAAATATATTATAATTTATAGCTTTTATGGTAAAAATCACTAAAGAGGCTGCTCTGGAGTATCACGAGAACGGCCGTCCGGGAAAGATTGAGGTAAAGCCAACCAAGCCCTACCACACCCAAACAGATTTAAGTCTTGCTTATTCACCTGGTGT
>Ga0256405_10012064_pt1 | contig 10822 bp, 12 predicted proteins | sample RumenRJG_02DNA_FD_189096 | JGI IMG/M metagenome (GOLD analysis project Ga0256405, IMG submission 189096) | Bovine rumen microbial communities from Lethbridge, Alberta, Canada - RJG_02 | ecosystem: Host-associated > Mammals > Digestive system > Stomach > Rumen | place: Canada: Alberta... | reverse complement strand
AGACCGGAGCGGTGCTCTCGAAGCTGTCTATCCCGACGACTGTGTAGATGCCCTTGTCCTTCCTTTCAGCAGGGACAGCGTCAAAGGCACTGTAAACCGGCTGTGCGCCGGCGTTTCTGAGAGCTGCCGAGACAGCTTCTATGATAGAGTTCAGCATATTTCCTCCTTTCAGGAAAAAGCGGCAAAAACGAAGGTCTGGGGCTTGATGAGGTCGCTGCAAAGGGCGAGGTAGTCGCGCAGGAGCGACTCCGCACCCGCTGAAGTTCCTGTCTTTGTGTCGAGCATTTTTCCGGCATATGTGACCTGAGTGCGGTCGCGCGAAGCCATTATCTGCCTCAGCCGGTAATTGGCAACTGCCGCTGCGAGGAACTGGAGCCTTACGTCGGAAGCGTCCTTGTCCGGGAGCAGCATCTTCTCCGTTTCATCGACCGCAAGCTGCACGAGCGGAGCGAAGTTTTCGGCGCTTTCACCGGAGAAGAGTTCAAATAGAGTTTTAACTGAGTCTATGTTCATACTGCACCTCATTTCATTGAAAATCCGGAATTATCCTCGGTCTCGTCATCGTCCGGTTCAAGCTGCACCGTGATACCGCCCCTGACGAGCTGCTTTTCGAGCGATTTTTTCAGAGCGGTGAGCTGAGAAGCATTCATACTGCGGCAGCTGATACCGAGAGCCTTTGCGGCTTCGGTGCCGTTCACGAAATACGCAAGTCTGCGGACGTCGCGGCGAAGCTCCTCCTCAGCCGCAGCGAGTTCCGCTGCCGGCTGCGATAAAACAGTATCCGCCTGCGAGAAACGCTTGGTGACACCGGCGTTTACCTGTGCCGGAACAGCCACAAAGCTCCACTCATAGGCGTCGGTGATGCCGCTGAGAATGTCGTAGCAGAGCCTGCCGCCGTATTTTCTGCCCTTGGCGTGAGAGCAGCCTCCCTTGCTCCTGTCGCAGCCGCAGACCGAGCAGGTCTTTCTTTCGGCGGTGCAGGAAATGCTTACCTCCTTCTTGATACCTCCGTCGATCTCCGCGATGAGGTCGCTGTTTTCGGAGGTGCGCACCATATAGGCTCCGGCTCTGAGGTATTTGTAGGGTTCGCCGGACTTCGTTCTGCGCGTATCGTCCGTGATGAGCTCTGTGTCGTAGATACGGGCGGTCTGGTTCGAGGAGCTCGCATCGTGGTCGAATATGCCCGTCCTGCCGATGAACTTTTCACGGAGCTCCTCAAGAGCCTCGTCGGAAAAGCGTTCACAGTCGCGGTCAATGTCGTTGTCGCAGAGCACGACCGCGAAAACGTATACTTCGTCCTCCGTCATAGGACGGCGTGTGAATTTGTTGATCTTATCGAGAATTGTAGAGTCCATAATCTCCTCCTGAAACGTAGATATGCGGAGGCACGGCGCTTAGTCCGGAGACAGAGCGCCGCTCTCCTTAAAACGATCAGCCGTTGTTTTCCGCGGACTTGATCTTGAGCACCTTTACGGCATCGGGAGTGATCTTCTTGAAGCCGCAGGTGATAGAAACCGTCATCTGGTCGAGCTGACGGTCGATGAGCTTGTCGGTCTCCATAACGAGATCGGTGCTTGTGATGAACTCGAGCGCGAAATCGCGGTCGATACCGATGATAGCATCATCGTCTGCGGCAGCGCACTTGATGAGCTCGGCGCCGAGAGGGAGAACGAGTCTGCCCTCAGCGTTAGTGGTGCAGTTCTTGACCTGTTCCATAGCGGCGATGAGCGAAGCGTTAGTGGGATCGGCGATGACAGTGGTCATATCGAAGTCGCTGAAGCTGCCGTAGAGTGAAGCGAGGTCGGAGTAGGCGAGGGTAGTCTCAGCAGTTTCGATCTCTGTTGCATCTGCTGCGAGAACGGTAACGGCAGTCTTTACCACGGAAGCCGCAAGTCTCACGCCGATGCTTCTGAGCATAACGCCGAAAACATCGAGTCTCTGCTGGCGGACAGCCTCGTATGAAGCACTGATGAGTCTGCCGTACTTTGAGAGCGTGATGGGATCAGTGCCCTCTGTAACGGTAGCCTCGGGGAGCGCATCTGTCTGTGCAGTTGCGGAATATTCCTCGGAGTCATCGAGGACGCAGCCGAGGTACTTGCTTGAGCTGATAACAGTCTTTGCAGCGCATACAGAGCCGAGGATAGTCTCATCGAAGCCCTTTCTGATAGAGCGTGTCACGAACTCGGGGAAGAGTACAGCGGTCTCGGTGGAGGAGAAGAACTTCTCAACGCAGTCGCAGTCCTGACCGCTTATACGGATATTGAAGCGCTTGAGCTGTCTCTCGAAGGCATCGAGCTTTTCGAGGGGAGTTCCGGCATAAGCAGATGAGGGATCGAGCTCCTCGAGAGCGGCGGTGAAAGACTTGCCGCTGAGGTTGTAGAGTCCCTTTTCGAGTTTGATGTCATTATACATAATATACCTCCAAAAATGATATTGTTAAGAATTATCGGCGAGCTGCTGTTCATTGCGCAGCTCGATCTCTCTTGCCTGAGCGTTTTTGAGACGAGCCTCGGCAAGAGCGGTCTCGTCCTGAAGATTGATGTTGTCCCATTCAACGCGGCAGCCTGTCTCCGCACCGACTGAGCTGAGGTAGGCATCTGCGACCTCGCATATCACGGGGCTGATGAGACGCCTGTAATAGTCCAGCTCTGAGGTGAGGATATCCGCCTGCTGTGAGGACATCCGTTCCGTGCTGCTCCAGTTGAGACCGAGCAGGAACGGCGGTATCGACAGCTTTGCGATGAGCTGTTCAAGGAGCTGTCTTACCGGGATATTTGTGTCGAAGAGCTTGTTGTCCGATCCGATGACCTTGATGTCAACGTCCCCGACCGCCACGAAGTCCTTTACCTGACCGCAGCGGGCGGAGTTCATACCGTCAGCCCATTCTGCCGCTATCTGCTGAGCTCTTTCGCGTGAGAACACGAAGTCGTCAGAGCCCGAGGGCGGCTTGTAGGTCACGGCGTAGCGGACGTTTCCGGCGCGGTCGTAGTTCTGCCCGATACACTCGTAAATTCGCAGGAGAATGCTGCTGAGTGCCGGGAGACCTCTGAGGAGGGAGTGACCGCCGATGAGCGATGCGTACATAATGTTCTCCGGGTGCAGGAGCCTGCGTGAAGTCCCGTCGGGGAGCCTTACCGAGTAGCAGCGCGAGAAAGGTGCACTGCCTGCCGAGACTCTTACCTTTGAGACGTCACCGAGCCATAGTCCGGCGATGCACTGTTTTTCCTGATCCTTGACTATCTCTCCGACCGCGCTGCCGTAGGTGAGCAGACTGTCGAGGAAGTTGTCCGCGAAGCAGCCGATAGACCTTCCGGTGAGTCCGACGGGAACATTATCGAGGAAATGATCGAGTTCCTCCTGATATTCCGCGTCCGAGCACACCACCCTGAAACCGCCTGTGAGACGTATCATCTTCATAATGGCGGCATCAATGACCGGAACTGCAAAGCGCAGCCTGTCGTAGAGCCTTTTTTCAGCCTGTCCTATCGTGGACGGCAGAGCCGGCAGCGGATCCGTGCAGCGCTGGGCGGTGACTATCTCCGTGACAGCCGGAGAAGCTGTTTTTCGTTTGAATAGTTTCATTTTTCCTCCTTCGGGAATAAACTGAACGGCGGCAGTCCTGTTATCTTGCTACCGAGATCGCTGCAAAAGCGTCCTCGTCCCTGCGGCTGACCATATCCGTGACAAAGTAGCGCATATCGTCCATAGCGTGATCGTTCTCCTTGACGGGAACGTCGCTGCCGGCTTTTTCGTTCCAGCAGTAGAGCTGGAATTCTCTGATGATGTCCCTGCACGACTCGTGAAAGAGGAGCTTGTTCTCGCGGAGAGCGGTGCTGACGTGTCTTATGCCTGTGATGACGTCGTTGTCAGCCTTTACGACTCTGAATTTCCCGTGTCTGCGGATACACTCGATGAAGCTTGCTGCGGAGGGATCGACGATGACCTTGGTTATCTTACGATCGCCCGCGAGCTCCTCCAGAGCCGCATAGTGTTCCTCGTCTGTGCGCTGGACTCCCTCTTTTTTCGAGGAGTAGTAATACTCCCTGATGCGGTGCCAGATGCCGCCGCGGAGTCCCCACAGACCAAATGAGGAGGGATTGACAGTTCCGTAATCGCAGGAGATGACGAAGCGCTCGCACTCGACATCGCCGCTGTAAACGTGAGCTTCTGTGCTGAACATCGGGTAGACCGCTCCGTGTGAGGCAGTCCACCTTCCGAGAATGAACCTGTCGTAAAAAGCCCCTGTGTAGAGCCTTTTGTAGCGTTCCTTCATACTTTTTGAGAGAGAAGGGTTGTCGTCCATAGTGAAGTGGAGGTAGAGGGCGTGTTTTTCGTCCGCCTTTTTTATCCACTCCGTATAGAACCAGTGCGCAGGGGTGTCAGGATTGCAGTTGAACCACATCTTCGAGCCGGATACGGAGCATCTTGCGAGAGCCTGTTCCACGAACGAGCGCGGCATAAGCGCGACCTCGTCGAAGAAGACTCCCGAGAGCGTCATACCCTGAATGAGGGCAGCCGAGCCTTCGTCCTTGCCGCCGAAGATGTAGAAGCGGTTGGTATTGCCGAGCAGGGTAACGTCGATGTAGTTGGCGCTGACCTTTTCGATGCAGGTGAAGCCGTACTCTCTGAGAGCCGGTATCAGAGGCGTCACAACGTTTCTGCGCAGGGAAGTGATAGTCTTTCCGCACATAGCGAATGAGCAGCCTCTGAATTTGCTGCACGCCCAGAACATAAAGCCGAGGGACATCGAGAGAGTCTTTCCGCTCCTTACGGCACCGTCGCAGATGACGGCATCCATATCGCGGTATTCCGGCATATCCCACCATTTTACCGCGAGCTTCTGTTTGCGTGAGAGTTTAGTTATCTTCAGGCTCATCGACCTCCTCGTCCGCGGAGCTGAGCGCCCTTATCAGACCGGCAGCCTTGTCGCGGTCGGAGAAAGTATTCTCGAGCTCGAAGAGCTTTTCGAGAGCCTTGAGCCTGTCGAACAGCTTGACCTCAACGCCGCCGCCCTTCACGCGCTTGATCTCAGAGACGTTGAACAGATCGAGCTTGCCGATGACCTCGGCAGGAGGGAGCTCCTCGGCAAATGCGAGGACGACAGCGTCCCGGCAGCTTCCGAACGCCAGTCTCTTCAGACCGGCAATGACCTCTCCCGAGCCTGCGATGAGCTCGCGCAGCTCGCTGATCTTCTTTCTGCAAGCCGCCGAGCGCAGGCACTCCATACCCTCAACGAGGGCTGTCTCCTCGGGGAAACCGGCTTTCGCGGCAGCTTCACCGATATTGCCGAGCACCGCGTAATAGCAGCAGAACATATCTCTCTGAGTTTTTGATGAATTATCCTTTCTGATAAAAAGACCTCCTTTCGTCCCGAACGGTACCGCCGTTCACTAAGGGGCAGAAAAGAGGCATTTTTCAACGCATACCCGTTGAATAAGAAAAAAATAATTTTTGACTTTGTATATCTGCACTATCAGGCAGCAAAAAACGCTCAGCGGATAGTGCAGTATTGATAAAAGGAATAAACGGGAGTCCTTGCGAATATATATCATTAAGACAACCTGTTCAGGAGGAAAAGTTATGCAGGAAAAACCAAAGCAGAATCACAACATCATTCTCGAAAACCGGAAAAGTCTCAGTATATCGGGCATTACGGATGTTGACAGCTTCGACGACCGCGAGATCAGTCTCTATACGGAGCTCGGTGAGCTGACGATACAGGGGCGTGAGCTCCACATCGACGCGATGAGCGTCGAGACCGGAAATATGACCATAACCGGCGATATATGGGCGCTCATCTACGGCGACAAGGACCGCCGCGGACCTATTTCAGCTCTCGGCAGGCTCTTCCGATGAACATACCCGAGACCTTTTTCAGCGTAAACGAGGAGCTGCGGCTGTTCGGACTTTCGTGCCTGTTCGGAGCGGCTTTCGGCGTTATATACGACATCTTCCGGACGGCACGGCTGCTGCTGCCGCACAACGGGCTGCTCGTGGCAGCGGAGGACATAGTGTTTCTGATGATGTACGCGGTGTTCCTGACCTCGTTCGCAGCGGCTGCCGCACGAGGAGAGCTGCGCTTCTACTATATAATCGGGAACGCCGCCGGGTTCATACTGTACATTCTGACGCTCGGGAGCATAGTTATCCGGACTATGGAGAAAGTTTTTTCGGCTCTGAAAACCATTTTTCGCGTCGTGACCTGTCCTTTCAGGCGCTTTTTTGCACTTCTATGTAAAAAAGCGGCAGCCAAATTTGTGGGAACTTCCAAAAATATCGTTCACATATTTAAAAAAATAAAAATGCTATTGCTAAAACCTGCCGTTTTGTTGTATAATAAAAAAGTAAATAAAATAAGAAAGAAAGTGGATAAGGGTGGCAAAAAGAAAGCGAAAGATCAGTAAGCACCTGTTCAACGGTTTGCTGGTAAGGCTTGCCGCTGTCGCCGCTGCGATCGCCTGTGCGGTCATAATAGTCTCGACCAACAGGGACTGTTCAGAAAAAGAAGCAGAACTCGGCGAGATACAAGCAAAGATAGATTCGTTTGAAGCTCAGAATTCCGAACTTCAGCGCGTTCTTGACAGCGATGATATGTCAGAATATATGGAAAAGGTCGCTGCCGAGCAGAGGGGCTATGCTTACCCTGACGAACGCAGATTCTACGACACTTCAAGAGATTAATCAGGCGCATCGGAGTGTGCCTTTAAGAAGGAGTTATCTATAAATATGCAGCTGGAAATCGGAAAGATCTATAACGGCAAGGTCAAGGGTATAACCCAGTATGGCGCTTTCGTTGACATCGAGGGCGGCGGTACCGGAATGGTGCATATATCCGAGATCGCAAACACATATGTCAGCAATATCCGCGACCACCTCTCAGAAGAGCAGGAGGTCAAGGTCAAGGTCATCGGCATAAATGAGGCTGGTAAGGTCAGCCTTTCTATCAAAAAGGCTGTGGACTCTCCTGCACCCCAGCAGCAGAAGAACAGCAGACCTCGCAGTGAAGGCGGTCAGAACCGTCCGCAGAAGCCGAATATCTGGGAGCCCAAGAAGCAGACTCCTCCGTCAGAGATGACGTTTGAGGATATGATGTCACGCTTCAAGCAGTCGAGCGAGGAGCGTATGTGCGACCTCAAGCGCAGTACCGACCGCAAGAACGGTACACGCAGAAAGTGAATATGTGAAAAAGGCGCAGTTATGCGCCTTTTTGTTTGCCTATACGAAAATAAGCCGGAAGACCGCTGCGGTCTTCCGGCTTTAATTTTGGTATTATTCTTCAACAGGGAAGCTCTTGATAAGTCCGAGCTTGTGCTTCTGAATGAGGAGAGCGTCTGCGTTTGAGAGTCCCTTCTTACCGTCAACGTCAGCGTTTATCTCGCCCTGAGGCTTGATGCTGACCTCGGATTTGCCCTGAGCGTATTTGTCGGGGTTAGTTGCGACCTGCATAACGAGGACTGCGTCTGCGATGTTGACCTGCTTGTCGCAGTTAGCGTCGCCGTAGAGGGTATTGGAGTCAGCAGTTGAGGACTGAGAAGTAGGCTTTGTAGGAGTCTCGCCGCTGCTGAGCTTGCCGTAAACGATACCGCAGCCAACAGTCGACATATAAACCTTGCCGAATTCGTTCATATCACCAACGAGGAAGTTGCCGTTTCCGGTACCGCCGTAGAGGTGTTCAGTGTTGATGCAGACCCATGTCTTGCCGGCATCGGTTGAGCGGTAGATACCCTCGGTATCGTCCTTTGAAGGCTTACCGAAGATAAAGAGTGTATTCGGGCTGCCGTCCTTTTCGGGGGCGCCGTAGCCGACACACTTAGCGTATGCGACAGTATCGAGCTTCTTGACGGTCTTGCCCTTATCGGAGATGAGGTAGAGTCCCTGATTAGCGCCTGCCAGAGCAACAGTGCCCTTTGAGACGTAAGCGAGGTCGCCGGTGTGCTCGAACTTCCAGCTAAGCTCGTAGTTATATGGGCAAATAGTGGTCTCGGTGAATGTTGCACCGTAGTCCTCACTGATGTAGTAGGAGTAGTGCGACTCCTCGAAGGTAGGTTCCTTCTTGGTAGTATCGGAAGCCCAGTAATCGTTGTGCTGAGCGCCGGAAGCGTAAACGATGCTCGGATCATAGGGATCAACCATTGTATAAGCGCCCTTTGAAGCCTGTATGCCTTCGCTTTTTTTCCATGTCTCACCGAAATCGTCGCTGTATGAAACGCCGCCGGTAGTGCTTGTATTGATTATTCTGTACTTATCCTTTGAGAGCTGGGTTATAGAGAGTTTGCCGCCGGGGCAGGCAGGAGCGAAAGCCGTCCATGTTTTGCCGGCGTCGAGAGAGTAGTAAGCGGAACCGGTGTTGTTGGTATCGCCGTTGGCAGTTCTTGCCATAACCTTGGTATTGGCAGGACAGTAAGCGATAGCCGAGGTCGAACCCATATTGGGCTTGTACTGAGCCGGTATCTCGTTCTCGCTGACGTGGATAAAGCCGTCATAGTCGCCGATAGCGGAGTAGTTGTTTCCGCCGGGAACGCTCACGAAGTCGAGAACAACGACTTCCTCGATGCCGTCCGGCTGGAAGTGGAACTGCGGCTTTTCAGCCCAAGTGTTGTCGCAGGCGAAAACGCCGTTGCCCGAGGTAGAGAATGTTCTGTCGGGATTTTTCGGATCAATGACGTAGGAGCCGACCCAGTGGATAGCCTTGTCGTAGATCCAGTCGTAGCCGCCTGTGCTGAGGTAGTCAGCGTAGGGATCCTTGCCCCATACTGGTGAGTAGCCGGGAGTGATCTCGCGCCATGTAGCGCCGCCGTCCTCGGAGCGGAAGAACTTGTCGCCCCAGCAGGGACCGTGTTCTTCTGTCCACGGCTCCCAGAGCTGAGCGTTAGCGAAGAGACCGCAGGTCGAAGCGACCATATGGTCAGGATTTGAGGGATCAACGCTTATGCCGCTGTAACCGCCCTTTCCTGCCTCTTCCATTGCGTCCTTTCCGGGGTTGTAGAGGTGAGCGAGAGGGGAGATGTCAGTGATCTTGCCGGTTTTTGCATCGAGCTTTTTGATGCTGCCGGAGGTTCCGCCGTTTCCGACCTGAACAGCTCCCTGAAAAGCGAAGAAGATATTTCCCTTGCCGTCTCCGGAGATCCTGCCGGGGTAGTTTGCTGCATCGAGCTTGTCGCTTATGTCCGTGAACTCGTCGTCCTTGACATCTGCGACAACAACACTGTTCTCGCCGGTTGTGGAAGCTCCGACGTATACCTTTCCGTCATAGATATAGATCGAGGAGATACCGTTTTGAGCGAAATATTCGTCATTTGTGAGTGAGTAGCGCATATTTGAGCCCCATGTCGGCCACTTGATCTGGTGCTTAAAGAGACCTAAGTCGCCGTAGCTCTTAACGGTCTTCCATGTCTTGCCGCCGTCGGTGGACTTGATGAGACAGGAGTCGCCTGCGTAAACGTCGCCGCCGCAGTAGATAGTATTCGGATCATCGGGATCAACGGCGATAGACTCGCCTGTTTGTCTGCCGTTGCCGTTGCCGTGGACCTGTATCATATCGGTCACGTCTGACTCTGTGAAGGTCTTGCCGCCGTCAGTAGTCTTGAAGATGACGGTCTTTTCTGCTGAGAAGTAAGCGCAGCCGCAGAGGAAGTAAACGGTATCCTCGTCGGTGGGATCAATAGCCATAGCGTCAACGCTGAGGAGACCGCGGTCGTCCTCGTTGATGAAGTCGAAGAGCTGTTCCCAGCAGTCGGTATCGTAGTTGTATCTGTATGCACCGCCTACGTCAGTTCGCGCATACATAGTGTTCTTGCCCGTCACAATTCCCGAAACGAAGCCGCCTCCGCCTATTCTGAGGGTACCCCATTCCATATCGGAACTGATGTCGCCGTCTGAAGCGCTGACAGTCAGAGTGGGACTGTTGGCAGCAGGAGCCGCAAAGGGGATGGCTGATGCGCACAGACACACTGAAAAAAGCCCTGCCAGAGCCTTTTTTAAGTTGTTCATTTTATTTTTCCTCCATTCACGGAAAGAGCGAGCCGTAATGCCTGTCGGCTGCACTTGCCGCTTATTATATTTTTACACTATAATTCTAACACATTTTTGAATGGTTGTCAATATGATTTCGGTAAATATCACTGATATGTCTAATTAATTACGGATTTATCACCAAAAAATTATTAAGTAAAATCAACTTAAGTATTAACTAAAAATTATTTGATAAACTCTTGACAATATAATGTCTATGTATTATAATAAGTATAACAGGAAATGAGTGGCTGACTATCAGCCAGTGCGATATATGAGAGGGCTTTATATGGAGTATGTAGGTTATTTTTCGGAATTGAACCTCTCTCGTGATACCGGAAGTATTCTGAGTCTCATAGTGTTTGAGGTCAATTATGATAAAGAGAAAATGATTGATTATCTGCGCTCCCGTAAGTACACCGCGAGGTGTCTGAAGAAGATAATCGACTGCGTAACGGGGGACTATATCTCGTCTAACTACGTTGTGTATGATGACGGCGAGTTCTGCTGGTGTGATTTTCTGATATATCACATCAACAAATACGACATAATGCTGCCGGATAGGCTGATCGACAAAGCTGGCGCAAGGCTTTGATGAAAATGAATAAATAAAAAGACCGTAGCTTGCTGCTCCGGTCTTTTTTTATGTCGATAGAAATGCTGCGGAACGCCGAGGGCGGCGTTCCCTACAAAAATCTTATTTACCCTGTTTTGTCTTGAGCTTTCTTATGGTGTAGCCCTCGTTTATCTTCATAACGCCGCGCTCGATAGCAAGAGCGTAGTCGGGAACATCTCTCGTAACAGTTGTTCC
>Ga0256405_10012063_pt1 | contig 10822 bp, 11 predicted proteins | sample RumenRJG_02DNA_FD_189096 | JGI IMG/M metagenome (GOLD analysis project Ga0256405, IMG submission 189096) | Bovine rumen microbial communities from Lethbridge, Alberta, Canada - RJG_02 | ecosystem: Host-associated > Mammals > Digestive system > Stomach > Rumen | place: Canada: Alberta... | reverse complement strand
GAAACCCGATACGCAAACTGCGGGTCTGTCTCTTTTAGCTTTTCCAGCTTGTCAATGATCGGCTGTAGAACGCTTTCCTTTGTCTCGCCCACCAGAAGTCTTCTGTCATAAGTCGCCCGGCAGTATTCCGGTACGACGGACGCTCCCGGATAGGGTGATGATTTCACATCCGTCAATTCAAGAATCCCTTTTCCAAGCGTATCCTGCTCCGGCGGTATGATCTCCTGAATTGCCTGAATTGCTTCACACATCTTATAGACGGCATTCACACCCTTTTCGGGATTTGCGGAATGTGCCGGCACACCGTAGGTTTCCACTACGATCTCGGCGCGTCCTCTCTGTCCTACATTAAGGTTCAGTTCGGATGCCTCTCCAATCACCACATAATCCGGCGCAACGCTTGCACTGATACTTCTCGCGGCAACTCCCTCAAAACACTCTTCATGCACGACTCCCGCAATATAGATATCCCCTGCAAATTTTTTTTCACATTCCCTTGCGAAAAGCTCTGCCGCAACGGTAAATGCTGCGACTGCGCCTTTCATATCTGCCGCACCTCTGCCATATAATTTTCCATCAGAAATCTCTGCGGCAAACGGAGCGTGTTTCCAATCCTGTTCATTTCCCACCGGCACCGTATCAATATGCCCGTCGAAAAGAAGCTTGGGACCGGGTTTTGCCCCTTTGATATGTCCAATGACATTTCCGTATGCATCGATGCTGACATCATCATACACACCGCTCTGCTCCATATATGTTTTCAATCTGTCCGCAGTCTCCTTTTCTTCTCCAGAATAACTCCGGCTCCCGATCAGATTCTGTGCCAGACGTACCACCTTTTCTTTCCATTCTTCCGTCATAGCTTACCTGTTTCCTCCCATTCATTTCTTGTATACGCGCCATCCCAGACAATTCTTCGATAATTTTCCCGGTCCGTATCTCCCTCGCTGTTAAAAAACAAAATACGCGAATTTGCATCCAACTGCAATTTTTCCTTCAATTCTTTATATGCCGGATTGCGCAGGATCTCCGTCACCGCGCCAAAGCTTGCCGCACCGCTCTCTCCGGCAATGACGCGCGCATCGTCTGACAGCGGATTGCCTAAGATGCGCATTCCCTGTGCCGCAACATAATCCGGGCAGGAAAGGAAATTATCTCCGCATTTCCGCAAGATCTCAAGACTTACCGTATTCGGTTCCCCACAGGCGAGCCCCGCCATGATCGTTGGCATATCTCCTGTCACAATATGTCTTTTCCCGTCATCCGCCTTCATTGTTGCATAAATGCACGCTGCCTGATCCGGTTCTACCACCGTCATGATCGGCTTCTTCTCTTTATAAACACCGGAAAAAAAGCCGATAACAGCACCGGCAAGTGAACCGACACCCGCCTGTATAAAAATATGTGTCGGTCTAACATCCTTCAGTTCAAGATATGCCTCATACGCCATCGTCATATATCCCTGCATAATCCATGTCGGTATATCCTCATATCCTTCCCATGCTGTGTCCTGCACCATCACATATCCATGTTCCTCTGCCATTTTATTGGCAAGCCGCACCGCATCATCATAATTCAAATCCGTGATGGTTGCATCTGCACCGGCTGCCCGGATATTAAGAAGACGCTCCATAGCACTCCCCTTTGGCATCAAAATGATGGATTTCTGTCCCAATTCATGTGCTGTCCAGGCAACTCCCCTGCCATGATTTCCGTCCGTCGCCGAGATAAAGGTAATCTCTCCCGTCTTTTCCTTTATTTCCTTTGAGACCATCTTCTCATACGGAAGCTCGTCAATGTCCATTCCAAGTTTCTTTGCAATATAATTACCGATTGCATAGCTTCCGCCAAGTACCTTAAATGCATTTAGTCCAAACCGAAAGGATTCATCCTTGACATAAATTCCCGCAACACCAAGTTCTCCTGCTAACCGGTTAAGTCTCACCAATGGTGTTTCCTGATACACCGGGAAACTTTCATGGAAACGTTTGATTTTTGCCGCATCGGAAAGAGAAAGTCCCGGAATTTCCACCCCGTCTTTTGCCGCTCTTTCATTATGAACAAGCTCTATCACACCTGACCGCCTCCTGTTTTTGTTTTTACCATTGCCTCTAAAATATCCGCACAGCCTTCCACGCCGAACGCCTCGCGATTTAACATCAGATCCTTTTTCTTCTTCTGATTCCACTTTCCCAAGGAGTAGAAATGATAATAATTTTTACGTGCCGCATCCATTCTGCGCACGAGCTTCTTTGCCTCCTTTGCGGAGATCCGATGCTTTTTCATGATATTGTTGATTCTGAATTCTTCCGGGGCATACACAAAAACACTTATAACATCCGGTTCATTGTGAAGAATGTAATCAGACAATCTTCCGACAATAATGCAGGATTCCTTTGCATACACATCTCTTATGGCCTGCATTTCCTGCTGGAACAGAAGATCCTCCTGTGCCGCTCCGGCATTCTCGATTCCCAGATACGGTTCCATAAACCTTTTTTCCACGGATTCGTCATACGATCTTACTGCACTTGCATCGAGCCCATTCCGTGCCGCCGCTTTTGCAAGTAACTCTTTATCATAAAGTTTTACTCCCAGCCGTTCCGAAAGAACTTTTCCTATCTCATGTCCCTCCGCGCCAAACTCACGGCTGATTGTCACAACAAAATGTTTTTCCATCAGCTTACCTCCTGCTTCTCTCCTTTATAAGTACTGCGGCAATCTGCTGAAATATTCACAAGCCTGTATGATGTCTTCTACCGGACAGTATTCATCTGTCTGGTGTGCCATCTTCTCGATTCCCGCACCAAATCCGATTGTCGGAATATGAAGCTTACCGGCAGTCGCTACCCCGTTTGTCGAAAAATCCCAGTAATATAATTCCGGTTTCTCCGCAAAAAGCGCCTCATAACACGCCATTGCTCCTTTTGCCAGAGGATGTTCCTCTTTGATTTCCCACGCAGGAAGAAGCGAATGAAGCAGTACCGGATTGCCCTTATAGCTCTCCCCGGTCACATCATAGACCTCCCATGTTGCATCGGTTCCCGCAACCAGTTCATCCATTTCCTTTGTCAGATACGCCTCGTCCTCTTCCATCGTTGTACGTCGGTCAATATAAATCGTACAGGAATCCGGTACTGCATTTACAGAAACCTGCGTACTCTCAATTTTACTTAAGACAATACTGCCATGCATGCCTTCCCGCTGCATCAGACGATCACTCAGGTTGTGAATCCTGTCTATGATCTCTGCCATCTTATATACCGCATTGACTCCTTTTTCCGGGGCTGCACCATGCGCCGACACACCCTGTGTATGAATGCAGAACACCGAGCGTCCTCTCTGCCCTACGGAAATCTTAAGGTGCGTGGGTTCACAGATGACCACGGCATCCAGCTTTATATTATTTTCCGTAATTGCCTGATAAGTTCCCTCTCCGTCATAATCCTCCTCCAACGCAGAGCAGGAAATATACACAGTCTTTCCATCCAGCGCACCGTTCTTCTTCATCAATGCCCCCGCATAGACACTCGCTGCAAGAGAACCCTTCATATCGCTTGCGCCCCGTCCATAAATCTTTCCATCATGTATCTCTCCTCCGAACGGCGGATAGGTCCACTTTGTTTCATCAGTCACTGCCACCGTATCCATGTGCGAGTCAAACAGAATATGATACGGTCCGTTTCCGAGAACACCAATGACAGAACCGGAGCCATCACAAAGTACATCGTCATATCCAAGCTTTTCCATCTCACGCCGGATACGCCAAGCCACTTCTTTTTCCTTCGTACTATAGCTTTTGATCCTGATAATGTCCTGTGTAAATGTAACTAAATCCTCTTTCTCTTTTTCCGTCATAGAGCACATCCCCTTCATATCTTTTTTCAACATACTTGCTGGTGAATGCCCGCATCACTGCAAAATATCCCAGTCGGAATCTTATTTTTTCACCTGTTTTGTAATCGTGCTCTGCCTCTGTAACATCCACGATCAAATGATCACTGCTTGCTCCGATGATTTCTACGCCTTGTTCCATCGGCCACATGGTTTCCACATCGACATCCTGTCTTCCCATCGCACAGATCACTCTCTTGCGAATTCCTCTGTCCTCAAATACCGGTACTCTCCCATAGCTGTCCGCTCCGATTCTTCCAATAGGCATGGATGGCTTTTCCTTGGCTTCAATAATCTCTGCCTCCATCACAAATGCATCCTTATGCATATCCGGAAGATATTCGTAACATGCCCGCTCTCTTCCGAAAAGCAGGGATTCCCCCAGTCGGAGGCTGTTGATTCCTCTTGGGATTCCTCCCTCAAGCATCAGATGAACCGTCGCCGAATTTCCGCCGCTGATACAAGTCGTGGCATCATATTTTCTCGCCAGTGCAAGCAGCTTGTCCATTTTTTCTTCATCCGACTGTACAAAAGAAAAGCAGGTCAGATTTGTTCCAAGCCCATATAGTTCAAGTCCCGGGGCATCTTTCACAAACGCCGCACAATCCGCCAGTTCCTCTTCCTTTATGTACCCCTCACGTAGATCTCCCAGATCTACCATAAGGATCACTTTATGCGTTCTTCCCTGCCTGACTGCCTCCCGATCTAATACCTGCAAGGTTGCAAGCTCTGAATTCAACGACACATCGCAGTACTCAATAACCTCTTCCGCTTCTTCCAAAGTTGGCATACGAATCAGCCATTTCTCACAATCCAGTGATGCATAGTTTTTAATATTCTCAATCCTAGAATCCCCAAGTTTTTGGATTCCCTGTGATACAAGAACTGATGCAATCGGCAGCTCTCCGCCAAAAACCTTGGTCACTCCCATGATTTCGATCCCGTATGCTGCTGTGATCTCAATCATCCGTCTTGCATTCTCCGCAATTTTATCCAAATCTATATGCACGCACGGGCACATATCTCATCACTTCCTTACAATACGCTTGCAAGAAAATTCCTGCAGCGGTCTGTCTGCGGATGGGCAAACATCTCCTCCGGTTTGTTCTCCTCAACGATATAGCCGTCATCCATAAAAATAATCCGGTCTGCAACATCTCTTGCAAATCCCATCTCATGTGTAACCACAACCATCGTCATTCCCTCTTGCGCAAGTTCCTTCATAACATCCAAAACCTCACCGACCATTTCCGGATCAAGTGCACTTGTCGGCTCATCAAACAGCATAATTTTCGGGTTCATCGCAAGTGCCCGCGCAATCGCCACACGCTGCTTTTGTCCACCGGACAGCGTAACCGGATACACATCCTTTTTATCAAGCAGTCCTACTCTCTTTAAAAGCTGCTCTGCCTGTTCTACTGCTGCCTTCTTGTCCTTTTTCTTTAACATAACGGGCGCAAGCGTCATATTTTCCATCACGGTATAGTTTGGAAACAGATTGAAATGCTGAAATACCATGCCAATATTTTCACGGAACTGGTTTATTTTCTTGACATTGGAAAGGTTCTCTCCCAAAATAACGATCTCTCCGTCCTGTTTTTCCTCCAGCTTATTCAAACACCGTAACAGTGTGGATTTCCCGGAACCGGACGGACCGATCAGACAAATAACTTCTCCCTCTTCTACCTGAAAGGAGATATCTTTTAATACCTCAAGGTCTCCGAATACCTTGTGCAAATGTTTTACTTCGATAATTGCCATGTCCACCCCTCCTATCGTCTGTCATAACTCAGCCGGCGTTCCACTTTCTTGGACAGCCAGGTCAGTGCTGTAATTACAATGATATAGATGATTGCCGCATACGAATATAATTCAAATGCCTTATAGTTTCTTGCGATAATCGTCTTTGCACTCATCGTAAGTTCATTGACACTGATTGCCGAAAGAATCGCCGTATCCTTTAAACTGCTGATAAACTGGTTCATCAGTGACGGAATCATGATTTTTACGGCCTGCGGCAGGATAATCTTACGCATGGTCTGAAAATAACTGAGTCCAAGACTTCTCGCGGCTTCCATCTGTCCGTAATCAATTGCCTGAATACCGGCTCTGAATATTTCCGCCATGTAAGCGGAAGCGTTGATCCCTAGAATAATAATTGCCGCCAGGACAAGCGTCATGGAATTTTTGATCACACCAAAATACAAAAATAATGCGAGGATCATAAGGGGAATTCCCCGTATGATCGTAATATAAAAACTTGCAATCTTCTGCAAGAGTTTGTTCCCACTAATTGAAAAAATACATAGAATAATTCCCACAACAATCGCCAGAATGATTCCGAAAACCGCGATCAGAATCGTCAGTTTCAGTCCATCCAGCAATCTTGGAAGATACTGAATAAACATACTAAAATAATCTGCCATAAGAATCCCCTCTCGTCTTCATGCGTTTTGACTTTTTTATACAAAGAAGGGGAACGCCATCACACGCGTTCCCCTTCCCCTTTGAATGCATCTTACTTATACTTATTTACGATTTCATCATAGGTGCCATCTTCTCTGATCTTTGCAAGACCATCATTGAACATTGCAAGCAGTTCTGCATTCTCGCCTTTCTTTACTGCAAATCCGTTCTGCGGAGCTTCCTCAATCGCATCAATTGCCACTTTCAGATTCTCCTGCTCGCCGATTGCGATCTGATAGCTGATAACCGGATAATCTTCGATCAGGAAATCTGCCTGATTGTTAGAAACTGCCATCATCATACTTACCGAATCCGGATAAGTTGTAACGGTAAATCCGTACTCATCTGCATGATCTTCACACCAGATCTGTCCGGTTGTTCCTTCCTTGCAGGCTGCCACCTTGCCGCTTAAATCCTCAAAGGAAGAAATAGAATCATCTTCCTTGTTAACAACCAATGAGGAACCCGATTCATAGTATCCATCCGAGAAATCTACACTCTCTTTTCTCTCTTCCGTAATGTTCATACCCGCGATAGAACCATCAATTGTTCCTGATGTGAGTGCCGGAATAATACCGGAGAAATCCATCGGACATAACTCATACTCGAAACCCTCGATCTTGGATACAGCATCCAGAATCTCAACATCAATTCCATAATAGGTACCGTCATCTGCCTGAATAGAGAACGGTGCATATGCCTGATCACAGGCAATCTTATAAACCTTTCCGTCGGATGCCGGTGTCTCAGCTTCTGTTTCCGACTCAGCCACTGCCTCGGCCTCTGCCGCCGGTGCCTCTTCGCTACTTCCACAGCCTGCAGCTAATCCCATTGTCAAAATAAGTCCCATTGAAAGTGCCACAAATCTTTTCATAATAGATCCTCCTTGTTTTCCGAAGAAAAATGTCCAGCAAGCCGTGCAGGATTTTCCTTCTATGTTGACTTTTTGAGATTACCTAAGAACCAAACATCAGCTTACCTGACATTTATGAAAAATAAAAAAGACGCAGGCACAGTAATCTGTACGCTACGTCTTTGTAGGTTCTCTTTTCATCTCTTGCTTATAGTCCCATTATATATCGAAATTTCTATCTGTCAAGATTTTTTTATCATTTTAATAAATTTTTATCTCATTTTGCTCAGATAACGGTACATGGTTGACTCGGCACAATCCAGCTCCTGCGCCACAATACCGATTGCACCCTTCATCAGAAATACGCCTTCACGGTTCAATTTCTCAATAATTCCCAGCTTTTCACTTCGGGAAAGTCTTGACGCAGGAATATTGCCATACTGTTCCAGTTCCTTTTCCACGGTAGACGAAATCATATCTGTAAGTGATACGGAAAAATTCTCTATCGTCACATCTTTATCCCGCACTTCCTCTTCTTTCCCCTGCTCTATATCCGTTTCCCCGTAATCCGCGTTCTTTATGAATCCGGCCAGACTCTGCAGCACATCCCCTGCCTCTTTGAATCTGCTGATATCGATATTAATGCAAAGCATCCCAAGAAGCTGATCCTTTTCTTTGATAAAATAAGTGGAGGATCTAAGCACCTTGCCCTCCTTCGTCTTCCCGAAGTAATTCAATTTGCAATCTTTCGTTTCCCATTCCCTGCTCGCAATCATTTTAACAGCCAAATCAGTGAGCGGCGCGCCTTCCGTTCTGCCGCTCACTCCACCATTTGCAATAGCGACAATCTTCTGCTCCGGCACATCCTGCAAAACGATTTCATAATTCTCGCCTAATGTCTCGCCCAAAAAATAAACCATCTTTCTGGCATATTCCATCTGATCACTCATAACTATCTCACCTGCATATTTTTTATCTAACTAATAATAAAATATCAGATACATAATTTATTTTCAATCCTAAATATAGAAAAAATGTGAACTTCCTGAAAAAAGTACCCTAAAGAGCTTTTGACTGTCGAATCAATAGTTGAAGAGAAAGTCATCAAGGTCGATGAGAGCTTCCTTCAGCTCCGGATTCCGTTCGCGCTGAATCAATCTTTCGAGATCAATCGCATCCGCGTCTTCTGTGGAAAGGTCATAGGACATCTCCACCAGCCTTGAGAGAATCTCCGCTTTCTTCGTTTTGCGGGTGAAACAGTATTCCTCAATCAGGATTCTCGAATACTCATGCATCAGCTTCTTCCTCATCATTCTTCGGAGAGTTTATGAAAGTCAGGATCTCATCAAGGGAATGGGCGCTGTTTTCCAGAGCCTTCAGGATCATATCCCTTTGTTTTGACCTGCGTATATCATACAGCTTTTTGAGCTCGTCGATCGCCTTTTCATGAGCGATTCGTGTCTTTTCTGCCTTTTTCTCTGCCAGCTCGATCTTCAGTTCCAGTGTTTCAGCCGAATTCCGCCGTGTTCTTGCCATCGTTATGCTCCCTTCTTACTGTCGGATTTTTCCTGCAGGTTTTTTCCTATCTCTTTTGCCTGGTACCGGACATTCCCTTCATCCATGTGAAATGCAGACAGGATCGTTTTCTGTGTTTTCGTAACTGCGTGGTCCAGACGGTATACGCCGTCCAGCTGCCTGATCATGACGATCTTCTCCAGTTCTTTTAAAGCCGCCGGAACCGTCATGTAATTCGGCCGCTTTGCCATTTTCTCACAGCATTCCTTCAGTTCCGTATACAGCCTGCACCGCAGGATCAGTGCAATGAACTGGATAAAAATCTTTGAGGCGAGCGCCTCGTCGGAGCACACGCGCATGCTGTTGTTTCCGAGATAAGATTTATCTGCACGGAACAGCTTCTCGGAAGCGTCCCGGCTCTTATACTTATCCAGTGCCTCTCTTGCTGTCATCTTGTCTGTTGACACGATTGCAAAGTATCCTGCCAATGACAGTTCCAGTTCAATAGCAGATGTGTTTTCTTCTGCCAGCTTCAGCGTTTTTCCATCTTTTTCATAATGAAGATAGAAGTGATCATTGACTTCCGGTCCGAACGGGCCGCATTCCTTTCCGACGCACTTGTTAAGATAGTGTTTGAGTCTGCGGATTCTTGCCTTGATTTCCTGTTTCTCTCCGTAAGCACGGCTGTCACTGTAATACAGGTAGACATGCTTTTTCTTTTCGTCTCCTTCAAACAATACGCATTCCACACTCGTTCCGTAGACATCATACCGGTCGATGTAATGAATTCGTTTGCCCTCAAATGTCCCCTGATTTTTCAGTATGATCCCCCGGATGAAATCTTTCATCCCTTTGATCATGATCAGATAGCTGTATCCATGCCTCTCGATATACCCAAGGTTTTTCCGGCTGAAGTATCCCCGGTCAAGGATGAAACCGAGATTCCGGTATCCATAGCCGTACGCCTTATCGATCATGCAGGTAAGCTGGGACATGTCGTTAATACTGCCCGGGTATTCCTCATAAAACAGCGGCTCCCTGTTTGCCGTATCAAAAGCAACGGAATAGTTGAAGATTGGCGTTCCTTGATCCACCTTGGCCTTTCCAAACTCGACGATATCGATGTCACCCGCCTGAGAGTTCTTATTCGTGGAATCATAAGAAATATAGATCCTCTGTCGTTTGCTGCGGGGACTATTCCAGCTGTTCAGGAAGCCCAGGATCTGTTCCGGTTTCAGCGCCTGCAGAAAATCTGACACTTTGGAGTCTGTGTACGCCCTCATCCCTGGCGTGAAGAGAGGGTGGCTGTATGCGTAGTCCGGGTAATACTGGGCAGCATTATTCTCACTCAGGATACTGTAACAGGCCAGGTCAAGGACGAAACCGGCGTCCTTCGTATCCATGTGTTTTTCCAGCATTGGCCGGATTTCTGTTTCCGTGATCAGCTTGTGCAACACAACATAAGACCCGATGTTCAAGTAAGGACTTCGCGATGAACGATCCACCTCTTCTGGCAGGGCAGCAGCGTCAGGAAAGTATTTCAGGTAATTCTGGTTTGGATACATCTGGTCCGGAGTATCCTTATCCACTTTTCCGATTGATGCTCGTTTCGGATAGGTGATCTGCTTTACCGGATCATAGGTCCGATCATACTCATACTCGATGAACATTTCGCCGCCGCGGTTCTTACGGACGAGCTTTCCGGGAGCCTCCGGAACCGGCACCTTAAACTTCATAAACATGGCATACCCTCAAGAAATTTTTCAAAAATATATAGGGTATTAATACCCTATAAAAAGTGTAACAAAAAAACCGGCCATTTGCAATCTTTTTCGCTTACAAACGCCGGTTTTTGGCCATTTTCTTTATCTCACGATTGACGAATTACTCATTGAGGGTACTTTTCTTTGGAAGTTCACATACTCTCGGCGGCGTTGCTGTCTTTCTCTCCAACCATGGTAATGTTGCATTTATCAGCACGCAGAACTCAATCAGAACCATAATTGCAAGTATAATACCCTTCACGATGATCCTTGCCACATTATTACCGATATGGTCTGCCGGTGCCCAAAGCATAGCAGTCATCATGATAAC
>Ga0256405_10012061_pt1 | contig 10824 bp, 9 predicted proteins | sample RumenRJG_02DNA_FD_189096 | JGI IMG/M metagenome (GOLD analysis project Ga0256405, IMG submission 189096) | Bovine rumen microbial communities from Lethbridge, Alberta, Canada - RJG_02 | ecosystem: Host-associated > Mammals > Digestive system > Stomach > Rumen | place: Canada: Alberta | collected... | reverse complement strand
TATGCCTGCTTGAATTATGGAGAGGCGTTTTGTCCCGGAGAGATAGAAAACAGGAGTATCTGCATTGACGGAGATATTGGCGAGGTGCTGGAAGCAATATAAATTCATAGCAAATTGACGGCTGACGGAGATGATTTTTTCCGTCGGCCATTTTTTTGCTCAAAAATCGGAATGATAGCTCTCCAGGGAACTTTAGGGAGTAGGAAAAAACTACTCTTGGAGGTGCCCGATGGATAAGCTTGATATGACACCGGAACAGCAGGAAAATGGGCAGGTTTTGAAGTCTATAACGGTCAAACGATAGAGGAAATCCGTTGGGTATTAACAATAGGATTGACAATCCATTGACTATTATTGTTATTCTTGATATTATTAATAACATATAAGTCCCAATATTTATGCATAATTAACCAAAGGAGACCTGCTATGAAAAAGAGTTTATTACTGATATTAGGAGCATTATTTCTTATGCTTGTTCTTGGTGGCTGTGGGAAAAGTTCTTTGATTGAAGGCACTTACAAACATACACCTGATGAAACCTTTAATTATGATTTTACAATAGTCCATGAGAAGAAAAATGTATCTGTCACTATAAACGGAAAAACGTATGAAGCAAAAATGGACGGAGACAATGAAATTCTTGTTGATGGAAAATATACTATTTTAGAATCCTATAATAATGCAAATAATGAACCTGACGTTAAGAATGTTGCCATAGATAATATAAAAGTTCTTAATGCTAAAGACTGGATTCAAGGAGATTACATCGTCGACGATGAAGGTAATTTGAATTTGCTTCTAGATAAACAGTAATAATGCAACTTTATACTATTACCGTGAAAATGGACAAAAACCTGCTGACAAGAGTCAAAAGACTTTCAGCAGGTTTTTTCTATAGTTGAATGCCGAAGTGTTATATTCCGCATTCTTATATGTAATGCTCTGGACATCCTTCTGGCCATACTGATGTTCATACCTACATTTGGAAATGGACCGGATTCTTCCGAAACGGTATCTTTGTTTGGATTAACAGGAATCAGCCCGGGATGGTTTTCAGATCCGCTTCCGGAAATTCCCCTGTGGTCTCAGATCCTGCGTCTTCAGAATGCTCATTTACCGCTGCCGCAGAGGTGGCCGCCGGCATAGTCATCTCCTCTGAAGAAGCCGCTTCCCCGTAACTGCCTGAAAAGGCAGTTGGGCCGGTGCTGCACGCCGAAAGAAAAAGCGTCAGAAAGGCCAGGACAAATGCCAGGACAAATGCCGGGATGAAATTGGATTTACTCCAGTGCTTTACCGAATTCATATGCCTCAACCTGTTCCTCATTCTTCCCGGATGCCTCCCCGGGATCAGAGATTCCTCCGCAGAACAAAGAGCCTGCCAGTTCTGCCTTTTCAAAACAGTCGACCCAGCCCTGCAGGCCGCTTACGGCTTTTTCCGGAACGTATTCTTCGTCTTCCGTGGCAACGGAAAGCATATAGACTTTGCGGAACTTATAATCGGAAGGATAGAGCGGGTTCATCCGGTCCAGTAAGGTCTTCATCTGACCACTCATCTCATAGTAGTAGATCGGAGTGGTAAAGACCAGCGTATCCGCGTTTTTGACCTTCTCCGCGATCCAGACGGCATCGTCTTTCAGGGCGCACTTCTGTGTCTTCTGGCAGGAAAGACAGCCGATGCAGAAATTCAGGTCCTTGCCCTTCAGGCTGATATGTTCCACTTCATGCCCGGCGTCTTTCGCGCCGGCGATCAGTCTCTCTGTGAGCAGATCCGAATTGCTCTTTGCCCGGAGGCTTGTGGAAATGACAAGTACATTGCTCATAGTGTTTTTCTCCTGTTTTTTCCGGTTTATTCTTCATCGCGCAATACCCGTGACTTCAGACGTGGGATACGCGCGCAAGACTCGCGAGCGAGTCTTGAATCTTCTGTTTTTTTCTTCTGCCTTTTCATCATATAATCTTTCCGGCCAATGCGCTAATGGTTATGGAGAATAACATAATATTCATAACCGGCATATCATAAAAAGGCCGGAAACACCGTTATATTCTGACTGCCTGATAAATTTGCTCAAAATGAAGTGATCAAATACCTCAAATTTAAATGGACAATCGTACCCTATGATATAATGAGTACGAATTAATGCTGAGCGACAAGGAGTAAAACATAGATGTAGAACTTGGCTGATGTGGTCCCAGTGAGTCCATTACACTATGTAATGGGGAATAGTGATAAGAACAAGAAAAGGGGAATCGCCCGTGAATAATCACGGGGGATTCCCCGATTTTTTATGTTTTTTTAAATGTTATGCTTTTATCAGGAATGACGATCGTTAAAGTGCATATAGTGTCCACAGGCTGTATTTTTACCGATCATTTGCCGTTTATAAGTTTATAAAGAGAAAGTTTATATAGGGAAAGTTTATTCTTCATCGCGCAAGACTCGCGAGCGAGTCTTGAAATAGGAAAGAGGTGTCCTTAATTGACAAACAACAGCAGAAAACGCCTGATCTGGGAAGAGATTATGAGAGATCCGGATATATACAGGGTCTGTGAGGCAGGCAGTTCTTCTAACAGCTATGTATTTTTTTCCGGGGAGGATGTTGTCGTCATCGATCCCTCTTCAGTGGACATGATCGGGAGTATCTGCCGTCTGGCACATATAAGGGAAATGGACAGCGGAAGGATCCGGATCTACCTGACACAGCCCTGCAGAAAGGAACTCTGTACGGACAGCGGGCCTGCATTTAAGGAGATGAAGATCTATTGCTGTGGCCGGCCCTACAGGACAATTTCCGAGGAGGCAGACGAACCGGACAGGAAAATGCAGGGCAGGCCGGAAGCGGAAGAGGATGCGTATGATAAAGAGGCTTTTCCCTGGAAACAGGTGAGGGACGGAGATTTATTCCGGATCGGCAGCAGGACACTCCGGATCATAGGACTGGAGGCATGCAGGAAGGGGCTTACCGGACTCTGGTTTCCGGAAAAGAAATTACTTTTTGCCGGCGAAGCGGTAGGTGCTGATGAAGTGCCGGGAGTGTACAGCTGGGATCCGCAGGTGGATACATTAGGGTTGCAGATTGAGGTTCTCCGACGGGTCAAAGGACTGTGTCCTCAGATGATTCTGCCGGCAAGAGGCCGCTGCATCGGTGTAGATCAGCAGGGAGAAAAGGGCGCGGAAGAATGCCTGAAAGTACTGGATGCCATGCTGGGGGGATACTGTCTGCGGATCCTTGAGGTCTACCAGAAGGTTCCCGCCCGGGGAGGCATCCGATCTGAAGAAATGTTTCAGGAGGATGAGTCTGCAGGCATTGCAGACACGGAAAGCGGCCTGAAGTATTTGCTTTACCGCAGATATATTCGACAGACTGAGACTTCTGACGGATTTGTCTATGAGCGCGGCAGCAGGCGGCTGACGGACTGGAATCTGCAGGAGAAGGATGAATGACAGGGAAACTACTGTTCACGCCCTCGACAGGGAGTGAACTGCAACACAGGGAAAAACCCTATTTTAGATGAGGGATTCCCCCGATATTTTTGTTATTTGATTTTTTTTATAATAATTTAGAAGGATTTAGACAGTGTTGTCTGCCCAAACAAAGAGTCTCTATTGAAAGAGACTCTTTTGAGTACTGCAGGGGAGTAACAGGGGTTCAACTTTGCAAGGAGGGGTACAGGTATGGATAAAGAATTGAAATTGACCAGAAGAAAATTTCTCCAGGTATCGGCAGCGGCAGGCGCCGTTGCCGCTGCGGGAGGAATTGAGCTTGCGGCTCATGCCGCGCCGGATGAAGAGGCGAAAAAGGGTGAATTGAAGTATGTGCGCACCACCTGCGCGCCCAACTGCACCGGCGGCTGCGGACAGCAGGCATGTGTTTACAACGGAGAGATCAAAGATATCATTCAGGCATCGGACTACGAGGATTCCGAGCACAATCCCAGAGGATGTCTGAAGGGCATCTCTTTCTCCAATCTGATTTACGGACCTAACCGTATGCACGGGCCTCTCAAGAGGATCGGAGCTCCCGGCGAGGATGAATTTGAGGAGCTGAGCTGGGAGGATGCACTCGATCAGGCGGCTGCGGAGCTTCGCAGGATCAGCGACACCTATGGCCCTGAGTCCATCGCCTGTGTCGTCCAGGTCGCGGGCACCGGCCACGTGGCAAAGGGCGCGATCTCAAGAATCGCAACACTCAACGGCTGGGCAATGATGGGCGGCTACGAGATGAACGGCGACCTGCCCATGTCCGCGCCGATCACCTTCGGCGTGCAGTCCGAGGAGCTTGAGACTTACTGCTGGCTGGATGCCAAGTACATCATGTGCTTCGGTTCCAACCCCATGCAGACCCGTATTCCGGACGCCCATTTCCTCAATGAGGCCCGTGAGAACGGCGCAAAGCTTCTGGTCTTTGACCCCTGCTTTACTGCGACAGCTTCCAAGGCGGATGAATGGTACTCCATCAAGCCCTCCAGCGACGCGGCAGTGGCGCTCGGCTTCGCCAAGGTCATTCTGGACGAGAAGCTCTATGATGCGGACTTTATCCGCAAATTCACGGATATGCCGATCCTGATCCGGAGCGATAATCAGAAGAAGCTCCTGGCAGCAGATGTCGAGGGACTGGAAGTACCCGCGGATATGCCCGAATACAGGCAGGCTTTTGTTGCTTACAGCAAGGGGAAACCTGTCACTGTCAATCCCGAGAAGTTTGACCTGCCCATGGATACGCAGCTTGAAGGTGAAGTGACCATCAGGCTCAAGGATGGCAAGAGCGTCAAGTGCCGGCCTGTCTTCGACCTGCTCAGCGAGATGGCATCACAGTGGACGCCGGAAGCGGTCGAAGCGGAGACGGATATGCCTGCCTCCGAGATTCCGAGGATCGCGCGGGAAATAGCGACGATTAAGCCCGTTCATATCATGTACGGCGCCTCCAACTATCAGTGGTATCACGGAGACCTCAAGGGCCGCGCCCTGTCCCTGCTCGTAGCTCTGACCGGTAACATCGGTCATCTGGGTGACGGTTTCTCCACTTATGCCGGCCAGTACAAGATGCGCTATAAAGGCGGCGCCTGGTGGAATGTGCCGGAGCTTCCCGATAAGAAGCCGGCAGGAACCTCTTTCGCCTACATGCTGGACTACACGCTCAACGATTACGCGAAAAACGGACCCCGTCCCACGATGACCTGTCCCTTCCCCAAGAGCGGCATCAAGGCCTGGATCCTGTATTGCTGCAACGCATTTGATCAGCACAATATCGCCAATGTCCTGCGCGAGCAGGTCGAGAGCGGACAGCTCGAGTGTGTGATCACCCTGGACTTCCAGAAGACCACAACGAGTAAATATGCGCATTTCTGCCTGCCCGGTGTCAGCTGGTATGAGAAGACCGAGCTGGTATCCACACCGATCCACCCTTATGCCCAGCTCATGCAGCCGGCCATCGAGCCCCTGTACGACTGCAAGCCCGAGCTCTGGATCATGCGAGAGCTGGCAGACCGTGTCAATCCCGGAGACAGAAAGTGGTTTTACCCCGATCTGGATCCCGACAAGGCCGCAGAGGAAGTCATCAAACTTACCTGCGAGACCGGCGGTATCGAGATGGAGGGAGTCACTCTCGAAAAACTGAAACAGGGCCCTGTCAAGCTCCACCACGAGAATCCCGGACGCAAGAGGATCCCTTTCTACGAGCAGATCCAGGGCGGACAGCCCTTCCCGCCGGTCAGTTATCCCATGACCATCGACAAGACAGCTCAGTTCGTCAAGAGCGGAAGGATCGAGTTCTACAAGGACGAGGACACCTTTATCAAGGTCGGCGAATGCCTGCCTGTTCACAAACCGCCGTTTGAGGAGACTGAGTATGTGCTCAATCCCGCGGCGAGGGAACTTTACAAATATACCTATATCACACGCAACAGTATTCACCGTGTACACTCAACGCACTCCAACAACCAGATGATGCGGGAACTGCAGGATGACAGCGCCAAGGTCTACCTCAATCCTGATGATGCCGCGGAAAAGGGAATTGCGGCAGGCGATCTGGTCGAGGTCTTCAACGACAGAGGCAAACTCCTTGCGGAAGCCGTTCTGGATCCCGGTGTGCGCACCATGACCGTTATCTTCGAAGAAGGATGGTGGAGCCGTTACACGCATGGAACTTCCTACAATACACTGCTCTATCCCTGGATCAATCCGGTACATGAGGTGTATTTTGTCTCGCAGATGTGGGCGCCCAACACCTCATGGAATGAGTGTCTGGTCGACTTCAAGAAGGCAGAGATTTAAATAAGCCGAAAGGAGAATGAATACAAATGCGTTACTGTATGGTTATAGATCTGGACAAATGTATCGGGTGCCAGACCTGCGCAGTGATCTGCAAAATGCATCACGCCCAGCCGCAGGGAACCTGGTGGAACAGGGTCTTCACGCAGGGATCCGACTATCACCAGTCTGCAGTCGGCACCAAAGAAGGCTTTAAAATCGAATATCTCCCGGTGTCCTGCCAGATGTGCGACAATGCCCCCTGTGAGAGAGTCTGCCCCACAGGCGCGACTTACAAAAATGAAGAGGGCATGATCCTGGTGGACTATGACCGCTGCATCGGCTGCCGCACCTGTATGGCGGCATGCCCCTATGGAGTGCGCCAGTTCAACTGGAAGGATCCCAAAAAGGCAAAGGAAGAGGCCGGCTATGCATATGGCTATCCCTTTGATGTCACAGAAAAGGGCAAACGCCTGGTCTACACCCAGGACCGTCCGGCAGGTGTCGTGGAAAAATGCACTTTCTGTGTTGAGTGCATGAATGCGGACGGCACTTATGATGCTCTTCCCGCCTGTGTCCGCGCCTGCCCCGGAAAGGCACGTTATTTCGGCGATCTGGATGATCCCAAATCCGAAGTGAGCCGCCTGGTCAGCTCCAAACAGGTCTTCCGTCTCAAAGAGGAGTACGGCACGGAGCCCAAAGTCTACTATATCTCCTCTACCAAGAGCAAAAATGTCGAGGGTCCGTGGACGGAACAGTCCTGGGAAAATAAGACACCGAACACCATCATACCGTAAGGGGGACAGCTATGAAAAAATTATCTGCCAAAAAAACAGCTGCCCTGGTCATAGGCGCGGCTATGTGCGCCGCAGGACTTGCGGCGTGGATCTATCAGCTGGTTCAGGGCATGCAGGTCACTAACCTGCGCAACAGTTTTACCTGGGGACTCTACATGGGAAGCTTTGAGTTCTTCATCGCGATGGCGACAGGCGGTATCCTTGTATTCTCCATTGCTTATCTCTGGAACATTGAGACCTTGAAGCCCTTTGTCAAAATTGCGTCCATCGGCTCCCTGGCTTGTGTTGTCGCGGCCGGCGTCGCGATTTTTGAGGATCTGGGCGAACCCTTCCACGCACTTTATATGATCATCACCCCAAATGTGGGCTCTCCCCTGTTCTGGGATGTGGTGATTCTGACCCTGTACGTGATCGTCTGCCTTGTTGCGGTAGTGCTCACGCTCCTTCCCGACACGAAAAAACATGTCCATGACCGCGGCTACAGGATGACCAACGAAGAGAACTGCCGGCGCTTTTCCTTTATTGCGTTTCCCATGGCTTTTCTTCTCAATATCATCACCAGCTTCATGTTTGCGACACAGAACACCAGGGAGTGGTGGCACAGCGCTCTGATCCCGGTCAATGCCTGCGCGGAAGCGACAGCCGTCGGTCTGTCTTTCACCATCCTTCTCTGTGTGCTGATGGTCAGACATGAGATTTTTGTTGAGAACAGTGACGGAATCCGTCTTCTGTCCCGCATCGCAGCTGCATCGATCGCTGCCTACATTGTCATGTCCTTTATCGAGATCGTTCCGCTTGCCTGGAGCGGCACACAGGAGAGCCGGCATCTGCTGCATCTGATCTTCCACACCTACGGACCGCTCTTTTGGCTGGAGATCCTCCTGCCTCTGCTGGCAATGATCCTTTTCCTGGTCGGCGGCGGTCTCGGAAAGGAACTGGTCTCGGTGGCAGGCATCCTGGTTATTGTGGGTATTTTCATCCAGCGTATGATGCTGCTCCTTCCCGCTTTCAATTCGATTCCGCTCACACTGCCTGTGGCGGGAAAGCTCTGGACCTTCCCGATCGCGGTCGGAACCTTCACGGAAGGGGAGGACGTTTTCGTCCGTTTCTGGAATTACGTGCCAACTGCTGTTGAGTGGATCGTCGGTATTCTGCCTGTCGGTCTGATCGTATTCGTGATGGCTGTCGCGGCGATTCTGTTCCGCCTGAATCCCGGAGAGGAGTGAGTATGGGGCTTGGAGCCGGCGAACTGGCCCTGATCCTGGTGATCGCCTATGTGGTGGTCGGACCGGAGGATATGGTCAAGCTCTCGAGAACTCTCGCCAGGACCCTGCGGCAGCTCAGAAAGCTGACTGTGGACCTGCACGAGGAGGCGGTAGGAGGGATCAATCTGCCCTCTGTGCCGGACCTGGATTTCAGCACGGACAGCACAGGACGGAAAGACATAATAAAAGACGCTGAGGGATCCGTAACTTCGGATCTCGACGGCGTCCTGAAGGAAATTCAGAAGGCTGAGGAACAGTTCCGGGAAAAAACAAACTGAGGAACAGCTCAGGAAAAAACGAACTGAGGAACAGCGTAATTTATAAGGTATCTCACTCGGGAATCCTCTTGTCTGTTTCAATGGGATTTCCGAATGATGATAAAGGGATGTTATGGGTAACCGTGTCCGAAAAGACCGGGGCGCGCTTAAATGGACAGCTCGCCCCGGCAGCGGGCACACAGATCGGAGCCGGAATCCAGGGGGACCGGCTCTTTGCATCGTATGCAGGGTTTTGCCGCTATGGCAGTCAGTAGCGGACGGTCCGGCTCGATGAGCTCAAGAGGAGACGGCGCCGCCAGAGCCTGCTCCGGGCAGACCCGGCTGCAGAGACCGCAGCCGGTGCACTTATGCGGCAGAAGCGCCATATAATAGCGCCCGGAACCTTCGGGACCGGGGGCGCGAAGAAGGGCTCCCGCCGGGCAGATGCGGGTGCAGATCCCGCAGGCTGTGCAGCCTTTTTCAAAATGCGGGAGCATCCAGGAAAAGCCGGATCCGGACGTGGGTTTGCCGGCTTCAGCTGTGTCTTTGGAGAGCTGTTTTACTTTGTGGAGCAGAATCTGCCTCCACAGTGTTCCGTCGGGAACAGATTCCTGCGGAAGAGGCAGGAGGGCGGAAGCAGTCCTTCCGGTCTTTGTCATGAGCAGGGATAAAGCCTCACGTCGTGTATAACGGCGGGCCGGTACAGCAGAGGGGTCCTGTGTCAGGAACACTCTTTGGGAATAGAGTTCCTCTCCAAGGAAGATCTTTGCCTGTGACAGGTTTTTTTCAAGGGACGTACGGCAGGAGGATTTTTCGCAGCCGGCGCATTCGCCGGTAATGATCGTGACGATACCGTGCAGGGCAAGGAAGCACAGAAATTCCCAGTTCAGCGCGCCCGGATATTCCGTCGGAATGTCTGATGACAGCCCGCTTTTGCAAGAAATGATGGTATCATGTTGTAAACGGGAGGCGTAGGAAAAGAGCCGTTCTGCCTGTATGCGGGCGGGAGAAACAGCGCGTGAGGGACATGCACTGACGCACAGACCGCATCCTGAACAGGAATCCCAGTCCGCTTTCACGCTGCCGGCAAAGGGCATGGAAATGACGCCCGCCGGACAGACATCCATGCAGGATCTGCATGGATGACGTGTCTGCATTCGGTTCAGACAGCGATTTTGGTCTATTGTCGGATGGCTCTCAAAAATCAATTTTCGCGCAAGATAATCGTTCCACAGGGACATAGGCTTCCTTTCTTTTTCCGATAGAATCCTTGGAATACATACAGACCTTTTTGCTGCAATCTTTTTTCAGCTTAATCCACATTCCGGAGCGCTGTGCGCGACGGGGCAGGGAGTAGTATTTCCAGTGACAGTATAACATAACCAGTGTTCTCTTCCGAGGTGTCTGATGAGAAAAGAATATGAATGGTCGGTGCAGCTCCGTACGCTGCGGCGGCAGTGCGGATTTGATTTTGCCGGACTTGCCTGTGCGATTCAGGGCAGGAGGACACTTCTGACATGGCGGGAGGCGTCCGGAAATCGCAACCGGAATTATCTGAAAATTGTCCTGGAACCGGGCAAGGGAATCGCGGGAGGCGTCTTTCAGCGCAGGAAGACCATGGTTGTACAGAATGCCCTGCTCCAATACAGTGAGAGTGAGAGGGTGCACACACCCATACTCCTGGCAGAGGATATTCAGAGCTTTGTCGCTTTCCCGCTCTGGAAGGACGGGGAAGTGGACGCGGTATTGATGCTGGGCATGCGGGAGAATGATTCGGTCACCAGGGAGCGCTATGAGCAGCTGCAGCAGATCCTTTCGGAAGGGATATTCGGGCGCCGGGTCATTCCGGAGTCTTATGAGGCTGCACTGGAGGAAGTCTGGCGGCAGGAGTACCGTGAACTGCCGATCTATGAGCTGGTTGATGTGCCGCTGCGGGCGGCGCTTCGGGAGGAGAGATCCCGTATTGCGCAGGATCTGCACGACAGTGTGATCCAGGATCTTCTCGGGGTTCAGATGCAGCTGCGCACACTCAAATACACAGATGCCATGGAAGAAATCCGGGAGGGACTGCAGCTGGCGGATACTTCATTGAGCCATATTCAGAAGGAACTGCGGGAAATACTGGTCAGCGTAAAGCCGGAGATCGTGGAGACTCTTGGGCTGAAGGCTGCCTTTCTAAGGCATTTTCGTTTTATGGAAGCCAGTTATCAGATCACGGTGGACTTTCAGGAAAATATAGGAGACAGGCGATTCGGGTC
>Ga0256405_10012060_pt1 | contig 10826 bp, 12 predicted proteins | sample RumenRJG_02DNA_FD_189096 | JGI IMG/M metagenome (GOLD analysis project Ga0256405, IMG submission 189096) | Bovine rumen microbial communities from Lethbridge, Alberta, Canada - RJG_02 | ecosystem: Host-associated > Mammals > Digestive system > Stomach > Rumen | place: Canada: Alberta... | reverse complement strand
CGGCAGATTCAATTTCAATACCGCGATAGCATCGATAATGGAGCTCGTGAACGAGATGTACAAGTACAAGAACGGGGAGATCAGCCTTCCGCTCTTCAACGATGCGGTCGAGACTCTTCTCGTGCTTCTTAACCCGTTCTGCCCGCACGTCACGGAAGAACTCTGGAACCTTCTCGGACACGAGGACAGGCTCTACAATAAGGAGTGGCCTTCGTACGACGAGTCGGCTCTCGTAAAAGACGAAATAGAATTCATATTACAGATAAACGGCAAGCTGAAAGACAGACTGAGGCTGCCGAACGATTCACAGAAGGAGGTAGTTGAAGAAGCTGCAAGGGCTTCCGACAGGTTTGCTGAGGCGACCGAAGGACGCGAAGTGGTCAAGGTCATATTCGTACCTAACAAGATAATCAACTTCGTCGTAAAATAGCCGCGGCTTCGATATTATGGCTGATACTAACAATAAGAGATATAAAAAACCGAAGCCTTACAGGGTAAGCGCTTCCAAAAAGAAGGCAAACGCCGAAAAAGCCCCGTTCAGGATAATCCCCCTGGGCGGAATGAGAGAAATAGGCAAGAACTGTACGCTGATAGAGTGCAACGATGAGATTCTTATCATAGACTGCGGTCTTGCATTCCCTGAATACGAGATGTTCGGCATAGACATCGTCATCCCGGATTTCACATACATCAGGGAAAACATCGAAAAGGTAAAAGGGCTGATCATCACTCACGGTCACGAGGACCATATCGGGGGCATTCCTTATCTGCTGCAGGAGGTGAATGTACCGGTATACGCCTCTCCGCTGGCGATGGGAATGATAAAGCACAAGCTCGAAGAGAATTATCTCTCCTGCGAGAGCCATGTGATCAAGGCCGGAAGCAAGTTCAAAGTCGGATCATTCAGGATCGAAGCCATACAGACCAATCACAGCATCGCTGACTCTCTCGCGTATTCGATAAAGTTCCCGGGAGGACATGTGGTCCATACCGGAGACTTCAAGATCGACTACTCGCCGCTCGACGGCAAGGTGATAGACCTCAACAGGTTTTCGCAGCTTGGAGACGAGGGCGTCGACGTTCTGCTCTGTGACAGCACGAATGTACTGAGAAAGGGGTATACTCCTTCGGAGGCCGTTGTAAGGGAATCCATAGATGAGATATTCGACAATATCGACAGGCGTATCATTATCGCGACTTTTGCTTCGAACGTCCACAGGATCAAGTATTTCATAGAATCCTCCATCAAACACCAGCGGAGGATAGCCGTATCCGGAAGATCTATGGAAAACGTGCTCGCTCTTTCGAGGGAGCTCGGATACCTCGACGACATACCGGATACTGCGTTCGTCAATATAAGCGATATAAAGAATATCGCCGACAGGAACCTCACGATAATAACGACCGGCAGCCAGGGGGAGCCTATGAGCGCTCTTACCAGGATGGCTTACGACAATCATAAGTCCGTGAAGCTCAAGAAGAACGATGTGGTAGTGTTCTCTTCGTCGCCTATACCGGGCAACGAGAAAGTCATATCGCAGGTCATCAACAAGCTGTACGAAAAGAAGGTCGAAGTGGTGCTGGCGTCAACGATGGACGTCCACGTTTCCGGTCACGCTTCATCGGAGGAACTCAAGCTGATACATACGCTTATCAGACCGAAGTACTTCATTCCGGCACACGGAGAATTCAGGCACCTGATAGAGCACGCCAAGCTCTCAAACAGACTCGGGCAGCCTAAAAACCATATCTTTGTGATCGGCAACGGCGACGCTTTTCAGGTCGAGAGCCGTAAAGCCGAGGTCATCAAGGAATTCACATCGGGCGATGATGTGATGGTCGACGGATACGGCATAGGCGATGTCGGAAGCGTAGTTCTCAAAGACAGGAAGTCGCTTTCACAGTCGGGTCTCATCACCATATCCGTGGCTCTGGATTCGGCAACGGGATCCCTCATGGCGGAGCCGAAGCTGAATACCAAGGGGTTTGTATATGTCGATGAGCATCAGGACCTTCTCAGGGAGGCTCTCAATATCGTCTACAATACGATAGGAAAGAGCTCGTCAAAAGGGAAGACCGACGAAGCTTCGCTCACAAGGGCTATCAAATCCGACATGAAGACTTTCATATATAACAGGACCAAGAGAAATCCGGTCATCATTCCGGTGATACTGTACGTTTAGGAGGTGGAGATCATGAATGTATATGATGAGGCTCACAGTCTGGCAAAGGCTATCAAGGAGTCCAATGAATTCAAGGAATTTGACAGGATGAGACAGGCGATAGACGCCGACAAGGAGTCTGCCGACATGCTCAAAGAGATGCAGGAGCTCCAGATGCAGCTCCAGGCTGCCCAGCTTGCCGGACAGGAGCCTGACAAGGATGTTATCGGACGTTTCCAGAGTCTCAGCACTATGGTGGCGACAAAGCCGGCCGCGGCTCAGTATCTGCAGGCTCAGGGCGCGTTCATGGTGATGATGAACGATGTGTTCGCCATCATCGGGGATGCAATGGGCATGTAGCACTTATTCGTACGTGAATATCTTCGCTCGCTGGTTTTTGGATCTGTCATTGCATCCTCAGTCCCTTGCGAGCGCGGGGAGTTTTCGCCGTCGCACTGGGTACCTGGACTCCGTCTCAAACATCCAGCCGCTTCGCATCACTCCATCGGTGCAGCTGACAAGATCCTCAAACACGCTCGCTTCGATGATTCACGCACGGTAATATTTGTTATCAACCAGTACTTTTATACAAGGAGAGAACCAATGATTTATGCAAGTGATTTCAGAAAAGGTATTACCTTCGAGATGAACGGGGAGCCTCATGTAGTGCTTGACTTCCAGCATGTAAAGCCGGGCAAGGGCGCCGCTTTCGTAAGGACTAAGTACAGAAACATCCTCACAGGAGCGACAAGAGAAGAAGCCTTCAACCCTAACGACAAGTTCCCTAAGGCTCATATCGAGACAAAGCAGATGCAGTATCTCTACAACGACGGCGAGCTTTACTACTTCATGGACACTGATACTTACGATCAGGTCCCTCTGACTGCCGAGCTCGTTGAGGAAGCGATCAAGTACATCCGTGAGAACGACATGGCTACGGTCAAGTTCTACAAGGACAACGCTTTCGATGTCGAACCGCCTAACTTTGTCGACCTCGAGGTCATCGAGACTGAACCGGGCGTCAAGGGAGATACGGCTACTAACGTCACTAAGGCTGCAACTGTCGAGACTGGAGCTGTTATCCAGGTCCCTATCTTCATCAACGAAGGCGAAAAGATCCAGATCGATACAAGATCGGGCGAGTACCTCGGAAGATCAAAGTAGAGGTGTGCTGATTGAACTTGAAGACTATGGAAGCTTCATCCGACCTTGAGAATGTCAACAAGCGCAGACGCTTCAGATGGCCGCTCAGGATAATAATCGCACTCATCGTGATTTCCCTGCTGGCTCTTCTGGGTATCTATCAGCTCAATAAACCATGCGACAGGACGGATGCAACATACAAGAATATCGTTATCGAAGAAGGCGCCAGCAGGTCCGATGTAGCCAAAAAACTGGCTAAAGAGGGCATCGTAAGAAAGGCTTCGTCGTTTGAGCTGCTTTCGAAGATCACTTTTTCAGGCAAGTTCAGATCGGGCATGTACTTTCTGTCGCCTTCAATGGATTCGATCAGCATCATAAAGACGCTGCAGAAAGGACTCACGACCCAGACAGGCTTCACCATACCGCCGGGATATACTGTCGATCAGATCGCTACTGCTCTTGACAGAGACGGCCTTGCCGATAAGGCAGCCTTCCTCGAAGCGGTTTCATCTCCTGATCTTTCGGAGATGGAAGTACTTACAGATCCTACGGGAGAACTGAGAGGAAGCGATCTTGTCGAAGGCTTCCTCTTCCCGTCGGAATATAATCTCAGCTCGGATGCCGATGAGAGCATGATGGTCATCATGATGATCGATGCTTTTGCAAACTTCTATAATGACGAGTATCAGGCAAGAGCGGACGAACTCGGACTTACTCCGAGGGAGGTCCTCATAATAGCATCCATGATCGAAAAAGAGACTACGGTAGAAAAGGAAAAGGCCGCTATATCCGCGGTCATCCACAACCGTTACAATCTGGAGCTTGCCGGCGAAGACGAGATCCCTAAGATACCTCTCTGTTCTCCGTCAAAAGAGTCGATCATAGCTGCTCTTTATCCTGAAGAGGCGGAATACACTCATTACGTCCTCAGCAGCAAACTCGACGGCACTCACAAATTTACATCTGACGATGCGGAATACGAGAAACTGAAAGCCGAATACGAGGCTGCCGTCAGGGAGAGGGATGAGAAAAAGGCTGCCGAAAAAGCAGCCGAAGAGATCGGCGACAGCACGGAAGGCGGAAACTGATGATCGAAGTCAGAGATCCCGAGCTGAGGGATTTTATCGACATCTGGCACAGACCTGTTGATGATGAACTGGCTGCTCTCAGAAGATCGAACGAATCAGAAGGCGTACCTCTGATACTGACCGAGACCGAATCGATGCTCAGGCTTCTTCTCGATATGAAGAAGCCTTCGAGGATACTCGAACTCGGTACGGCCCATGGTTATTCTGCGCTTTTCTTCGCAAAATACTGCCCGGATGCCTTAGTCACTACTATCGACAGAAATCCCGGCATGACGGAATATGCCAGAGCGAATTTCGAGAGGATGAGCGGCGGATCCCGCATAGACTTCCGTATCGGGGATGCTCTGGACGTGATTGATTCGCTGACAGAAGAGACCGCTGCGCCGGACGGAAAGAAGTTCGATTTCGTTTTTATAGACGCCGGCAAGAGCCACTACAGGGAATTTCTCGAAAAATGCGAGGGCATCTGCACAGAAGATGCTTTTGTGGTATGCGATAATATACTTCTCAAGGGATGGCTCATTGAAAGCAGCGGAAAAGAAGCCAGAAGACACAGGACAAACATCAAGTACATGAGGCAGTTCCTCGAATACATCAGCAGAAGGGACGATCTCGACGTAACGATACTCAGCGGCGGCGACGGACTCGCTGTCATACGTTTCAGAAAATGAAAAACAGTTCGGAAAGACCTAAACTCGAATTACTTGCGCCTGCGGGCGACATGGAAAAACTGAAAACGGCTGTAGATTTCGGGGCCGATGCCGTATATTTCGGCGGAGAGATGTTCAGCCTGCGCGCAGGCGCGGGCAATCTTTCGGTGCCCGAGATAGAAAAAGCCATGGACTGGATGCACGAAAGAGGCGCAAAGGGCTACATGACTGTCAACATATACCCTCATAACGGCGATATCCTGCCTCTGAGGGACTATATCTCAAAAATCAGGCATATTCCCGTAGATGCGTTTCTCGTCTCGGATCCGGGCGTTATGGGGCTTCTGCGCGAACAGATCCCTGATGCCGAGATCCATCTTTCGACGCAGGCCAATACGACCAATTATCTCTCTGCAGCGTTCTGGGCCGCCCAGGGCGTCAAAAGGATAGTAGCGGCAAGAGAGGTGAGTCTTGAGGAACTCGCTGTCATGAGGGAGAATCTTCCTGCGGATATCGAGCTTGAAGCTTTCGTCCACGGAGCTATGTGCATCTCTTATTCCGGCAGATGCCTGCTCAGCAATTTCATGGCCGGCAGAGACGCCAACCGCGGAGCATGCACACATCCGTGCAGATGGAAGTATTCTCTCGTCGAAGAGCAAAGACCCGGCGAATACTATCCGATAGAAGAAGATGACAGGGGCAGCTACATCATGAATTCGCGCGACCTGTGCATGATCGACAGGATACCGGACCTTGCGGATGCCGGAGTCTATTCTCTCAAGATAGAAGGGCGCATGAAGTCCATGTACTATGTGGCGACCGTCGTAAGCGCTTACAGGGCGGCGATGGATGCGTATCTTGCGGACCCTGAAGGGTACAGCTTCGACCCGGCATGGTACGATGAGCTGTGCAAGGCCAGCCACAGGGAATTCACGCGGGGCTTTTACTACAACAAGCCTACTGACAAGGATCAGAATTACCTGACCAGTGACTATATCAGGGATTATTCCTTCGTAGGTCTTGTCAGGGACACCGATGAAAAATCAGGCCTTACGACAGTAGAACAGAGAAACAAGTTCTCGGTCGGCGATACGGTCGAGATCTTCGGTCCGCATACTGCATACTGGGAAGAAACGATAGAAGAGATGTACGATGAAGATGGAGAGCCTGTCGAAAGCGCTCCTCATCCTCAGCAGATACTCAGGATCAGATTCAAAAGGACACCCGGAGAAGGGTTTATCATTCGGAAAAAGAAGTAGAACAAGGAGACAGAGATGGACGACGGGACCCCCGGATATTTATTTATTGTACTGATTATACTTATAATGATATTCAACGCTCTTGTAGTTGCATGCAAGAGGGCGCTCGATTATATCGACCGCAATGTCATAAAGGAAAGACTGGAGGACGAACCTGAAGACAAAAGTCTGATAACTGTAACGGATTTTCTGGCAAAGCCTTCGAAGTATCACTATGCCGATCACGCTGCTAGCTTCATAAGCATCATCGTATGTTTCATGCTGTTCAATGCATATCTTCTGACGAAGGACATCGCTGATACAGGGAGAAGCGACAGGGTCGGATGGCTGTTTCTTGTCCTTTATAATCTCGGCTTCTATATCCTGTATACTGCTCTTTCCGACATACTGCCGAAAAAACTCGCAGCTCAGAGCAGCGAAGCTGCAGGTGTAGGACTGATCGGTTTCCAGAAGTTCGTTTACTGCGCCACTCTGCCGCTGGTATGGATATGCAAAGGCATAGCGAATATCATCCTGAGGATAATGGGGAAAGATACCGATGTTGACGATGCTTATTTCTCCGAGGACAAGGTAATGTCCATGCTGGACAGAGGCCAGGAATCCGGCGAGTTAAAGGAAGAAGGGCGCAGGATGATCGACTCGATCTTCGAGTTCGACGACCTGCTTGCATACGAGATCATGACTCCGAGAACAGATGTATTCATGATCGATCTGGATGCCGACAAAAAGGAGTACATGGACGAGATGTCCGAACTGACACATTCGAGGATCCCTGTATATAAAAACGATCCAGACAACATAGTCGGCATACTCCACATAAAGGATTTCCTGTATAACGCGAGCGTAAAAGGCATCGACAAAGTCGATATCAAAAGGCTGCTGAGGCCTGCGTATTTCGTGCCGGAGACAAAAAACATCGATGCACTGTTCAAAGAGCTTCAGAGAGAAAAACAGCATCTTGCCATTCTCATAGACGAATACGGAGGATTCAGCGGGATAGTATCGGTCGAGGATATAATCGAACAGATCGTAGGCGATATAGACGATGAATTCGATGAAGCAGACCGTATCATCGAAAAGATCGACGATAAAACATATATCGTAGACGGAAATGTTTATCTGGACGATCTCGAAGAAGAGACAGATATCGAGCTCGAATCGGAGACAAGCGAAACCGTCGGAGGCTTCATAATCGATCTCATGGGAGAGATCCCGAGAGAAAACGTCAAATACAGACCGGTCTCGTATAAAAAATACGATTTTACTATCCTCAGGGTAAAAGACCGCAGGATAGAAAAACTGCGCATAGACATAACGGACAGAGAGGTCGGCGAAGATGAATGACGACATCAACATCATCGGTCTGATCGAAAAAGACATATTCTCGTTCAGCGAAGTCAGCAGGTTCCCGGGCGTCGGTTTTACCGGCAATATCCAGAACATGCTCGGAGCGCACCAGAATCCCGGGGTCAAGGTCACGGAAGAAGACGAGGGCCTCATAGTCAACTGCGAGATCATCGTCTATTTCGGCGTCAACATCCCTCAGCTATGCTATGACATCCAGACCAGGATAAAGAACGATATCGAAAAAACGGCCGGAATGCCGGTCAAAGCTGTAAATATAAGGGTCGAAGGCATAGACAAGGCAAAAGACCCGTCGTAAAAAAGGAGCCGATTTGAAACGGGAAGACATCAGAGAAAAAACGATGCAGCTGGTATACCAGATGGATATCACGGGCGATTTCGATGTTGCCGATCTTTGCGTCGTCGAAGAAAACTCAAAGGTGATGGGCAAGAAGCAGGCCGAAGAGACGCTTCAGGCTGTTTCATCCCATCATGAAGAGATAGACGCTATTATAGCGGACAATCTCGACAGATGGACTATAGACAGGATAGGCAGGACCGATCTTGCGATACTCAGAACGGCAGTCGCAGAGATGATGTACATAGACAGCATACCGCGCGGAGTCTCCATAAACGAGGCCGTCGATCTTGCAAAGAAATACGGCGATGAAAGATCGTATGCATTTATCAATTCGGTGCTGTCCAAGATAGATAAAAAACTGGAAGCAGCAGCGGACTGATGGAACGGATATACCTGGGCTTCGATACCTCAAATTACAGGACTTCCGCTGCCGCCGTAAACGAACGGGGCGAAATCCTGTTCCACAGGGCACGCCTTCTGGACGTGAAGAAAGGAGAACGCGGGCTCAGGCAGTCGGAAGCTTTCTTCGCACATTCCAACAGGCTCCCTGAGATCACGGCAGATCTTTTTGCCGGCCTGGAGGCATCATCCGTCGCCGCCATCGGAGTTTCATCAAGACCCAGAAGAGTCGAAGGCTCGTATATGCCGTGCTTTCTTGCCGGTATGAACGTTTCAGAAGTGCTAGGCAGCGCTCTGGGTGTTCCCGTATACACATTCTCTCATCAGGAGGGCCATGCAGCTGCTGTATTGGGAGATGAAAATGAGAAGGTCATCTTCATGCATCTGTCTGGAGGCACTACGGAGTTTCTCACATGTTCACCGGACGATGAAGGCTATGACATGCAGATCGCCGGCGGCACCCTGGACATATCCATCGGTCAGCTTATAGACAGGACCGGGGTAGCTCTCGGGTACGCTTTCCCGTCAGGCGGATATCTCGACGCTGTTGCTTACGAAATGCTTGAAAAAGCAGGATTCGGGATCCACCGCAAAGAAATCCCCGGACATATGCCTGTGATAAGACTTTCGGATGACGGATACTTCAATCTGTCCGGCGCCGAAACAAAGCTTCTCAGATGTATCGATGGAGGCATCTCGGATGAGGACGCCCGTCTCCTGATCACCGAAATGTTCATTTCGATATCGGATCTTCTTTACGGGGCGGCCCGGGATCTGGCTGAAAGATACAGCGCCGGAAAAGTATATATGGCCGGCGGAGTCGCTTCGAGCATGACCGTAAGGAAGCTCATATCACTTAAGGCGGACAGCCGGAACATCATATTCGGAGATCCGGATCTCAGCGGGGACAACGCTGTCGGCATCGCTTTGCTCGCACGGAGGTCACATGAAACCGGTAAGCGTTTCACAGGTAAATGAATACATAGCAAAGAAACTCAGAGATGATCTGAACCTGAGGGGGCTCGCGGTCGAAGGAGAGATATCCGGCCTTTCCAGGGGAGGCCAGCATTACTATCTGACCCTTAAAGACGCAGATTCCCAGATCCGGTGCGCGATATGGGGATCCAATACTGCAAAGATCGATATGAGCCTGGTTGAGGACGGCAAGAAAGTCGTCGTCATATGCGATATCAGTCCCTACGCAAGGGGAGGAACCTATTCGCTAAGCATCAGACACGTCGAAGCGGCGGGCGAGGGAGATCTTACCGCCGAATTCAGGAGGATCAGGGACAAGCTCGAAAAAGAGGGGCTCTTCGATAAAAAATATAAAAAGACGATACCTCAGTTCCCGTACAGAGTCGGCGTCGTGACATCAGCGACCGGAGCAGCTGTCGAAGATATACGCAAGATCATCACCGCAAAGAACGATCTGACGGATATCGTCATATTCCCGACTGTCGTACAGGGCATAGGAGCTGTGCACAGCATATGTGAAAACATAAGAGAGGCGAACAGATTAAGCGCATCAGGGACCCGCATCGACACTCTGATAGTCGGACGGGGAGGCGGTTCTGCGGAGGACCTGGCAGCCTTCAACGATGAGGATGTGGCCCGCGCAGTCTTCGCTTCGGTGATACCGGTCATAAGCGCTGTCGGCCACGAAGTGGACTTTTCCATATGCGATTTTGCCGCCGATGCAAGAGCCGAGACTCCTACAGCAGCTGCTGATATGGCTGTCATGGATACACATCAGCTCAGAGAGGATATAGAAAAGAGCAGGCAGATGCTCATAACCTCGGCCGGACAGAAGATAGCATCTGAAAGGCGTGTGCTCGATACAGGAAGAGAGCTCCTTCGCACAGGCGTGAAGGCCAGGATAGCGGAAGCCAGGAGCGAAGTCGAAAAGGCGCTCATAATCCTCAGGGAAAACGATCCGCGCAGCATATTCTCAAAAGGATATGCCGCCGTAACTGACGGAAGCGGCGGAATAGTAGCCGGCATCGCCGGTATTACGGCAGGGGATGAATATAAGATAATGATGAACGGCGGCAGCTTCACGGCAAAGGCCATCGAAGTCACGCCGGAGAAAAAGTGAGGTCGGAAATGGCTGAAAAGACTTTTACTGAATCCATGAAGAAACTGCAGGATGCAGCTGCAGAGATAGGCAGACAGGCGACCACTCTCGAGGATTCTCTCAGGCTCTTCGACGAGGGCATGAAGGAAGCCGCATACTGCAAAGAGATACTCGACAGCGCGGAGCAGAAGATACAGATATACGAGAACGGAGAACTGAAAGATGCACAGCTTTGAAGACTACAGATCGCTGATCAATGACCATCTTACAGATCTGCTTCCCGACCTTCCGGATGAGGCGCTGATCCTTAGAGAAGCAATGGCATACAGCCTTGAAGTAGGCGGAA
>Ga0256405_10012059_pt1 | contig 10826 bp, 8 predicted proteins | sample RumenRJG_02DNA_FD_189096 | JGI IMG/M metagenome (GOLD analysis project Ga0256405, IMG submission 189096) | Bovine rumen microbial communities from Lethbridge, Alberta, Canada - RJG_02 | ecosystem: Host-associated > Mammals > Digestive system > Stomach > Rumen | place: Canada: Alberta | collected... | reverse complement strand
CGAAGATACTGATGAGGTCATCCCGCCAAGATGGGAAAGCCGCCAGAGCTAATGGCAGCAGACCGAACTGCACGACGAGGTTGATTGCCCGCGCAAAGAGGAATCCTCCTGCGTTCTTCTTCGTGGGCTTCGTGTTGAAGGTGTACCAATTCGAGAAGAAATAATTCGGGATCATCTCCAGGATATATCCGATGCCGAAAGCGACGTAGTACAACGCCGTGCCTTTATCGGGTTCGCCCATGACCGTCAGCGCCGCCATGAAGAACCACGTCTGCAGTATAGCGCCCGTGGTGCCGACGAAGAAGAATCGCACGGCACTACGGGTCTTATCCGGGAGATATCGGGTCGGGAGCTTCATTTTCACATTTATTCATTTACGCATTTTCACATTTATTGCAGCGCAGCGAGCAACTCTTCCATAGCGGCATTGAGTCCGTTGACGTCACGACCGCCGGCAGTAGCCATCCACGGCTGTCCACCACCGCCTCCCTGAATGAGTTTGGCAGCGGACTTAATCATTGCGCCGGCGTTCTTGCCTGCCTCTACAAGCGGCTGGCTGAGGAAGACGGCAATCGTCGGTTTGCCTTCGTATTGGGTAGCCCCCACCACGGCGAACTTGACGTCGGTGAACTTACCACGGAGGAGCGGCATAACACCGCGTATCATCTCCGGGTTCATTTCCCCTTGCAGACGTACCAGTCTGATGCCGTTGAAGTCTTCAGCGCGGTTGACGAGTTCGTCGCGGAAGCGCTCAATCTTCTCCGCCATGAAGGTTTCTATCTCTTTCTTGAGTCCGGCGTTCTCCTCGATGGACTTGCGGATAGCGCCAGCCAAGTCCGGCGCGTTGTTGAAGAGTGCGCGCAGTCCGACAAGCATGTCCTGTTGGGTGTAGTAGAGTTCGTCGGCTTTTGCCGCCGTGACTGCTTCTATACGGCGTACGCCTGCTGCTACGGAGGTCTCCATCACTATACGCACGGAGCCAATCTTACCGGTGGAAGGCACATGGCAACCGCCGCAGAGCTCGATGGACGGACCGTATTTGATGACGCGCACGTCATCGCCGTATTTCTCACCAAAGAGCGCCATAGCCCCCATTGCCTTCGCCTCAGCGATAGGCGTATGACGGCTCTCCTCCAGTTGGAGGTCCTGACGGATGAGCCGGTTGGCTACTTTCTCCACCTCGCGGAGCTCTTCGGGCGTCACTTTCTGGAAATGGGAGAAGTCAAAACGCAGGCTGTCAGCAGTAACGAGCGAACCCTTCTGCTCCACATGCTGCCCTAACACTTGACGCAGGGCGTAATGGAGAATATGGGTAGCCGTGTGGTTGCACATGATCGCCTGACGTTTCTCAGCGTCCACGGTAGCGGTCAGTTCGCCATCCATGCCCTCGGGCAGTTCGGTGAGAATATGTACGGGCAGGTTGTTCTCACGCTTGGTATCCAGCACACGAACATTGCCGAGCGTACCGGTATCGCCTATCTCACCGCCCATCTCTGCGTAGAACGGTGTTTTGCTCAATACCACCTGATAGAAGGTCTTGCCTTTCTGGCTTACCTGGCGGTAACGGAGCACGCGTGTGGCGCAAGTCAGTTCGTCATAACCGACAAACTCGGTATCGCCTTCCGCAAGAACGGTCCAGTCGCCGAGGTCCTGTTTGTTCGCTGAACGTCCCATTTCTTTCTGATGGGCGAGTGCTTTGTTGTACTCCTCCTCGTTGGTTGTGAAGCCGTTCTCACGGAGAATCAGTTCGGTCAGGTCGAGCGGGAAGCCGTAGGTATCTTTGAGCGTGAAGACATCCACGCCGGAGATCTCGGTCTTGCCGGCTTTCTTAGCTTCGTCCATGAGTTTGTCCAAGAGTCCGATACCTTTGTCGAGCGTACGGAGGAACGCCTCTTCCTCGGACTTGATCACCGGTACTATCTGCGATTGCTGCTTGACGAGCTCCGGGTACGCCTCGCCCATGTCGGCTATCAGTTGCGGCACGAGTTGATAGAGGAACGCCTCACGCATGTTGAGGAAGGTATATCCGTAGCGCACGGCGCGTCGGAGGATTCGGCGGATGACATAACCGGCTTTCTCGTTAGACGGCAGCTGACCGTCGGTGATAGCAAAGGCGATCGTACGTATATGGTCGGCGATGACACGCATAGCGATGTCGGTCTTCTCGTCCTTGCCGTACTCGCAACCGCAGATCTCGCCGATCTTCTTCAGCATAGGCTGGAAGACGTCGGTGTCATAGTTGGAGGTCTTGCCCTGGATGGTGCGCACGAGACGCTCGAAGCCCATACCGGTGTCAATCACTTTCTTTGCCAGCGGTTCGAGGGAACCGTCCGCCTTGCGGTTGAACTGCATGAAGACGATATTCCATATCTCGATGACCTGCGGGTGGTCTTTGTTAACCAGTTCGCGTCCGGGCACTTGAGCTTTCTCTGCCTCGGAACGGCTGTCCACATGGATCTCCGAGCACGGACCGCAGGGCCCCGTCTCGCCCATTTCCCAGAAGTTATCATGCTTGTTGCCGTTCAGAATATGGTCGGCAGGCAGGTGCTTTGCCCAGATAGCAGCCGCCTCATCGTCGCGCGCCAGCCCTTCCTCCGCCGAGCCCTCAAAGACCGTGGCATAGAGGTTGGCGGGGTCTATCTTGAGCACATCCACGATATACTCCCATGCGAAGTCAATCGCCTCTTTCTTGAAATAATCGCCGAAGGACCAGTTACCCAGCATCTCGAACATGGTGTGGTGGTAGGTATCGTGCCCTACCTCCTCCAGGTCGTTGTGCTTTCCGCTCACGCGCAGACACTTCTGGCTGTCCGCCACGCGCGGATATTTGATAGGGTCGTTGCCGAGGATGATACCTTTCCAGGGGTTCATACCGGCATTGGTGAACATCAGTGTGGGGTCATCTTTGATAACCATCGGCGCGGAGGGAACGACTTGGTGTCCCTTCGAAGCCATAAAATCTAAGAATGATTTTCTAATCTCTTGTGCTGTCATTATATTTTCTTATTTATTCATTTTCTCATTTATTCATTTTCTTTGGGTGCCACCGGACGCTCGAACTTGTTTCCGCCGGTTGTGGTCTTGAAATCAATAAACTCGCGTCTGGGCCGTCCCTCTTTGTCTTCCCGCTCGACGAACGGCAGGGGGTTGGCGCGCAGTTCGTCGTACTCTGCGCGCTGACGGAGTACATCCACCGCCATGAAGAGGGCGTTGCGCATAGAGGAGGGGTCCGCCTCGTTCTTGCCGGCTATGTCATAACCGGTGCCGTGGTCCGGGGAAGTACGTACCACGGAGAGTCCCGCCGTATAGTTCACGCCGGACATATCGAGTGTCTTGAACGGGATCAGTCCCTGGTCGTGATACATAGCGAGCACGGCATCAAACTGCGCAAAATGTCCGCTGCCGAAGAATCCGTCAGAGGCGTAAGGTCCGAACGCCCATATGCCCTGCTCGTTGGCTTTCCGAAGAGCCGGTGCGATGATCTCCTGTTCTTCCTTGCCCAGCAGTCCGGCATCGCCGGCATGGGGGTTAAGAGCGAGGACGGCGATACGGGGTTTCTCCATACCGAAGTCACGTTTGAGGCTGTCGTTGAGGAGAGTGAGTTTGGCGAGTATGCGCTCTTCTGTTATCTGCGCAGGAATGTCTGCTATCGCCACGTGGTTACAAACGAGCGCCACGCGTAGGTTGCCCGAGCAGAGCATCATCAGCGAATTACCGCCGAACAGTTTCTCCAGGTACTCCGTATGGCCTCCGTTGAGCGCCTCTTTGTTAAGCGGGGCGGTCACCAGGGCCTGGACCTTGCCTTCCTTCAGATCGCTGCACGCGCGGTCGAGCGCAGCCTTGGCGGCTTTGTTAGCCTCCGGCGAAGGGACGCCGAGCGTCACCGGGGTGGTATCGGGATAGCAGGTAATGAGGTTCAGACGGCCGTCTTTCGCCTGCTCCGGGTCGTCAATGGCGTTCCACTGAATATTACGCCACTCTTCGCCCAGCGTCTGTATATGCTGCTTCGCCACCACGGCGTTGCCGTAAATCACCGGCTTGCACAGCTCAAACATATGCGCCTCCAGCAGCGCCTTGATAATCACTTCGTATCCAATGCCGTTCGTATCGCCGGCTGTGATTGCTATTGTTGGTTTCACGATTTCAATGAATAATGAATAATTAACAATTAATATTTCTCTACGTGAATTTTCTCGTACTTGAGTTTCTCAAGGTCGTAGGGCTTGCGCTCCTCGTCTTTGTATCCGAGGGAAATGACGCAAAGTATCGTTCTGTCCTCCGGCACTCCGCAGAGCGAGCGTATGAGTTCCTCCGCACCCTCGCGTTGATATACCTGGCACCAGCAGGCGCCGAGTCCCTGTTCCTCCGCCGCCAAGAGCAGATGCTCGGCCGCGATAGCCCCGTCCGCCATCCATGTGTCGCTAAGCGTGGTATCCAGCGCTACGACTATCGCCGCCATCGCCGTTTTGAACATCCCGGAGCCGTACGTCCGGCAGCCCTCCATGGCACGGATCTTCGCCTCGTCCCGCACCACGACAAACTCCCAGGGATTGGTCCGTTTGGACGAGGGCGACATGAGTGCGCAACGCAGCATATAATCTATTTTCTCCTGCTCCACCGGCTGCGCCTTGTATTGGCGAATAGAGCGCCGGGAGCGGCATAATTCCTCAAATGAATCCATAATACTCCAATTTAGCGTGCAAAGATACGACTTTTTTTTTACATATGCAAATAATTGCCCATAAATTCACAAAAAAAGAACGCGCGCTTGCGTATGTGAAAATTTATTTGTATCTTTGCACCCGATTTGTATATTGGCAACAAACAGGCTTATGATAACAATAGAACAATTAAAAGATGTACAGCAGCGCGCTGACAAACTGAAGTCGTATCTGCAGATAGACGAGAAGCGTATCCAGTTGGAGGAAGAGGAGCTGCACACCCAGGCTCCCGGATTCTGGGACGACGCGAAAGCCGCCGAGGCGCAGATGCGCAAGGTGAAAGGTATCAAGCGGTGGATAGACGGGTACGAGGGCGTACGCGCGGCAGTGGAAGAGCTGTCGCTCAGTTTTGATTATTACAAAGAGGAGCTCGTGACCGAAGAAGAGGTGGATGCCGCTTACGCCAAGGCTCTGCAGGAGGTGGAGGACCTGGAGATGAAGAACATGCTGAGCCACGAGGAGGACCAGATGCCGGCGGTATTGAAGATCGTCGCGGGCGCCGGCGGAACGGAAGCTCAGGACTGGGCGGAGCAGCTGATGCGTATGTACCAGCGGTATTGCGAGAAGCATGATTACAAAGTGACGATTGCCAACCTGCAGGAAGGCGACGAGGCGGGTATCAAGACCGTGACCTTCAATATTGAGGGCGACATGGCTTACGGTTATCTCAAGAGCGAGAACGGCGTTCACCGTCTGGTGCGCGTGAGTCCGTACAACGCCCAAGGCAAGCGTATGACGAGTTTTGCGAGCGTGTTCGTAGTGCCGTTGATTGACGACACCATCGAGGTGGAGGTGAACCCCGCAGGTCTGAGTTGGGACACGTTCCGCTCCTCGGGCGCCGGCGGCCAGAACGTCAACAAAGTGGAGTCCGGCGTGCGGCTGCATTACAAGTTCGTCAACCCCTTGACCGGTCAGCCGGACGAGATTGTCATCGAGAACACCGAGACACGCGACCAGCCCAAGAACCGCGAGAACGCCTTGCGGCACTTGCGAAGCCAGTTGTATGAACTGGAGCTGGAGAAAAGGCGTCAGGCGCAAGCGAAGGTGGAGGCAGGCAAGAAGAAGATCGAATGGGGCAGCCAGATACGCAGCTATGTCTTCGACGACCGCCGCGTGAAGGACCACCGCACGAACTACCAGACGTCGAATGTCAACGCCGTGATGGACGGAGACATAGACGCCTTCATCAAAGCGTACCTGATGGAGTTCCCGGAATAAAGGGATTAGACCCAAAATAACAAACTTATTGCGCACTTACCGCGCACTTATCACGCACTAATTATCAGTCATTCAACCTATCGGTATTATATACTATGTATATAATACTAAAGAACAAACAAAAAATAAATAATATGAGAAAGAGTATCTTTATCCTTTTCGCCGCCATGAGTATGGCAGCCATAGCCCAAACCGACACCACCCTTGTCGTATCCGCTCCTACCGTTCTCTCCAGCGACACCACCATTACCGCCGTTACTCCGGACACGGCGAAAGCGGAAGCGGACACCACCGAGGGCTGGCATTTCACCACCGTTGACAGCGTGGCTATCACGCCGGTCAAAGACCAGCACCGCAGCGGTACTTGCTGGGCCTTCTCCACCCTGGGTTTTTTAGAGTCGGAAGTGCTCCGCATGAGAGGTATCGAGGTGGATTTCGCGGAGATGTACGTAGTGAGCAAGACGATGATGGACCGCGCCACTTACTGCGTACGGATGTATAACGAGCCGCATTTTGCGGCAGGCGGCAGCGCGTATGACGTGATCTATTGCATGAAGCACTACGGTCTTGTGCCACAGAGTGTGATGCCGGGTATCCGTTACGGTTCCACGCCGGCCGACACCCTTCCCGTTCATACCGAGCTGGACAAAGTAGCCGCCGGTTATCTGAACGCCCTGACGGGTCTCAAGAAACTGACGCCGGTGTGGCGCGAAGGTCTGCAGGCGATCTACGACACGTATCTGGGCCGCTGCCCGAAAGAGTTCCTCTATGAGGGTCAGATGTACACTCCGCAGAGCTACGTGGAGTCGTTAGGTCTGGATGCAGACGACTATGTATCGCTGACCAGTTACACGCATCACCCGTTCTACCAGACTTTCGCATTGGAGGTCCCCGACAACTGGCGCATGGACCAAATGTACAACCTGCCTATCGACGAGCTCATGCGCGTGATTGACCACGCCATCGCCAACGGTTACACCATGGCGTGGGGGGCTGACGTGAGTGAGACAGGCTTCACCCGCAAAGGCATAGGCGTAATGCCGGACGACGACAAAGGCGCAGACCTCACCGGTTCCGACATGGCCAAATGGCTGGGCATGACGGCGGACAAGAAGAAAGAGGAGCTGACCAAGAAACCTCTGCCGGAGAAAGAGATCACCCAAGAGATGCGCCAGCAGGCATACGACAACTGGGAGACGACAGACGACCACGGCATGCAGATCTTCGGTACCGCCAAGGACCAGAACGGCAAGCGCTATTACATGGTCAAGAACAGCTGGGGCACCGTCCGCTCGGACTACAAAGGTATCTGGTATATCAGCGAGGCGTTCATGAAATACAAGACGAACGACATCCTCGTTCACAAGAACGCCATCCCCGATGACATCCGCAAGAAGTTAGGGATATAGGGAAAGAAATGGCAACAACAGCACAAGGCATATATAAAGACCGCGGGAGCAAGTTTTTAGCGTTCGCGGAGCCCATTAAGGACGAGGAGGAGGCGAAGACCCGTATCGCGTGGTACAAGAAGAAATACCACGACGCGCGGCATGTGTGCTACGCTTACCGGCTGGGGCCGAACCTCTGGCGCACGAAAGACGACGGCGAGCCCCACGGCACAGCCGGCGCACCTATCTTGCGGTCTATAGACGCACGGGGGCTGGATAATATCTTAGTGGTAGTAGTCCGCTATTTCGGCGGCACGCTCCTCGGCACCGGCGGCCTGATGGTAGCCTATCGGGAAGCTTCCAAGGATGCCCTTGAAAACTTCGTTAAAGAGTAAAAGAGTTAATGAGTTAAAATGGTTTTGATTGCATCAAAACGATCAATTGTTATGACTGACTTCAAAGACATACGGGCGTACCGCGTAGGCTGGATTCTGTGGCTGACGGATTTCCTGATTATCTTCCCGCTGTTACAGATATGGGCGTGGAAGCGGACGAAGAGCCTGAAACTGGATTACCTGGGCGACCGCAAGCAGATTGAGAAAGATATCCGGCACGGTGCGCTCTTCATCACCAACCACCGCGACATCATCATGGACGCGGCGTGGCTGTCGTACCTGCTGAGGATACATTATTTCATCCGTCCTTACATGGGCGTCGGCAATAACCTGTTTGCCAAGCCGTGGATCGAGTTTGTGATGCGCTACCTGCGTTGTTTCGCGGTGAAGCGCGGCGCAGGCCCGCATGCCCGGCTGGAGAACTCCAAGCAGCTCTCCGCCTATATCCGCCTGCTCCGCAGCAAAGGCAAGTCTATCTGGCTGGCGCAACGCGAAGGACGCGCCAAGGACAGCAACGACCTCACCCAGACCACCGTTCTCCACATGCTGACCATAGGCGAAGGCGACCTGTACGAACAAGTGAAAACACTGAATATCTGCCCGGTAAGTATCAGTTATGAGTTCGACCCCTGCGACTACCTCAAGGCGGCAGAGATGCAACTCAAACGCGACGATCCGCACTGGCGGAAATCCAAACGGGACGATGTCATCTCCATGCAGACCGGCATCGAGGGATACAAAGGCCGTGTGGTTTACCGCCTGACTCCGAGCATCAATCCGGAGATAGACACCATGCTCGCCGCCCACCCCGAGTACAGGGAACAGCCCCACTCCGAGCAGCTGCAACATATCTGCGACATCATCGACCGTCATATCCATCAAGGCTATGAAATCTTCGAGCGTGGCACGGATTTTGACGCATACATAGAGAGCCGGTTAGCCCTGATCGATATACCGAACAAGGACGAAACTTTCCTCCGTGAGAAATTATATGAAATGTACCAATTTCCGGTGATCAATCACCGTAGAAGTTTAGAGTTTAATGTTTAGAGTTATGAAAAAAGCTATTTTCCCGGGATCGTTTGATCCCTTTACCGTAGGTCACTACGACATCGTCAAACGTGGTCTGGAGATATTCGACGAGATCATCATCGGCCTCGGCCGCAACAGTACCAAAAAAGAGACTTTCCCCATCCGTGAACGCGAAGAAGCCATCCGTAAGATCTTTGCGGACGAGCCACGCGTGAAGGTAGCCATCTACGACTGCCTGACCGTTGATTTTGCGCAGGAGCAGGGCGCACAGTTTATTCTCCGCGGCATGCGTTGCATCGGTGATTTCGAGTACGAGCGTAACATGGCGGAGGCGAACAAACAGCTGGCAGGCATAGAGACCATCATCCTCTACACCCGCCCCGAATACGCGCATATCTCCTCCACCCTCGTGCGCGACCTGTATGCCTACGGCAAGGATGTCAGCGCCTTTGTCCCCAACAAGCTGCGGTAACAACCCCACCTGCCCTCCCCTCAAGGGAGGCAAAAAGAAGGATGAATAATTATCATAAGATTTTAGCATTGATGCTTGTAGCCCTCCCTTTGTGGGGAGGGTCCGGGAGGGGTTCTCTCCTCCAAGCCCAGCCCCGTGAGAAGACCACGCGGGCGAACGAGTGCATCGACATCTTCTCGGATGTGATGCGTCAGGTGGATGTCAACTATGTGGACACCCTGAACTACGGCGATCTGACAGAGACGGCTATCAACGCCATGCTGCGTAAGATAGACCCCTATACGGTCTATTATCCCAAGAAGAACGACCGCGACCTGCGTATGCTCACCACCGGCAAGTACGGCGGTATAGGTTCCATCATCCAGCAACGCCCCAGACCAAGTACCAAGGGAGCAGTACAAAGGAACAAAGGCAAAGTCTCCAAAGACTCCCTCTGGACGTATGCCATGAACCCTTATGAGGGCAAGCCGGCGCAGCGTGCAGGCGTGCAGGCCGGCGACCGGATTCTCTCCGTAGACGGCAAGACGACCAAAGGTCTCTCCGTGTCCGAAGTGAGCAACAACCTCCGCGGCGTACCGGGCACGACGGTCGTGCTGGAGCTGGAGCGCGAGGGGATAGACAAGCCCTTCACCGTCTCTATCGAGCGCGAGGACATTCACATGGATCCCGTGAGCTACTACACGGTCTATGAGGCGGACAGTCTGGCGGAACCGGTGGGATATATCGCCTTCGGGGAGTTCACGGAGGGTTCCGCCCAATCGTTCACCAACGCCCTGGACGACCTTTATTACACGCGCGGTGCGCGCAGTCTTATCATCGACCTGCGCGGGAACGGCGGCGGTATCGTGGATGAGGCATTGCAGCTGGTGAACCTCTTTGTGGACAGGGATGTGACGATTGTGGAGACCAAAGGCAAGACCGCCAACAGCAACCGCACCTACAAGACGCGTAACACCCCGCGGTACAAAGACATGCCGCTTGTTGTGCTGGTGGACAAGAACTCCGCCTCGGCGAGCGAGATCGTCTCCGGGGCGTTACAGGACCTGCACCGCGCTACGCTCATCGGCCAGCGTACGTTCGGCAAGGGTCTGGTACAGAACCTGCGCCCTGTAGCTTACGGCGGGCACGTCAAAGTGACCACCAGCAAGTATTACCTGCCCTCCGGCCGTTGCATCCAGGCTATTGACTACAGCGAGCGCCAGAAAGGGCACGAGCTCAAGAAAGACACCGCCGGAGGTATTCTGCCGGACATCGTAATGTCCGACTCGGCAAAAGTGGATATATGCTACTCGCTGTATATTAACCATTACTTCTTTGACTACGCTACGCGGTACCACCGCCTCCATGACTCCATTGCCGCTCCTGATGTGTTCGAACTGACGGACGAAGAGATTGCGGATTTCTGCGCTTTCCTTGACGAGCGCGGATTCAAGTACGAGACGGAGACCTCCAAGTTCTTCGCCGACATGATGAAGATGGCCAAGAACGAAGACTTCGACTCCGCAACGATCGCCCGTCTGGAGGAACTGGAGCCGGTTCTGCAACCCGATTTCCGGGAAGCCATCAACCGTAACAAAGAGGAGGTAAAACAGATGCTGGG
>Ga0256405_10012055_pt1 | contig 10830 bp, 9 predicted proteins | sample RumenRJG_02DNA_FD_189096 | JGI IMG/M metagenome (GOLD analysis project Ga0256405, IMG submission 189096) | Bovine rumen microbial communities from Lethbridge, Alberta, Canada - RJG_02 | ecosystem: Host-associated > Mammals > Digestive system > Stomach > Rumen | place: Canada: Alberta | collected... | reverse complement strand
AAAACGTATACTAAAAGCTCTCCAAGTTATATAAACCGCATGAGAGGTAAAAGCATTAGACATATTATTGAAGTGATATCAAAAACTCCAAGGATGCCTGTAAATGCTTAAGCAACCATGCATGTAAGGATTTAAAGATAAGCATAATATTGGATAATCACTCGATCCATAGAAGTAAAGAAGTAATGGAATATCTTGCGGTGAATCCTAATAGATTTGAATTTACCTTTACCCCTAAACATGCTTCATGGTTAAATCTTATCGAGAGTTTCTTTAGTAAATGCGCGAAACAATGTTTGAGACACCTAAGGGTAAATTCTTTGGAGGAGTTAAAGACTCATATTGAGAGCTGGCTAAAGGAAACAAATGAAACCCCAGTTGTATACCGATGGCAGTGGAAGCTAGAAGATATACAGGGGGCTTTTTCTGATAGATTTGATTAATTAACGAACTTAGCAAATGGTGTACTAGTAGCATTTTTAAAAAAAGCCAATATCATTTTTAAATTTATCCTGGTCACGCACAAAAATTGACTATTGTGTGATCATTATCAGATTTCAATGTTTCATAATTAAACAATGCTAAACAACTGCAAAATAGATTCTGTCCCATATTGAAACAAGATCTTAAGTTATCTTTGTAATTTAAGGATTTTATTTATTTGCACGATCGTTGCTATTGTAACGTTAAGCAGTTCCTGCTTAACGAGTTTAAATATAACAAATATAACAGAAGGATTTGATATGAAATTTATTTCAACAAAAGCCACCCTTGCAGTTTTACTTGCTGCATCCTTATCTTTTGGTTCTACCGTAGCCCAGGCAGATGATACCGTAGTTTTACGAGTCGGTTACGGCAATAACCCAGGTGAACCATTTGATCTTGGCTGCCAGAAATGGAAAGAACTTATAGAGAAAAAATCCAACGGCAAATTCAAAATTGAACTCTACCCTTCCTCACAGTTAGGTTCTAAAGACGACGTGATGGATCAGATGGTAGCCGGCGAGCCAGTATGTACCTTAACTGACGGCGCTTTCTTCTATGACCGCGGTATTAAGGATATGGGTATTGTTTTTGGTCCATTCCTCTTTAATACCTGGGAAGAGGCCTTCAAGTTAAACGACAGCCAGTGGTTCAAGGATCAGGCCAAACTTGTTGAGGAAAAGGCTCATCTTAAGATCATCGGCGCTGACTGGAAGTACGGTGCACGTCATACCTTAACCACCAAGCCAATCAACAAGGTTGAAGACTTCAAGGGCATGAAGATCCGCGTTCCTACGAACAACATTCAGGTTAAGGGCTTTGAAGTATTAGGCGCTACCCCTACCCCAATGGCTTTAGGAGAAGTTTATACCTCCTTGCAGCAGGGTACCATTGATGGTGTTGAAAACCCACTGGCCGTTTTATACAACGGAAAATTCCATGAGGTTGCCAAGAACCTGCTCCTAGACGGCCACGTCTACAATATTACCAATATTGTGGTAGGTACCGAATTCTACAATTCCTTAACTCCTGAACAGCAGAAACTCTTAGTAGAGACCTGTCACGAAGCCGCTATGTACCAGAACAAGATTGTTGAGGACACTGAGGCCGACATCCTAGCCAAGTTTAAGGCCGAGGGCGTAACCGTGGTTGATCCATCCAAGGAATTCAAACAGTCCTTAATTGATACTTCCAAGAAGTTCTACACCCTTCCAGATTTCAAAGACTGGACCCCTGGCTTATATGACACTGTCAAAAAGGCTATGCAGTAATTATTAGAAAAGGCCGCAAACATGCGGTCTTTTTTTCGCAATAAATTATCTCAAGAGTCAAAAGAATTATGAATAAAAACAATATTTTGGTCAATCTTGATCTGATTCTTGCAGCTTTTGCTCTGTCTATTCTTATCGTGGTCACCTTCGGTGGAGTCATCATGCGCTACTTTATCAGCCAGCCTATTATCTGGGCTGAGGAAGTACAGTTATGGTGTTTTCTGTGGATGACCTTCCTCGGAGCAGGAGCCGCTTTCCGCTACGGCAGTCATGTCGCTGTGGAAATGGTCGTCAGTAAATTTCCTAAAAACATACAGAAAATCGTGGAAATATTTGACTACATAGTATGTATGGTCGTGCTTGCCTATTTGGCCTATTTAGGCTGTGACATCATTAAACTGATGCTTAAAATCGGTAAATCCACCTCCATTCTGCACGTACCTTTCTACTTTATCAACGGGATCGTTCCGGTATGCTGTGTGCTCATGATGGCAAGTCATACCTATGCCACTTTCTTTATGAAAAAAGATGAAACTAATGATAAAGAAAGCGACATCAAGGACAAGGAGGCATAATCATGGATACAGCCATTGCTTTAGCATCAATTCTGCTGCTGGTTTTTCTTTTTCTAAAAGTGCCAGTATTTATCGCCATTTTAGGAGCCGCCGCTACCTATTTTGCCTTTCATACAGAAATCAATTCCGTAATTCTGGCTCAGCGCGTACTTGCAGGCTCACAGTCCATTCCGCTTTTGGCCATCCCATTTTTCGTCTGCGCCGGAGTCTTTATGAACTATACGGGTGTCACCAAAAGGATCGTGGACTTCTGTGAGGCCATTGTCGGCAATATCGTCGGCGGTATCGGTCACGTTACCGTGCTGGTCGCAACCCTCATGGGCGGTCTTTCCGGTTCTAACCTTGCCGATGCGGCTATGGAAGCCAAAATGCTGGTTCCGGAAATGGAAAAAAGAGGTTTTTCCAAGGCCTTCGGCTCCGTACTGGTGTCAACAGCCGCCATTATCACTCCGCTGATTCCTCCTGGAATTGCCATGATCATTTACGGTTCGATTGCCAATGTTTCCATCGGTAAACTCTTTATTGCCGGTATCGGTCCTGGTCTTATTCTGTGTATCTCTCTTATGTTTTTAGTAGGCTTTGTCTCCTACAAGCGCGGTTACAGAAGTACCATCAAAGTCGACACCTCTCCAAAGAGAATCTTTCAGACTTTCAAGGGCGCCTTCCTGCCACTGTGTCTGCCAATCATTATTATCGGTGGTATCCGTATCGGTGCCTTTACCCCAACCGAAGCAGGCTCTGTAGCCATTGTCTACTCCCTGTTTTTAGGTGTAGTCTACCGTGAAATGACTTTATCCGACGTACTGCGCGGACTTAAGGAAACCGTCCTCACCTCTTCGGCCATCATGCTGATCATTGCCGCCGCCTCAGCCTTTGCCTGGGCACTGACCAAAGAGAAGATCCCTCAGTATTTCACAAGTCTGTTTATTTCACACCTGGACAGTCCAATCATCTTCCTTTTGTGTGTGAATGTGTTCCTTTTAATCATCGGTATGTTTATCGAAGGCAACGCTGCCATGATTATTCTGGTGCCACTTCTGGCTCCACTGGCCAAACATTTTGGCATCGATGAGATCCATTTTGCCATGGTGGTCATCTTCAACTTCGCCTTAGGTGCTATCTCACCACCGATGGGCACGCTGATGTTTGTGACCTGTTCGATTACCAAGTGTCCGATGGGAACCTTTATCCGTGAAGCCATACCGTTTTACATTCTGCTGGTCACCTGTCTTCTGGTACTCACCTTCGTACCATCGTTCAGCACCGGACTTGTAAACTTGATTTACTAATTTAAACCTATTAACCAACATATTTTTAAAGAGACGAAAAAAATGAAAACAATTATTATTCCAAAACCAGGTGAAGTTCAGATCATTGAGACTCCTATGCCAGAGCCAAAACAGGGTGAAGCCCTGCTTAAGGTTTTACGCGGCGGCATCTGCGGTTCGGACCTTGGAACCTACCGCGGAACCTTTGCCTACGCATCCTATCCACGTATCCCAGGACACGAATTCTCCGCACGTATTGAAAAACTTAACGGGGATGCCTCGGCTTTCGGTTTAAAAGAAGGGATGATTGTAACCTGCAATCCATATTTCAACTGTGAGAAGTGCTACTCCTGCGAACGCGGCCTTGTCAACTGCTGTGAACATAACGAGACCCTGGGTGCTCAAAGAGATGGTGCCTTTTCTGAGTACATCACCATGCCATTTGAGAGAATATACGATGGTAAGGGCCTGGCTCCAGATGAACTGGCTGCCATTGAACCATTCTGCATCAGTTACCATGGTGCCGTCACCCGCGGACAGGTTAAAGAAGGTGACAAAGTCATCGTGATTGGTGCCGGTACTATCGGTGCCTTAGCCGCTGTAGCCGCCAAGTCCCGCGGTGCTACCGTCTATATTGCCGACGTTGCCCAAAAGAAGATAGACTATGCAGTACAGTCCTTCGGTCTTGATGGCGGCATCTACAATAACGGCGAGGATTTTGTCGAAAAATGCATGAAGATCACCGACAACAAGGGCTTCGATGTAGCCATTGAGGCAGTGGGTCTTCCTTCCACCTTCCAAAATGCCATTGATGTTGCCGCTTTTGGCGCCAATGTGGTACTTATCGGTGTCGGCAAGAAGAATCTCGATTTTAATTTCACTCTTCTGCAGAAGAAGGAACTCAATGTCTTTGGCTCAAGAAACGCCTTAAAGCAGGACTTTTTGAATCTTATCGATCTGGTAAAATCCGGCAAGGTCAATCTCAAGAAGGCTATTACCAATACCTATAAATTTGATGATGCCCCACAGGCTTTTGCCGATTTTGCAGCCCATGGTGCTGATATGCTGAAAGTAGAAATCGATTTTACAGCATAGCTCTAAACTTCAAAAACAAATCGCGTATATAATTCGTGTACGCGGTTATTTCTTTAATCTATTTTTTAGGACACTTTCTTATTATGAGTAAATTAAGTCTCGCTTTAAAACCAGAGTGCAAATCCACACTGCCAATCAAGGTTCTTCAATTTGGTGAAGGTAATTTCATCCGCTGTTTTTTGGACTGGATGATCTTCAGAATGAATCAGAAAGGCCTGTTCAACGGCAGAGTGATTGCAGTACAGCCTACTCCACGCGGGCGGACTGTACCAATCCTAAAAGAGCAGGATGGTCTGTTTACCGCAATTCTGCACGGTTTTGAGAATGGTCAGATGAAGGAGACTTTCGAGATTGTCAATACCATTGCCGCCTGCCGCAATCCATACGATGATAACGAATTTGAACAGTTAAAACAGGATATGCACTCCCCTGATCTTGAGTTCGTCTTCTCCAACACCACAGAAGCCGGTCTTGTCTACACCAAAGAAGACCTGCCAGCACATGGCTGTGTGACCTCCTTCCCTGGCAAACTAACCCAGCTGCTCTTTGAGCGTTTTCAGCACTTTAAAGGCACCGCAGAAGGCTGTGCCAAAGCCGGCATGTATATCATGCCATGCGAACTTCTTGAAAATAACGGCGGCAAACTGCGTGACATCATTCTTAAAATTGCTGATGACTGGAAACTTGGTGATGAGTTCAAAGCCTATATCACTGAGGACTGCACCTTTGTAAACACCTTAGTGGACAGAGTGGTCTCCGGCTATCCAAAGGCTGATGCCGAACGCTATCAGAAGGAATTAGGCTATGAGGATGCCCTCATGACCACAGGAGAAATGTTCAATTTCCTCGCCATTGAAAGCAGTGATGCCATCAAGGAGAAACTGCCATTTGAGAAAGCCGGACTCAATGTGGTGGTAGCCGAGGATATCACACCGTATCGTCTGCGCAAGGTACGTATCCTAAACGGCGCCCATACTTCCAATGTTCCTGCCGCCTTCCTCGCCGGTCTTGACACTGTAGACGAGATGATGACTGACAAAGTTACCGGTCCATTTGCCCGTTCTGTAATCTATGATGAAATCATCCCTGCCGTCAAACTCGACAAGGGTATGTTAAAGGAATTTGCCGATGCAGTGGTTGACAGATTTATGGATCCATCCTTGCATCATCAGTTGGCCTCCATCTTAATGAACTGTACCTCAAAGATTGCAGCCCGTGTCCTGCCATCCATCTTTGACGCCAGATCTCAGGGCATTCTGCCAAAGAAACTGTGCTTTGCAGTAGCCGCCTATATTGCCCTCTACAAAAACTGCAACGGCACTTCTCCGGTTAAGGTTGAAAGAGCCTTAGGCAAGAGTGGAGAATTCCAGGATGATGAGTATGCAGTACAGGCTTTATCCAAGGCATGGACCTATTACAAAGGCAGCGAGGCTTCTGCCCAGATGACTGTCAAGGCCATTCTTTCAGATACAAAACTGTGGGGACGCGACCTCTCTGCTGATGTCGATCTGACTGTACTTGTCGCCAAACTGACTCATGCCATAATTTCCGATGGTGTAGTCGCTACCATGCGTGACTTACAGGAGAATAACTAATGCGTTGTGTGGTCATAAATCCTGGTGAGGATGTTGTAGCCGTTGCGCTAGAAGATCTCAAAAAAGGCGAAACCATTAAGACCACCCAGGGAGATGTCACCCTTGTCGATGACATCACCCGTGGCCATAAATTTGCCCTTATCGATCTCAATGAAGGCGACGAGATCATTAAATACGGCTATTCAATCGGTCATGCCACCTGCAAAATCATGAAGGGGCAGCATGTCCACTCCCAAAATGTTAAAACCAATCTTTCCGGAACCAAAGAATATACCTATAACAAGGTGGCGATTCCTGAGCCTAAGAAAGTGTCTCGTACCTTTGAAGGCTATGTCAGAAACAATGGTTTAGTCGGGATCCGCAATGAAGTATGGATTATACCGACCGTGTTCTGCGTCAACCATATTGCCAAGGAACTTGAAACCTATGCCCGTGACAAGTTAAAGGATTTTAGCCAGGTGGACGGCTGCTATGCCCTAACCCATCCTTACGGCTGTTCACAGATGGGTGAAGATCAGACTACCACCCAGAAGGTACTCTCTGCTCTGACCCGCCACCCTAATGCCGGGGCCGTGCTGGTTTTAGGCTTAGGCTGTGAGAACAATAATCTCAATGTCTTCAAGGAATTTTTGGACTTAAAGGATGAGCGCATTGTGTGCCTCAACTGTCAGGATGTTGAGGATGAACTTGAGGCAGGTTATGCCCTTATTGACAAACTCTTAGAGTTTGCCAACCGCTCTCAGCGTGAAACCGTACCGCTGTCAAAACTGCGTATCGGATTGAAGTGCGGTGGCTCTGACGGCATGTCCGGCATTACCGCCAATCCTTTAATCGGCAGAGTCAGTGATCTCGTAGTCGGTGCCGGCGGAACCTCGGTTATGACTGAAGTCCCAGAAATGTTCGGTGCCGAGCAGCTGCTCATGAACCGCGCCAAGAATGAGGAAGTCTTTAACAGGACCGTAGAACTTATCAATAACTTTAAGGGCTACTTCAAATCCCATGGCGAGACCGTGTCTGAAAACCCATCTCCTGGCAACAAGGCCGGCGGTATTACCACGCTTGAGGACAAATCTCTAGGCTGCGTGCAAAAGGGTGGCAAATCAGAAGTGCAGGGAGTTATCAAATATGGTGACACCATTGAACATACAGGACTTAATCTGCTGAATGCTCCTGGTAATGATGGCGTTTCCTGTTCGGCTCTGGCTGCGGCAGGCTGTGATCTTATTCTCTTCTCAACCGGACGCGGTACCCCATTTAGCACGGTTATTCCAACTATTAAAATCTCTACCAATAACGATCTTTACAAACGTAAGGGCGGCAACTGGATTGATTTTAATGCTGGAGCTATTGCCGATGGCAAGGACTTTGATACTCTTGCTGAAGAGTTACTGGACTATATTGTGAAAATTGCCTCAGGACAGGAATCTGTCTCTGAAAAGCGCAATTTCCATGAACTGCTCATCTGGAAAGATGGCGTAACACTTTAAACATACCATAATGCTCAATCACCATATTGAGCATTATTTTTGTAAAGCCGTATGCTTATGATGAACAGGATTTAAAAATTGTCTCGATACAATTCACGGATCTTGCAAGTATCATAAAGTTTTCGTGCATAAATAGGTTACAATCACTAAAGACGGTTTGACCGTCCTTAGAAATTAAATTAGGAGTGAAAAATGGATATAGGTTTACTGCTCGCAGGTGAACCAATGGGTCTTCTCATTGCCAAACAGGAAGGCCCATTAGACAGTGTCAAAGATTATTCTCTTGATGTGGCCGGCGCAGAATTTAATGTGGCTACCGGTATGGCAAGACTTGGCCATAAGGCCTCCTACCTCACCAAACTGGGTAACGATCCTTTTGGTAAACTAATTGCAAGAACCATGTCCGACAACGGCATTGACGCCTCCTTGGTACAGTACTCTGATACCGAGCGCACCGGTTTCATGCTCAAAGGCAAGGTTTCCACAGGTGATCCTCAGATTTTCTACTTTCGCAAAGGATCTGCAGCCTCCACCTTAAATGAGGATGATGTCTTAAAGGTTGACTACTCGACCTACTCCAACCTGCATATCACAGGCATTACCGCAGGAGTCTCCGAGAGCAGCCTTAAGGCCGTCTACAAGATGATTGAGTTAGGGCGCAAGGCTAACCTCTTTATTTCTTTTGATCCTAATCTGCGTCCTCAGTTATGGAAATCCCGTGAGTATATGGTCAAAACCATCAATGACTTGGCAAGCCGTGCCGATCTGGTGCTGCCAGGCGTCGGTGAAGGAGAAATTCTCTGCGGTTCTAAAGATCCTTATGCCATCAACAAGTTCTATCTTGATAACGGAGCCTCGCACGTTATCACCAAATGCGGACCAAAAGGCGCCATTTACAGTTCCAAAACTGACAGTATTAAGGTTAAGGGCTTTATTATTGATAAGGTGGTGGATACCGTAGGCGCCGGTGACGGTTTTGCGGTAGGTGTGCTCTCCGCCCTTATGGAAGGATTAAGTTATGAACAGGCTGTAGAGCGTGGCTGCGCCATCGGTGCCATTCAGTGTACCTTTGCCGGTGACAATGAAGGTCTGCCAACACCAGAGGAATTACAGAATTTTATCTCATCTCATAAACGTACTGATTTTTAGGAGCTACTATGAAGTTTAAGGTTTTAAATGATATTGCCGCTGTGGGTATTGTGCCACTTGTTGTGTTAGAGGACGCCGCCAAGGCTGCTCCCCTAGCCCATGCTCTGGTTGAAGGTGGCATTCCTATCGCAGAGGTTACTTTCAGAACCGAGGCAGCCGCCAAGGCTATCCGTGCCATGGCTGAAGCCTGCCCTGAGATGCTTGTAGGCTCTGGTACCGTGCACAATGTCGATCAGGCCTGGGCTACCCTGGATAACGGCGGCAAGTTTGTCATTACCCCTGGCTTTAACCCTAAAGTGGTAGACTGGTGCTTAAAACATGATCTGGCTATCTGCCCAGGTACCGTAACTCCTGCCGATCTGGAGCAGGCTCTAGATTTTGGACTTGAAGTTGTCAAATTCTTCCCAGCCGCCGCCTATGGTGGCACCACCACCTTAAAGGCCCTAGCAGGTCCATATGCCAGCCTCAAGTTTGTTCCAACCGGTGGAGTTAACTTAAATAATCTTGAAGAGTATCTTAGTCTTAAGAACGTGGCTGCTGTAGGCGGTAGTTTCGTTCCAGATCCAAAACAGGTTAAGGCTGAAGATTATAAGGGAATTACTGCCTCCTGTCAGGAAATTTTAAAGAAGGTTAAAGCAGTGAGAGGTTAATTATCAACTCTCCCCATTCTAAGGCTGTTTTCGAGTAGGGAGAGTTTACCCCTAAAAGGACGGGGTTTTACGACACCTCTTGATATATTATGTTTGACTATTTTCATTAACCACAATAACCGAATTATTTACTGTAGTTACAATATTCATGCATCAGTAAGTCTATCTTGGTTTCAAAAAAGAGGTAGGTGTAGTTTTAAAGTTTTTCTATCTCTTCTTTGGTGAGATTCAAAGCCTTGGCGATGGTGTCAATAGGAACATTCATCTGTTTTAAATTACGGGCAATCTTTAATCTTTCTTTAGCCTCACCTTCAGCCAGACCTTGAGCCTTGCCTTTGGCTAGACCTTCTAAAAATCCTTCAGCTCGTCCTTCTTCGCGAGCCTATTTTTTTTAAATAGCGGTAATCAGCATCAGCTGTCAGGGCCTTTTCTTTGAGAATATATGCAATTTGTTCATCCCTATTTTTGAAATACTTTTCTGCTTCCATATACATCTGCTCCATGGTTTTGTCACCGTCGACCAAAACCTGTCTTTCTTTTTTCGTAAGTTTAAAGGCAAACCATTTAATAAATCTCTCCTGTCGACTTAACTCTGCCAATGGTTTATCTCTTAAGCAACTTACAGATATGAATACAAACTCCAGTCTGTCTGTCATGAGTTCATGAGTCTTGGTATTTGCCACTTGATATCTTAAAATAAATCCATCTTGCTTATGGATAGGCTTTCTTTGAATGCACAGGACAATATTTTTGCATATATTTTGGTACTCATCACCTTTTTTTATACCTGAGGTAGTTAAGAGTTTTGCTCCATAGTAAAGTATTCTATTAGGAAGCGAACTGTCATAGTACGACTGGATTTCTAAATCTATATATTCACACGCTTCTGTCTCTACCGTCGCTTCAATGAAAAAATCCGCAAACGCGACCTTATTATCCTGACTAAAGATGGCAATTCCGTATTCTTAAAGGTAATGGACTTAAAGCAGTCCTGTCCTTTGCGCTCTAAAATCACATTAAGGTAATCCACAACTCCATATCTAAAGGAAGAACTGGTAAACATTTTTTTGACCAGTCTGTCATTAAAGGGGTTTATGATGTCATCAAAAGGATTGCTCTCTAGCCTAAGGAATTTTTTGGCTCAGTACAAATAAATGTGGGATCAACGATCCTCTATTCAATCTGAGCCCTCCATTTTTGTCTGGAGGCATCAAAGAGTTTTAAAAAGAAATATTCATCATCAGGTAATCCATAGCT
>Ga0256405_10012054_pt1 | contig 10831 bp, 12 predicted proteins | sample RumenRJG_02DNA_FD_189096 | JGI IMG/M metagenome (GOLD analysis project Ga0256405, IMG submission 189096) | Bovine rumen microbial communities from Lethbridge, Alberta, Canada - RJG_02 | ecosystem: Host-associated > Mammals > Digestive system > Stomach > Rumen | place: Canada: Alberta... | reverse complement strand
ATGCCGGAGCTGTTTGTTCCGTTTGCCGTTGGTGTAGTACGCAACTCCGAATCTGATTCGGGGGCAATGAACGAAGAAACATTGCGGGGCGTTTGTGTGGGGTATGTGACGGTGGAGAAGAATCCGATAAAACAATTTTTTACGCGGAGGGCAATTATTATAGGCGGACCGGCGTTAGCTGATGATGCGACAGATGAAGAGGTGGAGACGCTGATGAAGGCGGTGCGGAATCTCTTTCAACTTTCAACTTTCAACTTTCAACTTTCTCCCTCTCCCATCTATATAGAAACGCGAAACTTCAATGATTACTCCAGATGGAAAGAGGCGTTTAGGAATGCAGGATTTAGCTATCAGCCGCATTTGAATTTCCATGTGGATTGCACGGACAAGGATAGGATGTGGGAACGGCTGAGCGAGACCCGGCGCCGACAGGTCCGTAAAGCCGTCTCCGCCGGCGTTGAGATAACAGAGGCGCAGTGTAAACAGGAGATAACCGATTGGTACTGCATTTTAGCGGAATTATATCGCCGGAAAGTCAAAACTCCGCTTTTTCCGCTATCGTTCTTTATTCAATTCTACCGCCAGAAACGAGGTGTCTTTCTGCTGGTGAAATATGAAGGTAAGGTGATTGGCGGTATGATGTGTCCGATATTTGATGGGAAGTGTATCTATGAGTGGTTCGTGTGCGGAATGGATAATGAATATAAGAACCAGTACCCGTCCGTGATGGCTACTTGGGCTGCTATGGAGTATGCTACCGGATATACTATACCTATGTTTGATATCATGGGAGCCGGTGTGCCGGATGTGCCGTATGGAGTGCGGGATTTCAAGGCGGAGTTCGGAGGGGAGCTGGTGGAGCATGGACGTTTTCTGCATGTGGCAAAACCATGGCTCTACAAGATAGGGACATTGGGGGTAAAAGTGTTGAAAAGAATATAAAACTTCGTTTCTTCATTCATCTATTTTTCTTCTATTTTAATATTATTTTTTCCTTTTTTCAAAAATTATTTGCATATGTGCAAAAAAATCACTAACTTTGCACGCTATTTTGTGTGCTGTGTATGCACATATATGTCCGATGGAGAATAATACCAATCAAAATATCCAACCTCAGGTTCCACCGCAGGGCATGCAGCCGATGCCGCCCATGCCGGGGATGCCGATGCCGTCGCGGAGAAGAAGACTGACATGGAAAGAACGGCTGTTTACAGGTAATACTGGACGGCCATTGACGCTTAAACAAGAAGTTACTATGCCCGACTGGGTAGTAGGCAAGTCGGTGATAGTTTTCTTCTTATCGTTTGCAGTATGTACATTAGCCTTTGGCTATCCGATGGAGTTGCGAGATGCAGTTATCTCATCTCTCTCATTGGTTATTTTCTTTTATGGCGGCAAAGCGATGCTTGCTAACTGGGCGAAAGATAAAGAGAAAGCGTTTCTCAAAAACATTTTTATCTTTGGCTTGGTAGCTCGACTGCTATGGTCTATGTATTGCTATTTCTTCTTCAATCCGGAGTATTATGGCAATAACTTTGGTGATGGGGCGGATACGACGTGGTATATGCCTTTTGGCGCTGAGATTGCACAATGGGTGCGTGATGGTTTCCCAGTATCGTTTGTCGATTTAATGATAGAATGGCAATCATCCATAGATGATGTAGGGTATCCGATATGGTTGGCTATAGTTAATCTTTTATCCTTCGGAGAAAGCGATGTGTTTATTCCATTTTTGCTGAAATGTTTAGTGGGAGCCTATTGCGCCATATGTATCTACCATGTGGCGAAACGGCACTTTGGAGAAAGTACGGCGCGTATGGCGGCATTATTTGTAGCGCTGAATCCGAATATGATCTATTGGTGCGGTAATATGTTTAAGGAAGTAGAGATGGTTTTTTTATGTTGCTTGTGCCTGGATTTGGTAGATAGAGTGTTCTCATCTGGAACAAAACTGAATTTCAAAACACTATTGCCGGGAATATTGGTTGCAATGTATATCTTCTTTTTCCGTGCGGCTTTAGGAATCGTCTTTTTCTTGGCTATTTTTGCCCATATCGTAATGGCGTCCGGTCGTGTCATGAGTGCGGGAAAGAAGGTTATTGCCGGTGTATTAGTGGGGCTGACATTATTGGTTGGAATGGGTGATCAGTTACAAAGACAGGCACAGCTTACGATAGCTAGAGCTCAATCGGATGAGCAAGCCAAAAACATGGAATGGCGTTCGACGCGTAAAGATAGTGGAGGACGAACGCAGTCTTTCGCCAAATATGCCAGTAAGGCTGTGTTCGCGCCGCTGATCTTCACGATTCCATTTCCGACATTTAATGCTGCGGATGCTGGACAGGTGCTGCAGATGCAGTTATCTGGGGGAAGTTATATTAAAAACATATTCTCGTTCTTTGTGATATGGGTGATGTTTATCATGCTTCTTAGTGGAGAATGGCGGAAGCATGTGTTTATACTTGCTTATACTGTGGGGTATCTGGTCACACTTGTGTTGAGTCAGTTTGCGCAGTCAGGACGATTTCATATGCCGATTTGGCCTATGCTAATGCTCTTTGCTGCGTATGGAATACAAGTGGCGAAGACAAATAAGAAGATACAGAAGTGGTTTCCGTTTGCGTTGGCGATAGAGGTTGTGGCATGTTTGGCGTGGAACTGGTTTAAACTTAAAGGTCGCGGTATGATTTAGGCGTCTGCACATATTTGAATTTTTTGGCATTTTTTGAGATTTTTTGTAAGACAGCAATATGATAGCATATCAGATTGGATGGAAATATATAAATGATTGTTGGAAGGCTTGCTTACGAACAAGCAATTAGATATTTACATAAGGACTCGTAGAGTCTGCTGTCGCTTTTTTGGTTTACTCTTAAAATATTATTAGTATAATTGAGTTATAATTAATATAATTTTCTCATGAAAATTCTGGAAGTAAGCAGATATAAAAATAACTTCGCTGATCACCAGTTGCCGTTTGTTACTGAGCAGGGTGACTCATTGCGTGCTGCCGGATGCGAGGTGGATTACTTCTTGGTGAAGGGTAACTATATAAAGGCTGTTGGTGCGCTGAAGGCAAAGATTCGGGAGTTTAAGCCAGATGTAGTACATGCGCATTATGGGCTGTCGGCGATAACGGCAGAGTTGCAGAATCTTGTACCGGTGGTAGCGACTTTCCATAATGGTGAGACGCTGAATTGGCATGTGAACTTGATGAGTTCTCTTATGTCGCTACGGGCAAAACATGTAATATATGTAGCGCAACATATACGTGATTTAAGTTATTTCAAAGCGAAGAACTATAGTATTATTCCTTGTGGAGTGCCGATGGAGCAGATGATTATCACACCGAAAGAGGAGGCTCGCAAGCAGTTAGGATGGGAGGCCAACAAAAAATACATCCTTTTCGGAGGAGCGTTTGATAATGAACGGAAGAATTATGCGCTCCTCCGCGATGCGGTAAAGCAATTGCAAATAGATGATAGCAGATTGCAAATAGAGTGTATTGAGATGAAAGGTCTTTCTCGATCCGAATGTGTTCTTCGCATGTGTGCCGCGGATTTGTTTGCTCTTCCGAGCCATAGCGAGGGATCTCCCCAAGCACTCAAAGAGGCGATGACTGTCAACTGTCCATGTCTGGCGACGGATATAGCGGATGTGCGGGAATTGTTTGGTTCTGAACCCGGACATTGGATATTGAGGAATCCGCGCAAGACACATGAGCGATGGGACGGGGATGAGAAGAGTCTGGATGAGATGGTGGAGTTGCTGAAAGAGGCGCTGGCTTATGGGAAACGGACGAAGGGGAGAGAGCGGATATTGAAACTTGGCTTGTCGAATAAGCAAGTTGCAAAACGAATAATTGATATTTACGAACAAATACTTGAAAAGTAATATATGCAAAAATCAGTAATTGAATATTTGAAGAGAACGGCAGCAGAGATGCCGGGGAAGGTGGCCGTGCATGACGAGAAGGAAGAAGTGACTTTCTCGGAATTGGTGCGGAATGCGAAGTGTGTGGCTGCTGCGGTACAGGAGAGTGTCGGGTTGAGAGAGCCGGTAGGGGTGTATATCCCGAAAGGATGCAAGATGGTGACATCGTTTGCAGCCATCAACATGAGTGGGGATTTCTATGTGCCATTGGACACGAAATCTCCGGCACAGCGTGTGGCATCGATCCTGAACACGTTGGAAGCAAAGGTGGTGATAACTGATGCTGCGCATAAGGCAGCATTGAGTGCATTCTATGGGGGGCGAATATTGGTGTTTGAGGAGTGCGTGGAAACAGCGCAAGAGCCGGAGATGTTACGTTACGAGAAAGAACAGATAGATACCGATCCGATATATTCAATATTCACATCCGGCAGTACGGGAGTGCCGAAAGGAGTGGTGGTATCGCATCGTGGCGTGATAGATTATATCGATTGGGCGATAGATACGTTCAAGATCGACAGCACGACTGTGATTGGTAATCAGGCTCCGTTCTATTTCGATAATTCGACGCTGGATATCTACTTGATGTACGCTACCGGTGCGACGCTGAACATCATTCCTGAGATTAACTTTGCGTTCCCTGCGAAGTTGGTGGACTACCTGAATGAGCAGAAGATCACGTTTGTGTTCTGGGTGCCGTTCGTGTTGGTAAATGTGGCAAATATGGATATATTAGCAACGAAGAAACCGGAGTTCCTACAAGACGTGTTCTTCGCGGGAGAGGTAATGCCGAATAAGCATTTGAATTATTGGCGTAAGCATCTGCCGGAATGCCGCTATGCGAACCTGTATGGTCCGACGGAGATAACGGTGGATTGCACGTATTATCTGGTGGATCGTGAGTTCTCGGATGATGAACCACTGCCGATTGGAGTACCTTGCCGGAACAGCGATGTGCTGATATTAGTGGATAGGAAACGATTAGCGAAACAGGGTGAGCAAGGAGAGTTGTGCGTACGCGGAACGTCGTTGGCGTTGGGGTACTACAATAATCCCGAGAAGACAGCCGATGCGTTCATACAGAATCCGCTAAACAGCCATTATCCCGAGACGATTTACTGCACGGGTGACGTGGTATATGAGAATGAGCGCGGGGAGATCATGTACGTGGGACGTATCGATTCGCAGATTAAGCATAACGGATACCGCATTGAGTTGGGCGAGATTGAGACAGCGATTTTGGGAAGTAACTTGGTGGATAACTGCTGCGTGCTGTATAACAATAAGGAGAAGCAGATCGTGCTGGTTTATCAAGCAGAGCAGGAATTGAATATCGCGGCATTGCGTAAGGCGATAGGCGAGAAGATTCCGAAGTATATGTTGCCGACGGTGTATATGAGAGAGGAGAGACTTCAACAAAACGGCAGCGGTAAAATTGATCGCGCTCATTACAATCGCGTAATAAATGTATGATGTTTGATGTATTATGGAGAAGGTTGAGAGTATAGAGCAATTGAAGGAGCTGGTGCTGTATATACGGGATCAGAAGAAGGGGTTTGTGACGAACTTCTACTTGGATGAGGAGAAGCATGCGGCATGGATACGGACGGGAGAGTTTCAATACGATAAGTGGGACGACACGGTGTTCCTGCTGTTCGATCACTATTCTCCGGATAATGCGAAGTACTTCACGAACATGTTCTATATCTCGACATCGGAAGATGCGATGTTGGCACGACTGAAAGAGTATCCGGAGAAGTACATCTATGACTTGTACGTGCTGGACATCGTCGGACGTGATACCATGTGCTTGCCGTTGGTCGAGAAGCTGAAAGCTATGCGTGGATATAATGATGCGACGCTTGTCAGAATGACGAGGATTAATGGTGAAAGGGTGAATGGTGAATGCGTTTATGCGAAACGAGAAGATGTAGGGATGATAGACGAACTGCTGCATACGCATTTTGATGAGCAGATGGAGCAGTTGCCAACGGTGGAAGAATTGGAGAAGATGGTGGAGCAGAAGCATGTGCTACTCAGTATGCGAGAAGGGAAAGTTGCAGGAATGCTGCTGTTTGACCTGAATGCTACGACGCTGTATCTGCGATACTGGTTGGTGTTGCCGGAATATAGGAATATGGGTGTGGGTAGTGAGTTGCTGCGGCAGTTCCTATGGGAAGGACGTGAGACAAAGCGACAGATACTATGGGTGAACCAAGCGAATGAGAATGCGATTGTGCGGTATGAGCACTATGGGTTCAAGAAAGAAAATATGTACGATTATATAATAAAATATTGCTGATATGAAAGAGAGAATTATTGAAATTCTAACGGATCTGCGTCCGGAGTTTGATTTTAGTCAAGCCGGAGTGGATTTTATCGAGGAAGGAATGCTCGATAGTTTTGATTTGGTGGCGCTGGTGAGCGATTTGGAGAACGAGTACGGCATCAAGATCGATGGCGTGGACGTTGTGCCGGAGAACTTCGGAACGCTGGAAGCCATTGAGAGTTTATTACGTAAAAACGGAGCGCAATAATGGATTTTGTATTTCGTAATAAGCGTATAGCCGGTATATTGACGGTGCTGCCGCATCAGTCGATTCCGTTTGAGGACGAGATGGGGAACTATAACTTCTCGCCGATCAAATGTCAAAAGTTGAAATTGGCGATGGGGTATCGTGAGCATCGCATTTCGCAGAAAGGACAGACATCGTATGACTTCTGCGTGCATGGCTTGCAGTACCTGTTTGACGAGGGACTGCTGAAACCGGAAGAGATAGATGCATTGCTGTTCGTGAGCCAGAGTCCGGATTATTTCATGCCACCGACGAGTAACCTGATACAAGGGCATTTCGGATTGAAGAACGATATGCTATGCATGGATATCAACCAAGGTTGCGCGGGGTTTGAAGTAGGACTGGTGCAAGCGTTCATGCTGCTGGATCAACCGGCAATCAAGAAGGTGGTGCTGCTGAATGCAGATGTGCTGAGCAGCAAGGTGTCGGACTACGACCGGAACAGCAAACCGCTGATTGGCGATGCCGCTGCGGTGACGATAGTAGAGCGGACGGAAGAGGGCTGCGCTATTTATGCGAATATCAAGATGGATGGTACGGGTGCGTTGGCGCTGAATATACCAGCAGGTGGGTTCCGGATGCCGTGTTCGGCTGAAACAGCTGTGATGGAGGAAGATATGTCAGGAAACAAGCGCAGCAAGGATAATCTGGTGATGCGCGGGGACGATGTGTTTAACTTCGTGCAACGCGAGGTGCCGCCAATGATTGAGCATCTGAAAGAACAAGCCGGAATAACGAGCGAGGAGATAGATTGGTATATGTTCCATCAGCCGAATAAGTTCATGCTGCATAAGTTGGCGGAGAAGTTGGAAGTGCCGTACGAGAAGATGCCGGCAAATATCGTGGAGAACTTCGGTAATGCGAGTGGTGTGACAGTGCCGACGAACATCTCGTTCAACTTAGGCGAGAGCATCGTGAATGGTTCGGCACGCGTGTGCATGGCCGGATTCGGTGTGGGGCTGACATGGGCAAGCATCTATATGAAATTGGAAAAATTAATGTTTAACAAGATAATTGAATTGTAATTATGGAAGAGTTATTAGGTAAAATTGCAGATTTTCTGGAAGTGGAGTCGGTGGATCCTGCTAAGAAATTTAAGGATTACGAGGCATGGGATTCGTTCACGCGTCTATCAGTGTTGGCGATGATTGATGCCGATTATCACGTGCAGATGACCTATGAGCAGTTGGAAGCCTTCCCGACGATTGGTGATTTCTGCAAAAAAATCTTAGGCTAATGGCTACGGCATATACATTGGTTACCGGAGCGAGTTCTGGAATCGGTGCAGCATGTGCTCGGTTGCTGTCGAAGGAGGCACGGCTGATCTTATGCGGCTCGAAAACGGAACGGTTGGAGCAGACGCGATTGACATGTGCCGAACCAGAGAAGCATATCGTATGGGTGTGCGACTTCGACAAGCAGCATGAGGAGGTGTTTGCTTCGCTGAATGAGGTACTGAAAGCAAATGACGCGGTGGTGGATAAGTATGTCCACTGCGCTGGTATCACGCAGATACTGCCGATCAAAGATTTTAGTCTGGCTTTTGCAGAACGGGTGTTCCATGTAAACTTCTTCTCCATCGTGGAGATCCTGCGTGCGTTGCTCAAACGACAGAACCAGAAAGCGCTGCAGAGCGTGGTGCTGATTTCGGCATTGGTGAGTCAGCGAGGTGACAGAGGCAATGCGATGTATGCGGCATCGAAAGGTGCTATCAACGGCATGGTATATTCGTTGGCGCAGGAGTTGGCACCTGTGCGTATCAATGCACTGATGCCGGGACTGGTGGATACCCCGATGGCGCAACGGACACCGCAAGAGTTCCGTGAGAAAATATGGGATGCCATACCGTTAGGCAAAGGTGAACCTGAAGACGTAGCGAACTATGTGGAGTTCCTGCTGAGCGATAAGGCACGGTGGGTAACCGGACAAACGATATTTGTGGACGGAGGACAGAGTACATTATGAGTAATTGCAAGGAATGGGTGATACCCAGTGAGCCGATCATGATCGGTTACGGCCATCAGAAACGGACGTTACGCGAGAAGATTCGCAAAGTAAAGAACACCATTTTGGCGCGATGGGCATATGCGTGTCCGCTGAATCGGCTGCGTGTGCAATTCCATCGTTGGCGCGGGATGCATATCGGTGACAATGTGTATATCGGGATGTACTGCATCTTCGATAACCTGTCTCCGGAGTATATCTATATCATGGACAATGTGTCGGTGAACGCGAACACGATGATCATCACGCATTTCAATCCTGTCGATCGGTTCGATAAGATGTTCGAAGCGCAGATACGTCCGGTGGTGATCAAAGAGAAAGCGATGGTAGCGGTACGGTGCACGATATTGCCTGGTGTGACGATTGGGGAATACGCAATCGTGAGTGCCGGTATGGTCATCGATAAAGATGTGCCGGACTACACCATGGTGCGTGAGAAGCAGAAACGGCAGGAAGTGGATATGCGATTCCTTTTTAAGTAGACAGTATGAAAGAATATAAAGTTAGAGAGGCAATTACTATTCCGTACTTCGATCATGACGAGAAGAGTTTAGGGAAGACGATACAAAACTCAGCCGGTCGTCGGGGTATGAGTCCGTTGCGGTTTGCATTGCGCAAGATACGGAATATACTGCTGTTCCGTTGGTCGTACCGTTGTCCGCTTAATAAGTTCCGTGTGCGGTGGAACAGACGACGCGGAGTGACCATAGGCGAACATGTATATATTGGCATGCATTGTATGATCGATAATGCGTACCCTGAATTCATATATATCGAAGATAACGTATCATTAGCTGGTAATGTGTCCATCTTGGCGCACAGCAATCCATTTGCGCATTTCAAGAATGTCGTTGAGTCCGGTGTATCCCCGGTAGTCATCAAAGAAGGTGCATGGGTAGCGGATGGAGCAATCATCTTGCGAGGGGTAACGATTGGTCGTAATGCTATTGTTTCAGCAGGGTGTGTGGTAGATAAGGACGTGCCTGATAACGCAATGGCAAAAGGAAATCCGATGAAGATAGTTGCGGATTTCAGTGCTTTAATGGAATAATTTAAAATAATACAGATATGGAAATGAATGAATTTTTGAAGAACTTTGCAAATCAGTGGGACGAGACGGAGGCAGAAGTGTTCACTCCCGATTGTGTGTTCCATGACTTGGAAGAGTGGAGTAGTCTCGTTGGCTTGGCAATCCTTAATATGATTGCGAAGAAGTACGGAGTCAAAGTCGCTCCGGCAGAACTCAAGGCTGCTGTTACCATCGAAGACGTGTATAATCTTGTACAAAGCAAATTGTAATGGATAAGTTTTCATTAGCAGGTAAGACTATTCTTGTTACCGGTGCTTCGTCGGGTATTGGACGCGCGATTGCTATCGCATGTGCGGAAGCGGGTGCTGCCGTTGTGCTCAACAGCAGAAATGTCGCGCGACTCAATGAGACGTTGTCTCAGATGAGTGGAGAGGGACATATCATTATCCCTGCAGATTTAACGGATGCTGCGCAACGGCAAGCATTGGCTGAACAAGTGCCGGAATTGGAAGGATTGGTGCAATGCGCAGGTATAGGAAATCGCGTGCCGTGTAAGGCTATTGGGGAAGAAGATATCAAGGCTGTGTTTGGTCCGAATATCGAAGCACCGATGTTGCTGCAAGCAGAATTGTTGCAGGAGCGCAAAATCAAGAAAGGTGCGTCCATTGTATATATGGCATCGATTGCGGCTCGTTCGGCTGTAGCAGGGAATGCGTTATATAGTGCATCCAAAGCTGCAATTATTGCTTACGCAAACTGCTTGGCATTGGAACTGGCACCGCGTAACATCCGAGTCAACTGCATCAGTCCTGCGATGGTATGGACAGACTTAGCACTGGTAGGTGCCAGTCGTGAAGAACTGAAGCAAGATCAGTTGAAGTATCCGCTAAAGCGCTATGCGCAGCCGGATGACATTACCGGTGCAGCTATCTACCTGCTCAGTGATGCATCGTCATGGGTGACTGGAAGTAATATGGAACTCACCGGTGGAACACAAATGCTATAAGATATTTCTGGAATTTTTTGGTATTTTTTGACATTGATAGAAATTTAAATATTTTATGGCATTTTTTGATATTTTTTTGTAGGACAGCAAAATGATAGCATATCAGATTGGATGGAAACATATAAGTGATTGTTGTAAGCTTGTTTACGAACAAGCAGTTAGATGTTTGCATGAGGACTCGCAGAGGCTGCTGTCGCTTTTTTGGTTTACTAATATTATTAAGACCATTTCTATCAATGATTTTTCTTGAAGTTTTTTTGATTATATATGAAAGCATACATC
>Ga0256405_10012053_pt1 | contig 10831 bp, 7 predicted proteins | sample RumenRJG_02DNA_FD_189096 | JGI IMG/M metagenome (GOLD analysis project Ga0256405, IMG submission 189096) | Bovine rumen microbial communities from Lethbridge, Alberta, Canada - RJG_02 | ecosystem: Host-associated > Mammals > Digestive system > Stomach > Rumen | place: Canada: Alberta | collected... | reverse complement strand
TGCGCTTGTCCGTGATGTCGAGGCCGTTCCAGAGGACGTTGACGCGGCCGCTCTTGAGCTCGGCTTCCTTGCTCGACCAGTCGATGGCCTTGAACTCCACTTCGCGGCCGAGGCGCTTCGTCGCTTCTTTTGCAAGGTCGATGTCGAAACCGACGATTTCATTGTTCTCATCTTTGAATCCCATCGGCGGGAAGTTGTCATCGAGGCCGACGACAATCTTGCCGCCTGCGCCCGAGCCGCTGCCCGAGCCCGAGGACGATGCCGCCTGCTGCTGGCCGCCGCAGCCCGTGAAAGCCGCCACGGCGAAAACGAGGGTCGCGCCAAGCGCGAAGAGTTTCTTCATGTTCATGTCTGGTTCCTCCTTTTTTGCTGAAAACATGTCACCTGTGTCAGACGCTGAGCGGGCCCGTCACCTCCTCCGCCGCCGCGACGAGGCGGCCATCCTCGATGAGGTCGTGCATCCGGTGAATCTCGGGCGAAAGGAAGCGATCCTTGTCAAGGTGCGGGATGATGCCCCGGATGCATGCATGCACGGCCGCCGTGCCCTTCCCTGCCGTCAGCGGCGCAAGGAAGTCCACGCCCTGCGCAGCGGCCATGAGTTCGATGGCGAGCACGTTCGTCACGTTGTCGAGAATCTCGCCCGCCTGCCGCGCGGCAATCGTGCCCATGCTGACATGGTCTTCCTGATTCGCCGACGTCGGGATGGAGTCAGCGCTCGCGGGATGCACGAGCACCTTGTTCTCCGAGACGAGCGCGGCAGCCACGTACTGCGTGATCATAAGGCCTGAGTCGACGCCCGGGAATGCCGTGAGAAATGCGGGCAGGTCGCTGAGGTGCATGTCGAGCAGGCGGTTCGTGCGGCGCTCGGAAATGTTGCCGAGCTCGGCGATGCCGAGTTTCAGGTAGTCCATGACGAGCGCGATGGGCTGGCCGTGGAAGTTGCCGCCCGAAATGGCCTCGCCCGTATCCGGCATGATGATCGGGTTGTCCGTCACGGCATTGATTTCAACGGACAGCGTGCGCGTCGCCTGCGCGAGCGCTTCTTTTGACGCGCCATGCACCTGCGGCACGCAGCGCAGAGAGTAAGCGTCCTGCACCTTGCTGCAGTTCTTGTGCGAGGCGATGATGGCGCTGTCCTCCGTGAGAGCGAGCACGTTCTCCGTCGTCGCCATCTGCCCGGGATACGGGCGGACTTCCGTGATGCGCCGGTCGAAGGCCGAGCGCGTGCCCTTGAGCGCTTCGAGGCTCAGCGCCGCCGCGATGTCGGCCGCTTTCATGAGGTTCACGGCGCGATCCCAGACCATGCAGCCGACGGCCGTCATGATCTGCGTGCCATTGATGAGCGCGAGCCCTTCCTTGCCGCTCAGGACGATGGGCTCGAGTCCGCGTGCCGCGAGGGCTTCCGCGCCGCTCATGCGCCGTCCGTCGACCTCGGCCTCGCCCTCGCCGAGCATCACGAGCACCATGTGCGCGAGCGGCGCGAGATCGCCGCTCGCACCGACCGAGCCCTTGCACGGGATGATGGGCGTAATGCCCTTGTTGAGCATCGTAATCAGCATCTCTTCCGTTTCGAGGCGGATGCCCGAATAGCCTTTCGCGAGCGAGTTCGCGCGCAGCAGCATCGCGGCGCGCACGACCTCGCGCGGCAGCGGGTCGCCGACGCCGGTCGCATGACTCAGGATCAGGTTGCGCTGGAGCTTCGCGCGATCCTCTTTCTGGATGAAGACCTTGCTGAAATCGCCGAAACCTGTCGAGATGCCATAGACCGGCCGCTCCTCTTCGAGGATGCGGTCAACAATCGCGCGGCTCTTCTTCACCTGCGCGATGCCCGCCTCGCTCAGCCGTACCTGCTCGCCCTGCCGCGCGACCTGCACGACCTGCGGCAGCGTCAGCGACTTGCCATCGAGTTCGATCATATATCATCATGCCCTTTCTGCAATACTTCATGGATGTTGGTAGGATAGCACCCCGCCGCAATAGACGCGCTCGACGAGGTTCAGCCCCGTCTTGTAGGCGAGGAAGCGGTAGTCAGGCGCATCGAGCAGGACGATGTCGGCGCGCTTGCCGGGCTCGATGCTGCCGATGGCCGCCGCGCGTCCGACGGCGGCCGCCGCATTGAGCGTCATCGCCGTCAGCGCCTCGGCGGCCGTCATGTGCATGGCGATGACGGCGAGGCCGAAGATGAGCGGCACGGAATATGTGTAGCAGCTGCCCGGATTGTAATCGCTCGCAAGCGCGACAGCGGCGCCCGCCTCCATCATGCGGCGCGCGGGCGCATACGGCTTCCGCATGCAGAAGGCCGTCGCGGGCAGCAGCACGGCGACTGTCTTGCTCTCGCCGAGCGCCCCGATATCCGCATCGCTGATGGAGAGCAGATGGTCGGCCGAAACCGCGCCGAGGCGGCAGGCAAGACCCGCGCCGCCCGTCGAGCTCATCTCGTCGGCATGGAACTTCGCCAAAAGGCCTTTTGCCTGCGCCGCGCGCAGGATGCGCTCGCTCTCCTCGTTCGTGAAGACGCCCGTCTCGCAGAAGACATCGACGAACGTCGCGAGATGCTCAGCTGCGACGCGCGGCAGGACGGTATCGATGATGAAATCCACATAGTCGCCCTGCCGTCCGCGATACTTGGGCGGCACGGCATGCGCGCCGAGATACGTCCTTATAACGCTCGTCGGCAGGTCATGGTCGAGCTGCTGCATGACGCGCAGCAGCCGCAGTTCTGTCTCGAGGTCGAGCCCGTAGCCGCTCTTGCCCTCGACCGTCGTCACGCCGAGCGCGAGCATGTCCGCGAGCGTCCGTCTGCCAATCGCATAGAGCTCATCCTCGCCCGCCGCGCGCGTCGCCTGCATCGTGCTGACGATGCCGCCGCCCCGCTGCAGGAGTTCGAGATACGGCACGCCCGCGAGCCGGTCGTCAAATTCCTCCGCCCGCGCACCCGCGAAGAGGAAATGCGTGTGCGGATCGACGAAGCCCGGCATGGCCGTCTTGCCCGACGCATCCTGCATCTCTGCTTCCTGGATGTGGATGCCTGCGGCTTGCGCCTCGGCCATGACGTCCGCGTCGCGGCCGGCCGCACGGATCGTGCCGTCCTGCACCCAGATAGCCGCGTCTGCCACGAGCTGGATGTCTTTCATTTCCGCCCCGCGCTTTGCCTGCCGGCCGACCGGCGTCGCGAGCTGGGCGATATGACGAAGGAAGAAATCAGTCATCGGATTCCCCTCATTCCCTTGCCTTTGCCTTTGCAAAATAACCATCGACGGCCTGCTGCACGAGTGCATCATCGGCGAGGCACGGCTCCGTGATATGGCTTTCGCCTGCGTAGTCCTCGTTGTACTGGTGCACGGTCTCCATCGAGTGCTCGTTGCGTGCCCAGCTGCGGCGGGCAACGCCGCTCATGACATCCCAGAGCAGCGCGCTCCTGATGATTTCATCGACGCGCTCGCTGCCATCGAGCACGAGCCCGAAGCCGCCGTTCACGGCCTTGCCGATGCCGACGCCGCCGCCATTGTGGAGCGCGCAGAGACTCATGCCGCGCGCGGCGTTGCCCGCATAGCACTGCACGGCCATGTCGGCCATGACATTCGAGCCGTCCTTGATGTTCGCCGTCTCGCGGAACGGCGAGTCCGTGCCGCTGACGTCGTGGTGGTCGCGCCCCATCATGACTGGGCCGATCTTGCCCTCGCGCACGAGCTTGTTAAACGCGAGCGCGATGCGGATGCGCCCTTCGGCATCCTGATAGAGGATGCGCGCCTGCGTGCCGACGACGAGGTGGTTCTTGTCTGCGTCACGCACCCAGTTGTAGTTGTCGCGATCCTGATAGCGACGGTTCGGGTCGATGCAGCGCATAGCCGCCTTGTCTGTTTCAAGCAGGTCTTCATGCTTGCCGCTCAGGCAGACCCAGCGGAACGGGCCATAGCCGTAGTCGAAAAGCTCCGGCCCCATGATGTCCTCGACGTACGACGGCAGGATGAAGCCGTCTTTGTCATCGACGCCGTTCTTCGAGAGTTCTTTCACGCCCGCATCATAGACGGACTTGAGGAATGAATTTCCGTAGTCGAAGAAGAACGTGCCCTTGTCGACGCACTGCCTGATGAGCTCGTAGTGATGGCGCAGGCTCTTTTTGACGCGCTCGACGAACTGCGGCCGGTCCTCGGCGAGCATCCGCGTGCGCTCTTCGAATGTCAGGCCCTGCGGGCAGTAGCCGCCATCATAGGCCGCATGGCACGACGTCTGGTCGCTCATGAGATCGACGTGGATGTCATGCTCGACGATGTATTCGAGCAGGTCGACGATATTGCCATGATAGGCGATGGAAACCGGCGTCTTCTCCGCAAGATGCTGGTTCGCCACTTCGAAGATATGCGGCAGGTCGTCGGAGCTCTCATGCACCCAGCCCTGCTGGAGGCGCGTCTCGATGCGCGACGCATCGACTTCGGCGATGATGCCGACCGCGCCCGCGATTTCGGCCGCTTTCGGCTGCGCGCCGCTCATGCCGCCGAGGCCCGAGCTCACGAAGAGATGGCCCGCGAGGTCGCCGTCCTTCGGCACGCCGAGGTGCTTGCGGCCCGCGTTCAGCAGCGTGTTGTACGTGCCGTGCACGATGCCCTGCGGCCCGATGTACATCCAGCCGCCCGCCGTCATCTGGCCGTAGTTCGCGACGCCCATCTCTTCGGCGATCTCCCAATCCTTCTGGTTGTCGAACTCGCCGACCATCAGCGCATTCGTGATGATGACGCGCGGCGCCGTCGGCTTCGACTTGAAGAGGCCGAGCGGATTGCCGGACTCGACGACGAGCGTCTGCTCCTGCGTCATGATTTCAAGATACTTTTTGATCAGGCGATACTGCATCCAGTTTTGGCAGACGCTGCCCGTCTCGCCGTACGTCACGAGCTCGTACGGATAGAGCGCGACTTCGAAATCGAGGTTGTTGTCAATCATGACCTGGAACGCCTTGCCCTCGATGCAGCTGCCTTTGTATTCGTCAATCGGCTTGCCGTAGATGCGGCCCTCGGGGCGGAAGCGGTAGCCGTAGATGCGGCCGCGCGTCGTGAGCTCTTCAAGAAATTCGGGAATCAGCTGCGCGTGCAGGCTCGGGTCGATATAGCGCAGCGCATTCTTGAGCGCCGTCTGCGTCTGCGCTGGCGTCAGGTGGAACCCGCGCGACGGTGCACGGCGGATGCCCGGCACGAAAGCCGGCATCGGCGGCAGCTCCTTGATCGGGTCGATGGCAAACAACTGTTCCTTGCTCATGATGAGACTTCCCTTCTATATATTATGGATTGCATCTTCGCATCAATCTTCAAGATACGTCATGGTCTCGCGGATGCGGGCCAGGAGTTCCGATTCGTCAATCTTCGTGAACGCGCCGTCCGCGAATGTCGTCTCGCCGTTCACGACCACATGGCGGATGGCCGTCGGCTGGAGCGAATAGACGATGTTCGGCACGAGCTGGCCGCCCTTGCTCAGCGGCTGCATCGAGAGGTCGTCGAGCGCGATGCCGACAAAGTCCGCCGCGCAGTCCGGCTCCAGCCTGCCGATGGCCTCGCCGAGCACGCGGCCGCCATTCGCCGTGCCCATGCGGTAGGCGTCGCGGTAATTCACGCAGAGCGCGTCGCAGGTCTTCGCTTTCTGGAGGATAGCCACCATGCGCATCTCCTCGAGCACGCTGATGCGGTTGTTGCCGCAGGCGCCATCACTGCCGAGCGCGACCGTCGCGCCCGCGCGGAGATACGCAGGGATGTCCGTGATGCCGTCGGCGAGGAACATATTGCTCGACGGGCAGTAGATCAGGCTGCCGCCCTTTGCACCGAGCAGCTCGATTTCCTCTTCATCGAGCCAGACGCCGTGGATGATTTTCATCGCGTCATTCACGACGCCGAGCTTGTCGAGGAAGCGCAGCGGCGTCGTGCCGAATGTTTCCCTGACCTGCTCGACCTCGAAGCGTTCCTCGGCCACATGGATGTGGAACGGCGTGCCGAACGATTTCGCGAGCTCCGCACCTGCCTGCACCATTTCGGGCGTTGCAGCGTGGAGGCTGTGCGGCGCGGGCAAGACCTTCACCATGCCGCCGTGATAACGCTCCATGAGCTGCTTCGTGTTCTCATAGGCATCGTGGACGCTCTCGACATAGCCGACCGGTGCGCCGTCCCAGTCGTACATCGTGCGCGCGAGCACGAGGCGGATGCCGAGGTCGTGCGCCGCGCGGATGACGGCCTCGTCGCCCGCGATGCCGTCATTGTGCAGGTAAAAGAAATCGCAGACCGTCGTGACGCCGCATTTCATCATCTCGGCAAACGCGAAGAGCGCTCCTGTGTAGATGTTCTCGCAGCGCATTTTCGGCGAATACTTGTAGAGCGATTCGTCGCGCCATTCGAGGAACGGACGGTCGGCCGCGATACCCCGGAGCAGGCTCTGGAAACTGTGGTTGTGCGCGTTGACCGTGCCGGGCATCAGGCATTCGCGTTCCCAATGCTCGACGGCCGCTCTGGGATATTTCGCCCGGAGCTTTTCGAGCTCGCCCGTCGCGCAGATGCTCCCGCCTGCAACGACGACGCCCGCATGATGCGCGGGGCCGTCCGGCAGCAGGCAGATTTCCGGCGCGATGATTTTTACGGTTTCCTTCATGCATCCAGCCTCCGATCAAGCAGCAAGAGCGCCTGCAAAAAGATTTCCGCGCCCTTCACGACATCCTCATCCTTTGAAAACTCCTGCGGACAATGGCTGTAGCCGCCGACGCTCGCGACAAAGAGCATGCCCGCAGGACCGAGCCGCGCCATGTTCGCCGCGTCATGGCCCGCCATGCTCACGAGCGTCTGGTCGCGCTCGCCCGCCGCAACGCAGGCATCATGAAGCGCGTCGCGCACGACAGGCGCCATCGCCATCTCGGCCTGGTCGAGGTCGAGCGTCCGCGTGATGCGGAGCTGGCGGCGGGCGGCAATCTCGTCGATGGCTGCGCCGAACTTCGCGAGCGCCTGCTGCCGCAGCGCGGGGTCGGCCGTGCGCAGGTCGAGCGACATCGTCACGCGGCCCGACACGATGTTCGACGCATTCGGGAACACCTCGATGTGGCCGACCGTTGCCGCCACGCCAGAGAGCTTCGGCTCGCGGATGAGACTTTCCACGGCCAGCACCACTTCCGACGCTGCTGCCAGCGCGTCGCGGCGGTCTTTGTAGAGCGTCGTGCCCGCATGGTTCGCCTCGCCCGTGACCGTGATGTGCTCGCGGTAGATGCCCGTGATGCACGAGACAGCCGCTGCCGTCCCGCCCGCGTCGATGAGCCGCCGTCCCTGCTCGATATGGCACTCCATGAATGCCGCGAACGCCCCCGGCTGCAAACGCGCGCTGCCTACATGTTCCGCGTCTCCGCCCATGCGGTCAAGGGCGCCATTCAGCAGCTCTCCCGTCTCCGCGTGGCGGAGCGCCCGGACATCCTCGCCCGTGAGCCTGCCGCAGAGCACTTTCGAGCCGAACGTCGAAACGCCGAAGCCATTCGGCTCCTCGCCCACAAACGACACGAGCCCGACCGGATGGCGGAGCCGGACGCCCGCCTCGCAGAGCGTCTGCAAGACCTCTGTCGCCATCAGCACGCCGAGCGCGCCGTCATAGCGGCCGCCATTCGGCACGGTGTCGTGATGCGAGCCGAGCAGGATGGGCTTCCGCCCCGGCTCCGTCCCCTCTGCGCCCTCGCCCCAGAGGTTGGCGACCGCGTCCAGCCGCACGCTGAGGCCGAGCTCGCTGCTCCAGCAGCGCTGCAGCCACGCGCGGGCCTCCACGTCCGCCGCACTCGCGAGCTGGCGGTCGATACCGCCCTGCTCATTCGCGCCGATGCGCGCGAGCGCTTCGAGCCGCTGCAGGAGCCGCCTGCCATTCACATGAACCTCCACCATGACGTTTCCTTCTCTCCTTTGACTCTCTAAATGATGAAACTATCCAGATTTTCTGCATTTGATGAAATCATTCATTCTGCGAGAAAAGAAAAAGACGTCCAAGCAAACAGCTTGAACGTCTTTGTTCTTCTTGTGCTATACAATACTACGTGAGCGCACATTTGTCAATGCAGGAAAGCTCACTTTGCAAAGTATACATGATTCTCCCGCTCAATGGCCTCGATGGCCTCCATGCGCGCCCGGAGCTGCGGCATCTGCCGCGCGGCATCCTGCAGGAGCAGGTTGAACAGCATCATCGGCGCACTGTAGCCATCGAACGGCGACGACGTCGTGACGGGCGTCAGCACGACATTGTCCGCGAGCGGGACAATCGGCGAAAGCCGCGAATCCGTCACCGCCTGGAACGGTACACGGCGGCGATGCAGCCGCTCGCAGAGATGCAGGAGCTCGTTCGCGTAGCGCGGGAACGCGATGATGATCACGTTCCCGGCCGGCTCCTGTGCGAGCTCCAGCCGCTCCCACTGCGGCGTGTCCGGCGTCGCAACATAGACATCGTTGCGCATTTTCTGCAGCGTATAGGAAAGATATGGCAGGAGCGTCGCCGACATGCGGGCCGAAACGAGGCAGAGCGGCGCGGGCGCAGCGATGGCCGCGACCATGCGCTCATACGCCTCGCCCCGCGTCACGCGGTCCAGCGCCTCGAGGTTCCGTACCTCGCGCACGATGCTCTTGCGCTGGCTCCGTGCCGCCCCCTGCGGGCTGCCGAGCTCGAGCCGCTGCGGCGCCGTGAGCTGCTGGCTCACGATGGCCTGCAAGTTGCGCAAGAAGCCATTGTACCCCCGATACCCGAGCGTCGTGAAGAAGCGCGAGACGCTTCCCTGGCTCACGCCCATCTGCTCCGCAAGATCGTCGGCGCGCATGAAGATAATTTTGAGATAGTTCTTTTCGATGTAGAGAGAAATGCGCTGGAACGTCGGCGATTCCTTTCCCACCTGCAAAATCATCATCATGAGCTCGTCAATCGTATGAAACGACGGCTGCTCCGCCGGTTCCGGCAACCGTTTCGACTGCATCTCTACCCCTCCTGCCATTTGCTGCATCGGTTCGATGGTTCGATTATAATCGTTTCATCGATGCATCGCAAGAGAGATTGAGCATTTCATCAATCCTTCGCAGAGAATCAGAATTGGAAATGCGCCAGTGCCTGCTGCTGATCCTGTGCCAGTTTCGCCAGAGACTCGCTGGCAGAAGCAATCTCTTCAGCGGAAGCGGACTGCTCCTCCGTCGCGGCCGAGACGGACTGGATATGCGTGGACACATTGTCGCTGTGCGTGCCGATGTTCGCAACGCCGTGCGTGATGATTTCCGCGCTGTGCGCCACTTTTTCGACGGCCGTCGAAATCTGCTCGATCTGGCCCGAGACGCTGCCGACATGCTCGTTGATGCTCTGGAACATGGCGCGCAGATGTTCAACAGATGCCGCGCCTTCCTTGACGGCCGTGCGGCCTTCCTGCATCGAGGCCACGGCCTGGTCGGTATCCGTCTGGATGTTCTTGATCAGGCGGGCAATCTTTTCGGCCGAGTGCTGCGACTCATTCGCGAGCTTGCCGACTTCCTCGGCGACGACCGTGAAGCCGCGGCCATGCTCGCCGGCGCGGGCCGCCTCGATGGAGGCATTGAGCGCGAGGAGGTTCGTCTGCTCGGCAATCGAGGCAATCGTATCGACGATTTCGCCGATTTCCTGCGAGCTCTTGCCGAGACGGTCGACGACTTCCGCAGAATCGCTGACCGTCTGCGCGACACTCTCGATTTTGGCCACGGAATCATTGATGGAATCATTGCCGGCCTTTGCCTGCTTCGCGACGACGGTCGAATTTTCCACGGCCTGCGCCACGACTTCCTGCACTTCGACGACGGCCGTATCGACCTGCTTGACGGATTTGTGGCTGCTGACGACAGCCGTCTGCTGCTCCTCGGCGGAGTTCGCGACCGCGCCCGCCGATTCTGCGACCTGCGTGGACGCCTGCGCGGCCTGCATGGAGCTCGCCGTCAGCTCCTCCGACGCCGCCGCGAGCTGCTCGGAGGAATCGTGCACTTTGCGCATGAGCTGGTTCAGGCGGCTGCGCATGGTGAAGAGCTCGTCCTCCATCTCGCCGAGCTCGTCGCCGCGGTCGGACTGCGTCTGCGTGACGCGGAAATCGCCCTCCGCCATATCTTTGCAGACCTGCTGCATCGCCTGCAGGCTCTTCGTGATCTCGCGGATGATGACGTAGCTGAGGCCCAGCAGCAGAACGAATGCGATGACCGTAGCAATCATCATGATCGTCATGCGCTCGCTGTTCTGCGTCTTGATGTCCTGGTTCAGAGCCGCCGCATTGTCATTGGCGATTTTCTGCAAACCGAGCAGCTGCTTGAGCAGCACCTGCGTCGGACCGGCCTCGACGCCCTTGTAGTACTCCCAGGCCGCGTCGCGCTGGCCGGAATCCGCCATCTTCTCGGCTTCGAGGATGCCTTCTTTATACGTTGCCCAGTCCTGCTCCGTCTCCGGCATCATGGCGGCGACGTCCGGCAGCATCGAGCCGAGGCGCTTGTACTCCGGCCACGTCTTTTCATAGCTGTCCATCGCATCATGAATCGACTGCTTGATCTTCTGGTCGTTCGGATCGAGGATATGCTTGACGATGCGCACCTGGATCATGCGCATGTAGTTGACTTCGTCGCCCAGCAGCCGGACGGCCGTGAGCTTGCGGTTATACATGTTATCGAGGTCGGCATCGGCCTTGACCATGGAACGGTAGCCGGTAAAGCCCAGCACCGCCATGCCGAGGATCGCCACCACGACAATCAATAAGATTTTTACAGAAATACGGATTTGTTTCAGACTCGACATCAAAATAATACGTCTCCTTTTGATCAAGTCTTGGGTGAAACTTCTGGCCTAGAAA
>Ga0256405_10012052_pt1 | contig 10831 bp, 9 predicted proteins | sample RumenRJG_02DNA_FD_189096 | JGI IMG/M metagenome (GOLD analysis project Ga0256405, IMG submission 189096) | Bovine rumen microbial communities from Lethbridge, Alberta, Canada - RJG_02 | ecosystem: Host-associated > Mammals > Digestive system > Stomach > Rumen | place: Canada: Alberta | collected... | reverse complement strand
AATCTCTATAAAGGATATTTGTACTTACATGCTGATGGAGCGTAAAGACGAGGAAGCGCTGTTTAAGTTCCGCAGCCCTAAGGGTATAGATAAGATAGTAAGACTGAAAAGAACAAATTAAGCACTCTTTATGAAGAAAACCATTATCACCACACTGCTCGCCCTCGTCGCAATGGCGGGGAAGGCACAAACGCCTAAAGATAGTTGCTCTATTCCAAAGGATTCACTTCGTCAAGAAAGAACAGTCAAGTCCGATACAATAAACTGTCCTTTGGACAAACTGTTTCTTTTAAAGGCAAATGTCACGAATAAGGAGGAAAGCAAGAGAAATTTGCCAAAGATAGCCTTCCCGAAGAATGACATTTATAGAGAGAAATTCATGAATCTTCAATTGATAAACATTATAGGTAGTCATTTGTCCCGATGAGAAGCTGTTTTTTCTGTTAAATACAACAATTTTAAACTGCTGAGTTTTATTCTATGAATCAATTGCTATATATCGTCTGGAATCCAGACCTCGTGGCATTCAGACTGGGTCCGCTGTCTGTGCGATGGTACGGGCTGATGTGGAGCATCGGAATCGTACTGGCCTTTCTCGTGGTGAAACGCCTGTATAAAGAGCAGAAGATCAAGGACGAGCTCTTCGCCCCACTCTACATCTACTGTTTCTTCGGTATCCTGATTGGTGCCCGACTGGGACATTGCCTTTTCTATGAACCCGACCATTTTCTGACCTCAGGAAAAGGTTTTGTGGAGATGTTCCTACCCATCCGCTTCCTGGCAAATGGCGGATGGAAATATATAGGCTATCAAGGCCTCGCCTCACACGGAGGTACCTTCGGCCTTATCGTTGCCCTGTGGTTCTATGTCCGCAAAACCAAACTCAGCATCTGGCGCGTGTTGGACAACATAGCTATCGCCACAGGGACGACAGCCTGTTTCATTCGTCTGGGCAATCTGATGAACTCCGAGATTATCGGCAAGATTACGGATGTTCCCTGGGCGTTTATCTTCGAGAAGGTCGATGCCGTACCTCGTCATCCTGGCCAGCTGTATGAGGCCATCGCCTACGCTGTCCTTTTCTTCATTTTGTGGACACTACACAAGCGTATGCCTGAGAAGGTTGGCACAGGCTGGTATTTCGGCTTCTGTCTGACGTATATCTTCACCTTCCGTTTCTTCATCGAGTACACCAAGGAGATACAAGAAGCCTTCGAGGCATCGCTGCCCATCGATATGGGTCAGATACTCTCCATCCCGTTTATCATCCTCGGCGTGTACTGCATGCTAAGAGCCCGCAAATGAAAATACAGCTCTTTCATATGAGATAGAAAAGTAACCCCAAGCAAGATGCAAACAAATAAACTCAAATAACAATTCGTGACCCAATCACTTTATGTCTAACTTTCAAAAAACAGTAAGGATTATGGAGAACCCGACATTACCAACCAACTAGCTGGCTGCGCTGAGCAACGCCCGCTCGGCATCCCAATGGGTGACGCTTGCTCAGCAAGAACTTTGTGGCCCGGAATAACAAAAATCATTGTAAAATGAAACAAGCAAAACTTCTCTTCCTCCTGATTGCCGCCCTCGCATTCGCCTCTTGCCGTCAAACGGCACGGCAGACGGTGGCAGATGCGGAACAGCCGACCGACAGTACTGAGGCCGTAACCAGTGCAGATACCCTGCGCCTCGTCATCACCGACAAAAGTCTCTCGCAAACCGACTCAGTCATACGGAGGACACTGAAACTTCCAGTGGACTCCATTGTAGTGGAAGTGATAAATAACACGGATAGCACTTGCGTAACGGGGGAGGCATACGCCATTGAGCAGCGAGTAAACGATGTGTGGACGATTCTTCATATCAAACCGAGGAAAGACGGAGCCGTCTATGCCTTCAACGACATTGGCTACGAACTCGCTCCACACAGCACCCGCCTGTTCACTATCCATGTTGAGCCTGACAAATACGACTTTGAGCGAGGGCAGATATACCGCATCGTCAAAGAGTTCTTTAAGAAAGGGAAGAAGGAACCGCAAAGCGTCTATTGTTATTTCAAAACAGAATGATTCCGAATCCGTAAATAGAGCATCGCCTCCTTCCTCAACGTCACCCCGCAACAGCTGTCACGCATCCGCCGCGCCGTCACGTTTGGCGACAAAATCACATGAATTTCTGAACATTATTTGTAGCTGTTCCTTTGCAGAATCCAAAGGGCAACCTCGTTATATCACTTCCAACCTATACCCACGTTTCTTTAGTGAGACGATTGAGATAGAGGTGTCGGCTTCGAGCATCTTGCGGAGATAGGTAATCTGCACGTTGAGGGCGAGGGAATTGGCGTAGCTGTCGTTACCCCATACGGATTGTAGAATGATGTCCCTCTCTACGGTCAGGCCGATGTTCTGTGCAAGGATGGTGAGGATTTCCGACTGGCGGGCTGAGAGGTGCTGTACCACTCCGTCGATCTCTATGGTTGAGAGATTGCGGTCAAAGATAGTCTGGCCGATAGCCATGCGAGTGGAAGGTGCGGACTTGTGATGTTCGAAACGCTCTTTAATCTTTGCGATGAGTTCTTCGGGATAGAACGGCTTGGGTATGTAGTCATTACCTTTCAGGTCGAACCCTTTTAGGCGGTCGGCCTTTTCCGTCCGGTCGGTAAGGAAGAAGATCAGCACGTCGCGGTCTTGCTCGCGAATAAGCTGTGCCAACTCAAAGCCATTCATCACTGGCATATTAACGTCGAGTAACACCAAATCGGGTCGGATGGCAGAAAACGTCTCCCAACCTTTGCCCCCATTCTCGGCGTAACTTACTTCGTAGCCCTCCACCTCTAAGAACTTCCGCAGGAACTCGGAGTTCTGGCGGTCATCGTCAACGAGCAGAATCCTAATCTTTTCCATCCGTCTGTGGTATTATAATGGTGAATGTTGTACCCTGGCCCTCAGTGCTCTCAAATGTAATCGTTCCGCCATGGGCCTCCACCAACAACTTCACATAACTCAGTCCAAGTCCGATGCCAGGAATGGACTTGTCCTTTACCGTTTCGCTGCGGTAGAACTTGTCGAACACATATCGCTGATCTGCTTTTACGATACCGAAGCCATTGTCTGCCACCGTGATTTGTAACATCCCGTCCTCACACATCCTATAGTCAATCCTGATGGTCACCGCTTCTACGGAGTATTTGACGGCATTCTCCAGCAGGTTGCAGACGATATTAGCCAGATGCATACGGTCAGCTCTTATCTTCAAATTACTATCACCTACGATTTCCATCTTCACATCCTTGCCCGCAGGAATGTTCTGCTTGTCCCGACATTCCTCTATCAGCTCACGCAGAGAGAAGTCGGACTTCACTAATGGTATTTCAGTAGCGTCGCTCAGTGTGATATCCCTCAGTTTCGAGAAATACGAAGTCAGGTTATCCAGTTCATGATGCGAACTGGATAGTATGCGTTGCTTGCTCTCTGCGTCCTGCATCATCCTTTCATTGCCCATGAACGACACACACATCTTCAGTGTCGAAATAGGCCGTTTCAGTTCATGAATCATCGTGTGTAGGAATTCCTGCCTAAAGGCCTCAATGTGCCGTTGCTTGCGGATGGTCAGTATCTGATAAACCAGACAGAAGATAAGGAAGAACGAGAGCAATATGGTTATCAGCAACGTATAAGCCATCTTGCGGATGACGGGTGAAATACAGATGGCTGTTGTCACCACTACCTCTTGTCCCTCGAAGATGTCGTAAGGATAAGACACTTGCATTACGGGTTGCCAAATGGAACCCTTTGTTTGCATGGACGGTTGCCAGATCATCGTGTCGGCTTTCGTGGTTATAATGCTTTGAGCAGCTATATCTCGTGACTTCAGGATGCTGTCGAGCCTTTCCTTTTGGAATTGATGTTGATGGTCAACGGTGAATCGGTTGAGTGCTTCAACCAATTGGCTTGTCCCCATTTCTTTGTTGTCCTTGCTATCACAAGTAAAAACAAAGTATTCCAAGCCTTTGGGCAGTTCCGTAGGAACGCTATCATGGAGGTTGGCTATATAATCCAATAGATATGCATTGGCATCTGATCCTTTGGGAATATAATGTAGCGTATCAAGTGCAAAGACTTCATACCTCCATGTCTCAACAGCATCGTCCCCCTTTATTTCGTATGTTTTCCTAAAACGGTTACCGTAGAACCTTGGAGAATGTGGCAATGATTTCCTGATGGCCATTTCCTCTTCGGCACAAGCTATAATCGTACTGTACAGTTCGCTTTTGTATTCTTCAAGCGACAGTCGGTAGCGGCTATATAGCCAGTAGCCCTGCACGATGCTGTAGGCTACGATGGCACAGATGGTCAGGCCATATATGAACTTGAATCTTCTTTCCATGCTGCAAAAGTACATATTTTATTATGAACCCGCGCCCGAGAGAATCCTAAAAATGCCAAACAGTAATAATTCAGTAATAATTATTTTCTTTTACGGGGAATTAATAGCCCTATCTTTGCATCCGATTTCACATCAAAACGTAAATAAAATGAAGAAAAAAGTATTATCTATCGCCCTCGCCTCTGCCCTTGTCGGCACCATGATGGCACAAGAAGTGGAGCACAGGAAGGAAGTGTATGTAATCAAGGCAGGCAAAGCCTCAGGCATTAACACTGCTACACCCGTTGAGCAGAAAGAAATCGGCAAGGCAGTGATGGAGTTTATGTATGACTACAAGTACTTGACTGACACAACCGATGTGAGTCAGACAGAGACTGACCGAATGACACTGCAAGTGACTTATGGTATGTCGAAGTTCACGAGTTTCCGAGCCATGCAGATTGATTCACTTATTCGCGTCTCAACAGCTGAACAAATCCGGGCTAACCCAGACAGTTACATAGGCGGCGAGACGTTTAGCATCTTCAAGAACTATCCGCAGGGGCGCTTCACCGTCATCGACAAGGTTTCCACGGACTGGTTCTTATACGAAGAGGACATTCCCACGCAGGAATGGACGCTGACCGACGAGACGTGTGAGATATTGGGCTATGAATGCAAGAGTGCCGTGTGTGACTTCCGTGGTCGACGGTGGACGGCATTTTATACTGACTCAGTTCCCGTTGCCGATGGACCGTGGAAGTTTGGTGGCCTGCCGGGGTTCATCATGCAGGTCTATGATGAGGGGCATCAGTATGAGTTTACCTGTGTGGGCATAAACTCCAAGGCAGACCGAGTTATCACCATACCCGAAGTGCCGTTCAACAAGACCACTCGCGCAAAATTCTATGCCACCAAGTTAAGGTTTGACACTGATCCCTTCGCATATATGATGAATGTAAATGGTGTCAACGTGCAAGTGAAGGGTGCCGACGGACAACCTCGCACTGACATCACTCAACCACGAACCTTGCAATACGACTACATCGAACGCGACTGGAAGTAATATCTGATGAAACGACTCGTCATCCTATTATTATACGTGTACCTTCACCTGCCCCTCTGTTACGGACAGGTCAAGGCTCTTGTTGGCTCTGTGACCGACGAGGAAAGTGGCGAGCCTGTGGCTGGCGCCATCGTGCAGGCTGTCGGCGGGAAAAACTATACTTTCACCACCAATGACGGGCGTTTCTCCTTAAAGGGTGAGGCACGACAAATTCGTGTGCAGTCAATGGGCTATCGTAGTATCGTGGTAGATGTTACAGAAAGTCCGATGCACATCAAGATGAAGCCGGAGGCCACACAACTGAAAGACGTTATCATCAAGGCTCCCGACATTATCCAGAAAAGCGACACACTGGTCTATTCCATGAGCAAGTGGGCGCAAAAACAAGACCGCAACATAGCCGACGTGCTACGTCGCTTGCCAGGCGTGGAGGTGGCAGAGAACGGAAGCATCAAGTACAACGGCGAGCCAATCAACAAGTTCTATATCGACGGCTCAGACTTTGTGAACGACCGCTACGGCGTGGCCACCAATAACATTTCCCCTGACGACGTGGCCAGCGTGGAGATTATGGAGAACCACCAGCCCGTGAAGGTGCTTGAAGGACTGGAGTTCTCACAGCAAGCCGGACTGAACATCAAACTGAAAGAAGCCGCCCGCGCCCGCTGGATTGGCATCCTGAATGGCGGCATGGGTGCTAAACCTCTGCTCTACGATGCATCCGTGTTTGCCATGCGCATTGCCAGAAAATGGCAGAACATGGAAACGTTGCGACTGAACGATACAGGATGGAATCCCAACAGTCAGAGTCAGCGGCATACTGACAACACACTCCCAGGCAGTGGCTATAATGACAATTCGTGGCCTGACTATATCGCCATCGGCATCACCTCTGCGCCGCTTGACGAACTACGCACCCGTGACAATCTTTCATTTCTGGCACAGTCGAGCAATTCCCGTCATGTAGCCGATGGTCTTGATGTCAAGCTGAATGCTACCTATCAAGCTGACCGCTTGGACTTCACCAGTTCCTGTACCACTCGCTATTTCGACAAGAACATACCCTTATTCTTAGAGCAGAACACTATGCGCAGCCACGAACACCAACTAAACGGCGAATGGTCACTGCAACTGAATCGACGTAATAACTATCTGAAGGGCAATCTCAGCGTGGATGCCCTGTGGAATCGTGCTACGTCTGCCGTCAGCGGTACGCAAACACTACAGCAACATTCTGACCTCCCATCCTTTGACATCACCAACGATTTGCAACTGGTTCGCCGCATTGACAGCCATCTACTGACCATCTCGTCGCACAACCGCTATTCACATCGGCCCCATTCGCTTACTGCCGATAGTATTAAGCAAGACCTCACCACTGATGACTTCCGCTCTGTTACTGAAGCCCGCTATGGCTGGCTACTCCGTCGTTGGTCGTTCTACGCCCGTGGCGGCATCGACCTCAATCTGCACCGTTTCCAAAGCAGGCTCAGTGGTCTCATGCTGCCCGACTATCCTTTAGATGGCCATCGGAACTTCACCGTCCTCAAAACTTACGCCTCGCCCGAAGCCCGTTATCAGCACCGTCGCTGGTGGCTGACGTTCTCACTGCCCATTAGCTACTATTATTATCATGTGGCAGACCTACTGGCCGATACCTCTACGAGAAAACACTTTATGACCATCTCGCCAATGATCCATGTTCGCCACCAACTCACGGCCAAGACCGAGCTCTCTGCTTATCTCAATTACAGTCTCCAGCCAGTCGCGCCAAGCTGTTACATGCAAACCGTCGTTATGACTGACTTCCGAAACCTCACTTTTCAGACACCATCCACAGAAAGCATACGGCAACGTTCGGCTTTCGTCAGAATGCACTATCGAAACCCCATCACCTCGCTCTTTGCTAATCTTTCTGTCAAATACCAACAGGATTATCAGCCCCTGATGCAAAACCAGCTGTTCATCGGCGACCGCATTCTAACTGATTTTGTCACTTGTGGGAACAATACCTCCATCACCCAACTCAATGGCGGCATCAGCAAAGGTCTTTGGTCAGCCAAAATCACCGTAGGCATTGATGCGTCTTTTGGACACTCCAGCGCCAGGATGATGCGGCAGAACGTGGAACAGCCTTACACCTCCACCTTCATCACCATTGTGCCTAAGTTCATTGGCAAATTCACGCGCTGGCTTTCCACTGACTATCGCCTGACTTACACAAACAACCAATACAAGGTCGATGCATTAAAGGCCATCCACAGTGCTTTACGTCAAAACCTCTCCATTACGTTCCTACCTACCGACCAATGGCATATTGCTTTCGGCGCAGAGCATTACTACACGCGCTTCTCCAACGGCCAGACCGCCAGCATCACTTTCCTCGATGCCTCTGTCCGCTGGCTCCTTTCCAAACACATTGACCTCGCTCTTGCCGCCACCAATCTCCTTGACGAATCAGACTATCGTTACACCTCCTTTGGCTCCCTCTCAGAATCTTTGTATTCCTTCAAAATACGACCAAGAAATATTATCATCAAAATGCAAATCAAGATATAGTAACGAAACGTATTCACAAAACTCTATATGGAGAATTTTCACTAACTTTGCACCAAAAATTATTTCATAAACGGGAAAAAATGAAGGAAATTTGAAAAAAGTTATCGTTTTGCTTAGTTTTTCGGTTCGCTGAATCGTCCTTGTTGTGTATGAATGATAATTATGACGAAAAAAGAATTTGAAGACATATACCGTCAGCATTATGCCAGGATGTACCGTCTGGCAAGGACGATGCTCTATGATGCAGACGAAAGCAAGGACGTGGTGAGCGACATCTTCGCCCGACTGTTACGGGATGGTGACAGGCCACAGAAGGACAGGATGGAGGGCTACCTGATGACTGCCGTACGTAACCGCTGTCGCGACGTGCTCAGCCACAAGTCGATACGGGAACGAGTAGAAAGGCTCTTCTTGCAGGAGTCGATGCAGGGCCATATCATCGCTATGAATGATGACGACCGTCTGGAACGACTGATGCAATTCATTGAAGCGGAACTGCCACCGCTCAGCCAGCAGATCTTCCGACTACGTTTCCTCCGCGAGATGAGTTATGAGGAAGTGGCACAGGCTACAGGCGTTAGCAAAGTGACGGTGTACAACCATCTGTCACAGTCGGTACAGCGAATCAAGGAACATTTTGATAAAGAAACAGCAAAACGATAAACATTATGGAACAGCAAGACAGAATTGACCAGTTGGTAGCAGAGAACCAGGAACTGCTCGCGCTGACTAAGCAAGCCTTTATAAAGCGCGAAGTCGAAAATGAATCCGTCCCCGTGGACGAGGAATGGCAGAAATTCGCAGCGGAACACGCTGATGAATTAGAAGCCCTTGAAAAAGACGAGCCACGCACTGCCACCATTACGAGACTGATGGGCATACTCCCTTACAAGGTGGCAGCAAGCATCATCGGCATCCTCTTCACGGCAGGAGTGGCATTCGCTGCCATCCATATTGTGCGTCATGTCGTTGGAAGGGATTTGAAATCCACGACTCAGGAGGTACGAATTTCAAATTCGTCCCAACCATCCCTGGTATTGCCGACAGATACCGTCAAGACGGACACGACAACCAACGCGAAGCCCATTGTTTTCGACAATGTAGCATTGGATAAGATGCTGCCCCAAATTGCTGCCTATTACAATAAAGAAGTGGAATTCAAGAATACCGATGCCCGCCAGCTCCGTTTCTATTTCGTATGGAAACAGGACGAGACGCTCGACGTCGTGCTGCATCGTCTCAACCTTTTCGAGAGCATCACCGTAGAACTGAAGTCGGACAAAATCGTAGTAGAATAAGCCATGAGAAGAATCATATCAATGCTTGTTTGCTGTCTTGTCCTTGCAGGAGTGCAGGCCCAAAAGATTACACACGATTATAATAATGTGTCACTCAGCGAAGCCCTGCGCCAACTGAACGAGCAGACTGACGACTACACTATCAGTTTTCTCTACAACGAGTTGGAGGATTTCCGCATCACCACCTCCATTCGTCGCAAGACTGTACCCGATGCCATCCGTCAGATGATAGGCTTCTATCCCATCCGCATGACCGTTGATGACAGGGAAATCATCGTGGAGTGTCCGCAGAAAACGACCACTCGATACAAGGGCACCGTCATCGACGAGCAAGGCCAGCCCGTAGCCTACGCCAACATCGCCCTGCTTTCGCCCCAGGACTCCACGCTGATTACCGGTGGCGTGTCGAACGAGAGCGGCTTCTTCGTCATCCCATGTGAACAGCAGCCCGTCCTCGCTCGCATATCATTCGTAGGCTATAAAACGGAATTCGTCTTCCTTGATTCACGAAATGCCAGAAATATTCGCCTCAAGCCCGAGACTATTATGCTGAATGGTGTGAAGGTGACGGGCGATCGTATTTTCTCAAAGGCAGAAAACGGACATCTGACCTACAACATGCCGATGCTCCTTGAAGTCTATCCTGCCGACAACGCCTACGAGGCACTGACCCGCATCCCTGGCGTGATTGACACGGGTGAAAGCCTCACGTTTTGCGGACAGTCGGTGACGCTCATCATCAACGGCAAGGCGACGACGCTCAGTGCCGACAAAGTGGTGGAGCGATTGAAATCTATGCCCGCCGCCATGCTGGCCAAGGCCGAGGTAATGCCGTCAGCTCCTGCGAAATATCACATCCGGGGCATGGCCATCAATATCGTGACAAAGGACTTCGCAGGAACGAACCAACTCTCAGGACAACTGATGGGCGGCTGGCAGCAGAACAAATACGGCACAGGCTATGCGGGTGGCAGTCTTATCTACAATCACGACAAACTGAGCTTGGACTTGTCTTACACATACACCAACGGCAGCAGTTACGGACAAGTGGAGCACGAAGCCAATCATCCGCTGGGTGACAAGCGCATTGCCTACAGCGACAAGACGCGCAACCGTAGCGACGGCATCGACCATGAGTACCGCATTGGCATGGACTATGCCATCAGCGACGACCATCGTCTCGGCCTGGCCTATACGGGGCAGTGGAACTCCACCCGCTCCACCAACACCACGACAGGCACGGCACAGTCCACGCAACATTCCCGTCAGCACACTTACCTGCACAACGTCGATGCCAACTATGCTGCCCCGTTCGGTCTGCAGCTTGGCGTGTCGTACACCAACTATCAGGAGCCTCGCACGCAAAGCCTTGAGGGCGAACTGTACGACATCAACCGGAACCTGTCAGTCGACAGTCGCCAGAAAGTCAGCAAGTGGCTCTTCACCGCCGACCAGACCCACGCGCTGCCCAATGACTGGGAACTGAACTACGGGGCAAAGGCGCAGTTCACGAACAACAACAGCTATCAGACCACCCTCG
>Ga0256405_10012050_pt1 | contig 10834 bp, 13 predicted proteins | sample RumenRJG_02DNA_FD_189096 | JGI IMG/M metagenome (GOLD analysis project Ga0256405, IMG submission 189096) | Bovine rumen microbial communities from Lethbridge, Alberta, Canada - RJG_02 | ecosystem: Host-associated > Mammals > Digestive system > Stomach > Rumen | place: Canada: Alberta... | reverse complement strand
GCGCCGATTCCGGTGTGAACTGATGGATGAGCTGCATGCCTGTCAGAGAAGGGTGGATCGGCTGGACTGGCTGATCCGGGAAACAGATAAACAGGCAAGCGAGTAAACAGCAGGAAAAGGACGCGGCTGTTGGACAGCGACAGAGGTAAAAAGCCGGGCAAAGCCGCAACGCCAATGAAAACGGGAAGAAAGAAGGACAAAGACCATGATGAAAACGGAAGAACTGAAACTGACACAGGAATGGGACAAGACGTTTCCAAAGAGCGATAAAGTGAACCATTGCAAGGTGACATTTGTGAACCGTTACGGGATTACCCTGGCGGCGGACATGTATGTGCCCGTGAAGGCGGAAGGAAAGATGCCGGCAATTGCGGTATGTGGTCCGTTCGGAGCGGTGAAGGAACAGTGCTCCGGGCTGTATGCCCAGCAGATGGCCGAGCGCGGCTTCCTGACCATTGCCTTTGATCCCTCTTTTACCGGCGAGAGCGGCGGCCAGCCCCGGTATATGGCTTCGCCGGACATCAATACGGAAGATTTTCAGGCCGCCGTTGATTTTTTGTCGGTCCAGGAGAATGTCGACCCGGAGCGCATCGGAATCATCGGGATCTGCGGCTGGGGCGGGCTTGCCCTGAACACGGCAGCCCTTGATACCCGAGTGAAGGCGACAGCGGCCATGACCATGTACGATATGAGCCGGGTCAATGCCCGCGGGTACTTTGATGCCATGGATGAGGATGCCCGGTATGCAGCCCGGCAGGCGCTGAATGCCCAGCGCATCACGGATTACCGCAATGGCAGTTATGAACTGGGCGGCGGGGTTGTGGATCCCCTGCCGGAGGATGCGCCGTTCTTTGTAAAGGATTACCATGCCTATTACAAGACGCCCCGGGGCTATCATCCCCGCAGCCTCAATTCAAACGGCGGCTGGAACAAGATCGGGTGCATGTCGTTCATGAACATGCCGCAGCTCTGTTATACGAACGAGATCCGCAGTGCCGTGCTGATTGTCCATGGTGAGAAAGCGCATTCCTGCTATTTCGGCCGCGATGCCTATGCGGAGATGGTCCGGGACAGCCGGTACACGGAAAACAAGGAGCTGATGATCATCCCCGGCGCGGTCCATACGGATCTGTATGATCAGGTGGAAATCATCCCGTTTGACAAACTTGAGGGCTTCTTCAAAGAGTATCTGAAATGAGAAAGATGGCTTTTGTGTTCCTGACAGCCTTGTTTATTGTCGGGATGATCGGTGCAGGGCTTGCAGAGGGAACGGATAATGGAAATTTCCGAACCGAGGAAATCTGGGTACAGAAGGGGGATCAGCGGATCTACGGAGTGGCCCATATTCCCCAGACGGAGGGCAGCTGTCCTCTGGTCATCTTTTCCCACGGGCTGGGGAATAACCATGAATCCGGTGCACGCTATGCACAGCGCCTGGCCGAAAAAGGGATTGTCGTCTATGCATTCGATTTCTGCGGCGGCAGTGCATCCGGCGTGCCAAACAGGAGCGATGGAACCAATGCGGAAATGTCCGTGCTGACGGAGGCGGATGACCTGGAAGCGGTGCTTGAACAGGCGAAGAGCTGGGAGTTTGTGGACCGGGAAAAGATCTTCCTGATGGGCGAGAGCCAGGGCGGACTGGTGACCATTATTGCGGCCAGCCGCCATCCGGAGGACATTGCGGGAATGGTGCTGCTGTACCCGGCACTGTCTGCCAGGAGCGATCATGGCGTTAACCGGTATTCGGACAAGGAGTCGGTCCCGGAGGAGGTTAACCTGTTCGGCGGATGGATGCGCGTGGGCAGAAATTACATCACGGATCTGTGGGATCTGGATTTTGACCGGATGCTTGCCGGTTTCAGCGGAAAAGTCCTGCTGCTGCACGGGGATCAGGACGGAACGGTGGACCTTTCCTGGTCAGAGCAGGCCGCCCGTGTGATTCCGGACTGCGAATTTCATGTGATCCGGGGCGGCGGACACGAGTTTTACGGGCAGCCGTTTGAGGATGCGGCTGCACTTGTCCAGGCGTACCTGGATGAGCAGCTGGGAAATGAAACAGGGGAAGGACAAAGCAGCATGAAAATGAAAATTGGCGATACAGCCGTTCAGGTAAAGTGGGAAGAGAATGAGTCGGTAGAGGCACTGAAAAAACTGGCTGCCAACGGACTGACCATTCAGATGTCCATGTATGGCGGATTTGAACAGGTCGGTTCAATCGGCAGCCGTCTGCCCAGCCGTGATGTACAGACAAACACCTCATCCGGGGATATTGTCCTCTATTCTAGCAGCCAGATGGTCGTGTTTTACGGCAGCAATTCCTGGGCCTATACCCGTCTGGGGAAGATCACGGACAGGTCGGCAGATGAAATGCGGGAACTGCTGGGCCGGGGAGATGTGACGATCACGCTTTTCACTGAATGATCCGGAAAAAAGAAATGAGGCACGGGTAAAATGAGCAAAGTACTGGTACTGTCAACAAGCCTGCGGGCAAAGAGCAACTCGGAGTTCCTGGCCGGACGTCTGGCGGAGGGTGCCCGGGAGGCCGGACATCAGGTCGAACAGATCAGCCTGAAAGGGAAAAACATCGGTTTCTGCACCGGCTGTCTGGCCTGTCAGAAAACACAGCGGTGCGTTCTCAGGGACGATGCACGGGACATTGCGGACAAGGTCAGAGAGGCAGATACGCTGGTCTTTGCGACGCCGATCTACTACTACGAGATGAGCGGACAGATGAAGACGCTGCTGGACCGCATGAATCCGCTGTACACCACGGATTACCGGTTCCGCCGGGTGTATATGCTCTCGGTGGCGGCGGAGGATGAGGCATTTGTTCCGGAAAAGGCGGTCAGCGGCCTGCAGGGATGGGTGGACTGCTTTGAACATGCCGAACTGGCGGATACCCTGTTCCTGGGAGGCTTCGGGAATGCCGGGGAAGCTGCCGGGATGGAAGAGAAGCTGCAGAAAGCGTACGAATTCGGAAAACAGATTCAGTAAAGGTAAAGAGAACAGAAAAGGCCCGCTATCCGGTCAGGCATCGGATGGCGGGCCTTTTTCCTGACTGCTTTAAATGTATAATATTTCGATCATGAGGTGATTGATGCATTTCCGGAAGTGTGGTATCATGTCTTGAAAGGGTTGACAGGAAGCGGATTCTTTGTCTGTCCTCTGTCAGAAAGCAGAATAATCAAGTGCTGCAGGGAAGAGCGCGTTCTCTTGAAAAACCTGCCGGACAAAGATGGAGGAGAAAAATGAAAGACGGCACAAAACTCAGATTGTTGTATCTGTATCAGTTCATTATGAAAAAATCGGATGAAAACCATCCGGTAACCACGCGGGATATGAACAGAATGCTGCAGGATGAATACGGGATGACCGTGAACCGGATGACGCTGGCCAATGATCTGAATATGCTGCTGGAAACCGGACTCCCGATCCGGGTGAACCGGGGCAGAGAGAACAGCTACTACTATGAAAGCCAGAATATGGGGCTCGAGGAGCTGAATATCCTTGCGAATCTGACAGCGACCTCAAGACTGATCAATAAAAAGAAACGGCAGGCTCTGATCGCCAAACTCGGACGGCAGGTGAGCCCCTATGAAAAGTTCGAGGAAAAGCGAAACGTAATTGTCAGCGACCTGCCCACGGAGGTCAGTCAGGTGATGGATATCATCAATGAGGCCATTAATCTGAAAAAGAAGATCACGTTTCAGTATACGGAATATGCGGTGAATAAGGAAAAGGTGCTCCGGCGAAAAGGTGCAACCTATCTGGTGAGCCCGTATACCCTTGCGTGGGACAGCGGATACTGTTATGTCATCGGGCACAGCCAGGCGAGAGACTGTATCCAGAATTTCCGCCTGGACCGGATCTATAAGATGCCGGTGATGACGGCGGAGAAAATCGTGCCGCCGCCCAAAGGGTTTGACAAGCAGAAATACGTGGATTCCATGGTCCGCATGTACGGCGGCAGGGAAAAAACGGAAGTGACGCTGCTGTGCCGGAATTCGGTGATGAATTCCATGATCGATCACTTTGGCATGCAGACAAAGGTCAGCAAGCAGGATGATGAGCATTTTACGGCCAGAATTCAGGTGGCCCTGTCACCTACCTTTTATCGCTGGGTATTCGGCTGGGCCGGCGGGGTGACCATCTTGGCGCCGGAGGAGGCCAGAGAGCAGCTCAGGGAAATGTGCGAAAATGTCATGAACACGATGGCCGGCCCTGCAGAGAGCCCGGAAAACGCCCCGGAAAGTACCCCGGAAAGTTAACTGGTGTACGGCTGACCCATATCGGCGAAATGTGAAGGTGCGGCTTATCGGAACAGACAGGAAATGCTCGAACAGATCATGAACGAAGTTCTGTTTGGATGATGAACGACCGGGAGTGCGTGAACGATTCTGTTTACGCACTTCTCCTGTTCAATCTCACATGAAATCCGACTGAAATTGAGGGGGATGCGCATGGAAACGGTGTTGGGAATTCTCATTCCCTTTTTCGGAACAAGCCTTGGCGCGGCCATGGTCTTTTTCCTGAAAAAGAATATTTCGACGAGCCTCCAGAAAATCCTGACCGGATTTGCGGCGGGGGTCATGGTGGCGGCCTCTTTCTGGAGTCTGCTGCAGCCTGCTCTTGAGAGCAGTGAACACATGGGGATGCTGTCGTTTCTCCCGGCGGCCATTGGTTTCCTGATCGGCGTGGGATTCCTGCTGCTGCTGGATGAAGTGACGCCGCATATGCACTTTAACAACCAGGATGAAGGCCCCAGAACCGGCCTCAAGCGAACCACCAAACTGATTCTGGCAGTCACGCTGCACAATATCCCGGAGGGAATGGCAGTGGGTGTCGTCTATGCCGGTCTGCGCGCGGGGAACGCCGGGATTACCGGTGCGGGCGCGCTGGCACTTGCCTTGGGAATTGCCATTCAGAATTTCCCGGAGGGGGCCATCGTGTCCATGCCGCTTCGGGCGGAGGGCATGAGCAAAGGAAAGACCTTTCTCTTTGGCGTCCTGTCCGGCGTCGTCGAGCCGATTGCGGCAGCGGTGACCATTCTGGCGGCCAGTGCGGTGGTGCCTGCGATGCCGTATCTGCTGGCCTTTGCCGCCGGCGCAATGATGTATGTTGTAGTGGAGGAACTGATACCGGAAATGTCGGAGGGAGAGCACTCCAACTGGGGAACCATCGCCTTTTCGCTGGGCTTCGTCCTGATGATGATTCTGGATGTGACCCTCGGATAAACTGAACGATCAACCAGGGAGGTGGAACGGACCAATGACCATATGCTACTTTACGGCAACCGGCAACAGTCTGTACGTTGCCAGAAGGATCGGGGGCAGGCTGCTTTCGATTTCGCAGCTCATGAGGCAGGAAATGATCCGCATTGAGGATGAGGCGGTGGGATTGTCTGCCCGGTTTACAATGTGGAATTTCCCATGATGGTACGGGAGTTTATCGCAGAGCGGACATTCATACCGACTATTTCTTCGTGGTGTTTACGTATGGGGAAGGAATCGGGGAGGCCTTTGCACATGCAAAGCTGGCGGCGGAGGAAGCCGGACTGAGCCTCAGCTATGTGAATGCGATTCAGATGGTGGACAACTTTATTCCGTACTTTGACATGCAGGAACAGATCGAGCGGCTTCCGGGGAAAAATGTGGAAGGGCAGATTGAGAGACTTCTGGCGGATATTGCTGCCCGGAAGAAGGTCAGGGTAACGATTATGGAGGAGACAAAGGCCATGATGCGCCAGTATCACCAGACACTGGCTGAAACCTGGCTGAGGAAAGACACCGCCTTGTCCTATACCGTGAACGACAGCTGTATTCACTGAGGCATCTGTGCCAGAAGCTGTCCGGCAAACAATATCACGGTGACAAAAGACAGGGTAAAATTCGCCGACCACTGTGAGGTCTGTTATGCCTGCCTGCACAACTGCCCGAAGCATGCGATCCCTATGCCGCTGGAAAAAGGAACGACACAGTTCCGCAATGAACATATCACACTGAACGACACCATTGAATCGAACCGATGAGGTGCCTGTCAATGTGAGACCCCAAAAGAGGATGAACAAGATGAAACCGATGGAACTGATTCTGACACGGAAAAGTGTCCGTACGTTTGATGGCAGGGAGCTGTCTGCGGAGGACAGGGAAAAACTCCAGGCTTATATGACCAATATCCGGAATCCGTACGGAATCCCCGTGGAATTTGTGTGGCTGGATGCCGCGGAACACGGCCTGTCCAGCCCGGTGATTCAGGGAGAACATCTGTACATAGCGGGAAAGGTTCGTAAGGGCGAACACTGTGAGGAAGCCTTTGGGTATTCTTTTGAACAGCTTGTGCTTTATGCCTGGTCGCTGGGCATCGGGACAACCTGGATTGGCGGAACGATGAACCGGGAACTGTTTGAAAAGGCGGCAAAGGTGCAGGTCAATGAGCTGATGCCCATCGTCACGCCCGTCGGATATCCGTCCGGGGAAAAATCAGAGGTTGATGTGAAGCTTCGGAATCATGTGCATGGGGATGAGCGTCTTCCTGCTGAGGAGCTTTTCTTTGAAGGAGATTTTTCCACATCGCTCCGGGACAGGGAGGATTGCCTGGAGGCGGTGCGCTGGGCACCGACAGCAGCCAATATGCAGCCTTGCCGCATTGTGAAGTGCGGGAACCGTTACCATCTGTACGAAAAGCATATGCCGGGATACAGGCCGGATGCCTTGTGGGATGTGCAGAAAATCGACATGGGAATTGCGCTGTGTCATCTGATGTCGATTGCCGGCGGAACATGTGAGATTGCCGATCCGGGCATTGCGGTTCCGGAGGGAACAGAATACATTGCCACCGTGCGTGTACAGTAACAGGGAGGATTTCCATAGCAAAGAAAGAACTGCATGTTCACGCGGTTGTCGCACCGACTCAGACCGTTGTCGTTTCCGCGTATGACAGGGATGGAAAAGCAGATGCCTGCACGCCGGCCAAAGATAGAAAGCAGATCGGACGAAGTGAGTATGATGCTCTTTCTGACATCTTGTATGTTCACTACTTGAACGATAAAGGTGATTCTTACGGAGATGATTTTGAGAATGGGGTCGAAATTTTTAGAGATAGTAACACTGACGAGATTACCGGTTTTCAAGTAAACTCAGTGTCTTCCCTTACTGATCTTATGCTCTTGACGTATTCTGTGCTGTCTGATAATATGGCGGTGGGATATCCCACATTAATTCTTTCCCAAGGTGGTGCTTCATATGCCAACAGCTATCCGAGAATACGATGCCAAACTCGATTCCAAAAGAAGACTTACACTTCGCAGCACAAGCTTTGAATACTACCATGTCCAGGAAATGGATAACGGCACTATCGTTTTGGAACCCAGAGAGCTTACAGTTCCTTTTCAGGTTTCTGTAAATACACTTGCCATGATGGATGCTTCAGTTAGAAATATGAAAGTCGGAAATGTATCCACACCCATCGACTTGTCAGAATTCGAGGATTGATCTATGTACAGCATTGTTATGGGTCTCCCTGAGATGCAGGATTTTTGGAGTACTTTGTGTTCTAAAGTCAAATCCGGTTCTGCAACCAAAGACGAAGTAAAGCTTCATAAGAAGATGGGGAAAGCACTTTTTCATCTTCAGCAAAATCCTCGTCATCCAGGATTGGAAACTCACGAGATCACCTCGTTATCCAGACGTTATGGAATCAAAGTCTGGCAGTCATATATAGAGAACCAAACTCCTGCCGCAGGACGCATCTATTGGTGCTGCGGTCCAAACCGAGGAGAGATCACTATCATCGGTCTGGAGCCTCATCCTAACGACAAAGCGAATGCCTACGATAAAATCACTCTCTCTTCTATGGGCGAAGTCATCGGTTAGTAAAAACATTCATTTATCATGTTCCCTTCGGGGAGCTTTCTTTCCCGTTCTTTCACGTTTGCAGAATAAAAGGCAAGTATTTTCGTTCTCACCGGTTAACAAGCTTTTCTAATGCCCTTTACATAGATATTTGGTTCGCCCACCATAAGTCTCGTTCAGACTCGAAATTCCATTTTTCGCCTCAGTTTTCGCTTTGAGCACTTCTAAAAATGGCCATTTCGAGTCGTTTACGAATCAAAAACGGACTTATGGTGGGTAAATCATGTATTTACTCTATTAAAGAGTCTGGCAAGTCTAGGCTCTTTTTCCTTGTGGATGAAAGCATTCTGAATGAAAAGGGACGGATTGTGCTGGAAAACTGAAACCCATCATCTACGATGAAGAACAGGGACGGTATCTGTCCGTCGGTGAACCGATCGCAGAGGCCTTCAGAACAGGAATTGCACTCAAAAAGTCAATGTCAGGGGACTGAGCGTCCATCCATCTTTCAGGTCAGGAACTTTTCCGGTCAGGAAACCAAACAAGATAACAACCCAGAAAACATACAAGATAGCATACAAGATAGCATACAAGATAGCATACAAGATAGCATACAAGATAGCATACAAGATAACACACAGGAAAAGCATACAAGAAAAGCATACAGGAAAAGCATACAAGAAAAGCATACAAGAAGCATACAAGAAAAGCATACAAGATACGCCAAGTTCTTGATTATTTGAGTCTAATGATGTATATTAGTCGGGAAAGTGAGGTGGATTCTGTGGAAGGCTATGTTCCACCTTTTTCCATCAATAATCAGATGCTGATGCTGGTTGCGCGGATCGCTGAAAAGACTGGAAAAATCAGCAATTATCATTCCTTTGAGACAAAACCACATCTTCGGAGAAATAATCGGATACGTTCCATCCACTCCTCTCTTGCGATTGAGGCAAACTCACTGTCGTTGGATGAAGTGAAAAGTGTCATCAATGGAAAGACGGTCATTGGACCTCAAAATGAAATTCAGGAAGTCAAAAATGCCTATCAGGCGTATACATTGCTGGGCTCGTTTAATCCTTATTCTGTGGATGATCTGAAGAAGCTTCATGGTGTCATGACATATCTGACCGTACAGGAATCCGGCATGTTTCGTACGCACAATGAAGGGGTATTCAATGGTGACAGGTGCATCTTTATGGCGCCTCCGCCGCATCTTGTACCGACTCAGATGCAATCTCTGTTTGACTGGATGATACAGTCCAGGGAAGAAGTTCATCCGCTCATCCTTTCCTCTGTTTTTCACTATGAATTCGTGTTTATTCATCCCTTCTCAGATGGAAATGGACGAATGGCTCGATTATGGCAGACAGCAATTCTGACGGAATGGAATCCTGTCTTTCAGTATCTTCCACTGGAAAGTCGTATCCATGAATTTCAGGATGACTATTATGAGGCCATCGCTAGATGCCACACGGCAGGAAATTCAGATGCGTTTATTGCGTTTATGCTTGATAAGATTAATCTGACGCTGGACTGGGCACTTGAACAGGTTTCCGAAAAAGATATCTGTCTGTCAGATGAAGTACAGCGACTGATGGATGTCATGAAGGATGATGTTTCCTATTCAGGTGCGCAGCTTATGGAAAAGCTGTCCCTGAAATCCAGAGTTAACTTCAGAAAACGATATCTGTTGCCGGCACTTAAACAGGGGCTTATTGACATGAGCAATCCGGATAAACCAACCAGCAAATATCAAACGTACATGAAGAAGTAACACAAACTCTTTTTAGCCGCCCTGAGGGCGGCTTCTTTGATGCCCGCGGTCCTGTGGCAGACAGAATGTAGACGAACCGGACTGCTTTGGCTATAATAAACGGGAATATTCACCGGAACTGCCAAAATTGGGCTGACGCGCAGCGTCATTCTGCCAAACAGGTGTACCGGAGATGCATCAATGCCGAAAGCTCAGGTATTGTCCTTAAAGAACCGGGCCAATGCGCAGCATCGTTTTGTCAGGGAGGAGCACCGGTAAAGCAGCTTTGGCTTAAAAAGGAGGCTGAAAGTGAACGACTATCAGTTTGATACGACAACAATTCGGGAGAATTGTGAAGCGTTCTATGCCCTGTATCGTTTCACGGAGGACAGGGTTCGCCAGATGTGTGAACTGAAACTGATTCATACCCGGGCTGTGGCGCAGAACTGTCTTGAAATTGCGGACGGATTGGGACTGAGTGATTATGACAGGGACATGGCCTGGGTAATCGGTCAGATACACGACTTTGCCCGTTTCGGGCAGGCGGTTGTAACCCATAGCCTGGATGATTCAGCGCAGTTTAATCATGCCCGTCTGGGCGCGCGGCTGTTGTTCACTCATGGGCTGATCAGGGACATCATCCCGGATTATGATCAGATCTGTCCTGAGGATCAGCGGGTCATGGAAATGGCGGTGCTCCATCACAGTGATCTTCAGCTTCCGGATGACCTGACCGCGCGGGAGAGGCTGTTTTGCCGGATCATACGCGAAGCGGACCAGCTGGATATCTTTCGGACAATTGTGGAAAGCGGCTGGGAGATCAATTACGGATGTACCCGGGCAAAATTGCTGGCCGGGGAGATATCACCGGCCATTGAGGCGGCCTTTTACCGGCATACACTGGCGGATTATTCCATGCGTGTAACCCCGGCAGATTTTCACATGGCCCATATTGCCCTGTGTTTTGGCCTTGAATCTTCCTCCGCCCGCCGGAGAGCGGCGGAGCAGGGGTACCTGCAGAGGATGATGGAGATCCGGTTTACAAGGCCGGATGTTCAGAAACGATACGCAGGAATGAAGGCGGAGGTTGAGGCGTTTCTGCGGGAGGATCAGTGAGTTCTTTTGTGGATTGATTCATTCCGTGCATCAAGGGTATAATTCAATGGCCTGCTCAATAAGAGTAACGGAATGCAGCGGAGCCCAAAGACCAGGCCGCTGCTCAACAACA
>Ga0256405_10012047_pt1 | contig 10836 bp, 2 predicted proteins | sample RumenRJG_02DNA_FD_189096 | JGI IMG/M metagenome (GOLD analysis project Ga0256405, IMG submission 189096) | Bovine rumen microbial communities from Lethbridge, Alberta, Canada - RJG_02 | ecosystem: Host-associated > Mammals > Digestive system > Stomach > Rumen | place: Canada: Alberta | collected... | reverse complement strand
CGACTAGATTTGAACTAGCGACCTCTTCCACCCCAAATTGGAGTTCTATCACGTTAGAATTCCAAATAAACTGACGGTGTCATTTCCCAATCTTTGCTTCCAGACGGGCCAGGGCCGCTTTCAACGCCTGAATCTCCGCTTCCTGCGTGGTTAGCTTGGCGTCTTGCGCATTCAACTGCTTCTTCATGTCCGCATTTTCTTCCTTGATGGCTGCATTCTCAGCAGACAGCGCTTTGATGTTCCTCGCCATCAACGCCTTGCTGGTGTTGAAGCCTTTGTTCTTATCCAGCGCAAAGGAAATGCCTGCATTGATCATGTTCTCGCCATTGCCAAAGGCGCCGCCGACGCTGATCATCATCTTATCTGTCGGGCGGTAGAACATCCCCATCGCCATGGCGTTAGCGCTCCGGTAATTACCGTAGCCCAGGCCCATGGTGAACTTATCGTCCGTATCAAGAGGATGCAAGGCCGCCAGGGCTGCCGCTCCTGCACCTACCTTGTTCAATCGGGTGTCCACTTTGTTAATTCTGTTATTCAGATATACGGCATTGTTGTATGCACCTTGGGCAATATCCTGCACCTGTCCGACAGTAGCTGCATCGGTAGCAGTCTCGCCGGGGGCCACATGGGTGATGCGGCGTTCGTTACCGGCCGCGCCCACGGACACTACATTGTCCTCGGAACCATCGGAACCGGCGCCTAAAACGACGGAGTTGCTGCCGGCCACATTCATAGTGCTTCCGTCCGAACTGCCGCCCAGCACAACGGTATTGCTGCCTGTCACGTTTACGTTATTGCCCAGAACAAATACATTATTAGAACCGGCAGCCACCGTGTTGGAATTACCTACGCTGTAAGAGTTCGTTCCGTTAATAACGCTGGGGTCGCCGATAGCTCCGCTGTGATCGCCGGTGACCTTGTTGCCAAAGCCGATGGCGATACTCTGCGTGCCGGAAGCTTCATTATTTTGTCCGCCCGCTGCGTTACCAATCGCAATGGATTCGCTGCCACCGGCTTCACTGCCCTGGCCCATGGCGATCTGCTTGCTTTCCGTAGCAAGCTTCACCTTTCCGTCGCCGTCCTTGCCTTTGTTCAGGTAATCATACACCTTGTCGCCGTCCACGTAACCGTGATTGTTGTCCTCAACCTTGCCGTCCGTGCTCAAATTCTCCGTGACGTCCTTACCCTGAACGACTATGGTTTCTTCCACCACCAGCGTACCGTCAACCTTGGTATTGCCCTGATCATCCGTGGTTATCTTCTGGGAAGCGTTCTTCAGATCATTGACATCCTTCACCAGGCCGCTGTTTGCGTCGCCAACAACAACCTTCACCGCTTCAAACTCCGTCTTATCCGCCTTTTTGTTCAGCAGCGTATCCGAATCCTCTTTCGTGTACGCGTCTTCAATGCCGTACCCTTTCAGTGTGTTGGCCTTGTCTGCCTTTTGGGCAAGCACGGTTTCGTTTGCAGTTACCTTTTTACCTAAAGCTGTAATGTCACCGGCGTTCTTTTCGATCGCGCTCTTGTTAGAAGAAATGGCTTCCGTGTTTGCCGTGATGTTCTTCGTGTTGGTTGCAATGTTATCTGCGTTTGTCTTAATCGCTGTTTCGTTTGCAGTAACTTTTGTGCCTAAGGAAGTAATGTCACTGGCGTTCTTCTCAATCGCGGTCTTGTTGGCTTCGATGTTGGTCGCGTTCGTTTCAATCGCTGTCTTGTTGGCTGCGATGTTGGTTGCATTCGTTTCAATCGCTGTCTTGTTGGCTGCAATGTTGGTCGCGTTCTTCTCAATCGCTGTCTTGTTGGCTGCGATGTTGGTTGCATTCGTTTCAATTGCGGTCTTGTTGGCTGCGATGTTGGTCGCGTTCTTCTCAATCGCAGTTTCGTTCGCGGTTACCTTGCCGCTTAACGTGGTGATGTTGTCTGTGTTCGCCTTAATCGCCGTTTCGTTGGCAGTTACCTTGCCAGTTAACGTAGTGATGTTATCTGCATTCGTCTTGATTGCCGCCTCATTGGCAGTTACCTTACCCGAAAGTTCTGTCACTGTGCTCGCGTCAGCCTTAGTAGCGATTGCATCTGCGTTCGTCTTAATCCGTGCATCCAATCCGCTGGTCACTTTGTACACCGTGTCGCCGGAAACCGCTTTGGTATCGCCTTCTTCAACTTTTCCGTCAGGTTTGAAAGCCTGCAACGCACTGTATACCGCGCCGCCGGACACAAAGCCTGCATTATCCGCTGCTACTGCGCCCTCCGTCGTCAGTGCCGTCGTCACGTTTGTTTCGCCAACTGTCAGACCCGTTACCGTCGCCATGCCGCCGGTGATTGCACCCGTGCCAACATCCAGGCTGCCGCCGCTGATTGCGCCGCTTGCAGTAATTGTTGTAACACCAGCTAACGCGCCGCCGCTGAGCGTTGCTGTTCCATCGGTCAGAGAAGCACCCTGTACCGTTCCGCTTGCAGCAAGGTTAACGCCGCTTATATCTCCGGCAGAAGTGATACCTGTTACGCCCGTCAATGCACCGCCGCTCAATGTTGCTGTCCCATCGGTCAGGCTGGTAACCGTTGTCTCCCCCGCGCTTAACGTGCCGTCAACAGTCGTAGCACCCTCGGTAGCAGAAATGTTCTTCGTTTTATCCTGCAATGTTGTGATGGAAGACGCATTGCTGTTTACTTTTTGTACCAGACCGCTGTTTTCATCGCCAACTGTTGTTGCCAGAGCATCAATAGAATCTTTATTATCCTTTACATCTTTTACCAAACCGTCATTTTCATCGCCTACCGTAGACTTCAATGAACTGATTGCCGAAGTGTTTTCGCTTACACTTGACTTCAAACCTCCAACGGAAATGGAATCGCCAAGCATCACATCGTCCGCAATGCTGCCGGAACCAATCGTTGCATTGCTCAGCGTTGCGTTAGTCAGTGTAGCGCCGGTCAGGGTTGCTCCCTCAGTCTTCACATAATCAGCAAGCGTTGCATCCACCTCTGCCTGCGAATAGGTTTCGGCTTTTGTATAAACGTCTGACGCATTTGCCTTTGAAGCAAGCTTTGTTTCCATTTCACCGGCAATATCTGTCTTGGCCGTTGCAATCTTCGTTTCCGTTTCTGCGTTCACATCGGTCTTCGCAGTTTCAATTGCAGTGAACACAGTACCGCCGGACACCGCTTTCGCGTTGCCTTCTTCAACCTTTCCGTCGGGTTTAAAGGCCTGCAACGCAGAGTATACTGCTCCGCCGGTCACAATACCTGTGTTGTTTTCTTCAACCAAGCCATTTGCAGCTACACTGATCGCATTGGAGTCGGAAATGGCAATTCCATCTCCTGCAGAATATGTTACCCCGCCTGCTGTACTGATGGTGTATGTATCAACACCTGTATCCGACGTCGATTTTGTAACCGTAACATTATTACCCTGGACTACACTGATCAGACTGCGAACCGCTGCCTTGCCGGTATCCGAAATATTATCCAAATCTACATTGGCTTTACCGGTGCTCAGAGACGAAATCGAACTATTAATACCGGTTATTGATGTATTGATCTCACCGATTGCCGTCGTATGTCCGCTTACCGTCGTCTGCAACGAGCTGATATTGGACGCATTGGCACCAATTGCCGTCGTATGTTCGCCTACCGTCGTCTGCAACGTGCTGACATCTTTCACCAAACCAGAGCTGGCATTACCTACCGTTGCATCCAATGCACTAATCGAATCCGTATGTCCGCTGACTGTTGTTTTCAATGTGCTGATATCACTTGTGTTAGTAGCTACGCTCGTCTTCAAACTGCCAACGGTAATGGAAGAATCTGCTGTGCCAAGCTTAACATCATCCGTAATATTACCGGAGCTGATTGAAGTGACATTGACCGCATAGGTGATCGCATCTCCATCTGTCCCGGTTGTTACAGAAGTATTCGTACCCGCCACTACCTTTACAGAGTCTTTTGCAAGACCGCGAACCGCTGCCTTGCCGGTATCCGAAATGTTATCCAAATCAGTATTGGCTTTTAACGCCAACGCACCGTGTACTTCTCCGCCGGTCACAAAGCCTGTGTTTTCAGTTTCAATTGTACCAGTAAGAGCACTCTTATCAACTTTCAACGCGTTTCCGTTTGCTGTATCAATTGTCAGGCTTTCACCGGCATTAACTTTTAATTTATATCCGTTTTCTTCCGTATCAAATGTCAGACCTTCACCCGCGTTAACTTCTAACTTAGCAGAGTTAATCGTCATACCCTTTCCGGTACCTAATGTGCCAGTCGATGAATAGGTCAGCAACGCATCACTCAATTGTTTTACATTTACCGCATCCGTATCGGCATCACCTTTCAGCACATTGGTAATCTTCTTGCCGCCTGCATCGATGCCACCCGTCGTTACACTGGGGCCATCTGTAATTGTAAGACCAGCATCAGATACAGATGTGTTCTGTGTTTCACTGCCAATAGTCAAGCCGCCTGACGAATTAACACTAAACTTTCCATTGGCTGCGCTGATAGCGCCGTCAGAATCTACGGTGAATTTATCACCGGAAATACTAAACGCCCCATTGCTTGAAACAGAAAGTTTACCTTCTATTGTTGTGGTATATCCGTCTGTTGCATCTCCACTACGTGTAATTCCTTGAATCGTACCTGCATTCGCTTTCACCGCATTATCTAACGATACCAGGCTCCCTGCTACATCGGTACCTGCACTGATGTAATTATACGTACCTTCAGCTACTGTGATGTCAGTTGCATTTGCTTTCGTCGCAATTGCATCCGTATTCGTCTTCACCTGACTGTCTAACGATACCAGGCTCCCTGCTACATCGGTACCTGCACTGATGTAATTATACGTACCTTCAGCTACTGTGATGTCAGTTGCATTTGCTTTCGTTGCAATTGCATCCGTATTCGTCTTCACCTGACTGTCTAACGATACCAGGCTCCCTGCTACATCGGTACCTGCACTGATGTAATTATACGTACCTTCAGCTACTGTGATGTCAGTTGCATTTGCTTTCGTTGCAATTGCATCCGTATTCGTCTTCACCTGACTGTCTAACGATACCAGGTTGCCTGCTACATCGGTACCTGCACCGATGTAATTATATGTTCCATCACTTACTGTGATGTCTTGCACATTTGCTTTCGTTGCAATATCATCAGTATTGGTCTTCACCTGACTGTCTAAGGATACCAGGTTGTCTGCCACGGCGGTGCCTGCACCGATGTAATTATATGTTCCATCACTTACTGTGATGTCTTGCACATTTGCTTTCGTTGCAATATCATCAGTATTGATCTTCACCTGACTGTCTAACGATACCAGGTTCCCTGCTACATCAGTGCCTGCACCGATGTAATTATATGTTCCATCACTTACTGTGATGTTTGCTGCATCAATGTCGCCTGCCGCAGAAATATTACCGTTTGTCCTGATTGATCCGTCACTAGAATCCACAGTGAAATTATAACCACCAGCACCTTTTGCTGCACTGATTCCACCTGCTGCGCTGATGGCGCCATCAGAATCTACGGTGAATTTATTACCTGAAATACTGAACGCACCGTTACTTGAAACAGAAAGCTTGTCTTCTATTGTCGTGGTATAGGTATAACCATCATTATCATTCCCGCTGCGAGTGCGCGTAATTCCCTGCATGTCAAACGTAGCCGCTTTCAACTGCGCCACGTTCACAGCATCGGTATCATATGTGCCTGCTGCCACGCCGGTAATCTGGCGGGTGACCGTTGCTGTGTCGCTGTCAGTTGCAGACGCGCCTACCGCAATGGCGTTATGCGTTGCACGCCATGCAGGATCAGTTTTTTGATTATTATCATCCTCATTCAAATATGCTTTATACGCATTGTTCGACGCATTATATTTTGCCCGGTTTGCAACTGCTCCGCTGCCCAAAGCAACTGAATCAGACAGAGTTGCCTGTGCGCCATTTCCAAATGCAAACGCGTTAGCCCCTGCTGTTTGTGGATTTTCTGAATTATATGCTCCGCCTACCGTTGCTCCTGTGCCAATTGCTACTGAATTTGTTGCCTTTTCGCCCGTCGTGCCGCCCAACGCTGCCAGGGAATTGTATGCATTTGCAACGGAACCGTTACCGAACGCCGTTGAATAAGTGCCATTTGCTTGTGCGCTAAACCCCCAGGCTGTGGAGTAATCGCCGCCGGCTTTTGTTCCACTGCCCCAGGCAGTTGCACCAGTACCGCTTGCCTCTGTATCGTAGCCAAACGCCGTTGAATAATCGCCATTTGCTTGTGCGCTAAACCCCCAAGCTGTGGAGTAATCGCCGAATGCCTTCGTGCTGCTGCCGAATGCGGTAGAATAATCCCCTTGCCTAGTCAGGTTATTATCAAGAAAAGCAGATTCATACATGTTGAAACCCGCTCCATTATTATCTGATAAAACATCATTTTCATTCCTCAGGGAAACAATCTTGTATTTTTTATTTCCCGCGGCAGTAGTATACTCTACAATTTTCGCTTCAATATCACTGCCATCTTTTTTATACGTCAGCTTACCTGCCTGTGTGTTACTGCCAAACGCCGTAGCATACTGACCGTTGGCCTTTGTGCTGCTGCCAAACGCTGTGGAATACTCACCGTTGGCCTGTGTAGTGCTGCCAAACGCCGTACTAGACGGACCGCTTGCCTCTGTGATGCTGCCAAACGCTGTGGAACTAGATCCTGTCGCTTTTGTGCTGCTGCCAAATGCAGTGGAATTATCGCCGCTTGCCACTGTGTTGCTGCCAAACGCTGTAGAATACTGACCGTTGGCCTTCGTGCTGCTGCCAAATGCGGTAGCAAACTTACCGTTGGCCTGTGTATTGCTGCCAAACGCCGTGGAAAAATCACCGAGCGCCTCTGTGCTGCTGCCAAATGCGGTAGAATAATCCCCTTGCTTAGTCAGGTTGCTATTGTTAAGAGCAGCAGAATAGTAGAAACCTTCTCCATTATTATCTGATAAAACATCATTTTCATTCCTCAGGGAAACAATCTTGTATTTTCTATCTCCCGCGTCAGTAGTATACTCTACAATTTTCGCTTCAGTTTCACTGCCATCTTCATTTTTATACGTCAGCTTACCTGCCTGTGTGCCGCTGCCGAACGCCGTAGAATAATCACCAGCAGCAATCGAACTGCTGCCAAACGCTGTAGCATCCTGACCGTTGGCCTTTGTAGTGTTCCCAAACGCTGTGGAATTATAACCGTTGGCCTCTGTGCTCCTGCCAAACGCTGTGGTATACTGACCGTTGGCCTCTGTGCTCCTGCCAAACGCCGTAGCATACTGACCGTTGGCCTGTGTAGTGCTGCCAAACGCTGTGGTATACTGACCGTTGGCCTGTGTAGTGCTGCCGAACGCCGTAGAATTATCACCAGCAGCAATCGAACGGTATCCAAACGCCGTAGCATACTGACCGTTGGCCTTTGTAAAGTAACCCCCGGCTGTGGAGGAATCGCCTTCGGCTTTTGTTCCCTTGCCCCATTTTACTTTTCCGTCACTGGAAACAGAAAGGTTGTTCTCAATAGTTGTGGTAGCTACATAGCCAGTCTCGCCGGGTATACCCGTTTCGCTTCGCGTAATTCCCTGCATGTCAAACGTAGCTGCTTTCAACTGCGCCACGTTCACTGCGTCGGTGTCTTCGGTGCCTGCCGCTACACCGATAATCTGGCGGGTAACTGATTTTGTATCGTCAGTGGTGTCAATATGGCCGATTGCAATGGCGTTTGCGGTCGATCTCCATGCAGAACCAGTTTTCGTTTCGCCTGTCTCATCGCCCAAATATGCCGTATATTTATTGTCCGTCCCATCATACTTCGCCCGGTCTGCGACAGCACCGCTGCCTAAAGCAATTGAATCAGGCAGTGTTGTCTGTGCGCCTAACCCCACCGCCAGCGAGTTCACCGCATCTTCTGCTGTCGTACCGCCCAACGCTGCCAGGGAATTGGATGCATTCGCAACAGAACCGTTACCGAACGCCGTAGAATAATCGCCTGTGGCTTGCGCTCCGTTGCCCCACGCAGTAGCACCGATTCCTTCAGCTGTCGTTCCAACGCCAAAAGCGGTGGAGTGCGCGCCCTTCGCTTCCGTGAGCAAACCGAAAGCCGTGGCCCCATACCCGCCGGTGATCGTGCCGTTTTGCACAATCTCGTTCATTGCCGCATCTTCGGAATCGAAATACGTATCAGATAGTTTTTGATTGTCAGCGTCAGCAATTATATATTTTGTTACAGTTTCTTCTATCGGGGGGGCCGATGGATCGCCTGGATCATATATCATTACCGGATTGCCATTTGCATCCTTAACCACAACTTCTTCAGAAACGACTTTCGCTTCCTTCCCTGCATATTTAAACGACGTCACCGCCGCTGTTTTTGTAAAATTACCAAAAGCGGTGGAATAATCGCCTTCGGCTTCTGTTCCGTTGCCCCAGGCGGTGGCATAGTTACCCTGCATCGTTACGTTCGGGTCTGTTGACGCACGCCCTTTTAACGCGTCATAAGCAACAGTATAACTAGTCTGTCCTCCAATGAACACGTCATCTGTACCTTTATTTTCAGCATATTTACCCCCCCACATTTTGCGCGGTCCTTCAGTAGGATTATTATCAATATATGTTTCAATAATCAGATCGTGGACTTTACCGGTATCATCTTTAACCGTCCACTTGCCGGCTTTCGTATTGTGGCCCCAGGCGGTAGCGCCTTCCATCAGCGCTGCTGTATTAACGCCGAAGGCCGTGGTAGTCCTGTCTCCGGCTGTTGTTTCGTAACCCCAGGCGGTAGCATTATCGTGGCCGGCTGTAGTATGATCACCGAAAGCTGTGGATTTATGACTAAGTGCTTGGGTATAATCTCCCCATGCCGTGGAGTGGGAGCCGTCGGCTAAAGTACCTTCACCGAACGCCGTCGAGTATACACCGCTGGCTGTAGTACCAGAACCAAACGCCGTGGAGCTTTCACCTTTGGCTGTAGTACCAGCACCAAAGGCCGTGGAGTTATCGCTGCTGGCAATGGTCCTGGAACCAAAAGCCGTGGCGTTCATGTCGCTGGCTGTAGTACCAGAACCGAACGCCGTCGAGTTTACACCGCTGGCTCTAGTACCAGAACCGAACGCCGTGGAGTTATCGCCTGTGGCTTGCGCTCCGTTGCCCCATTTTACTTTTCCGTCACTGGAAACAGAAAGGTTGTTCTCAATAGTTGTGGTAGCTACATAGCCAGCCTCGCCGGGTGTACCCGTTTCGGTTCGCGTAATTCCCTGCATGTCAAACGTAGCCGCCCTCAACTGCGCAACGTTCACTGCGTCAGTGTCTTCGGTACCTGCAGCTACACCGATAATCTGGCGGGTAACTGATTTTGTATCGTCAGTGTCAATATGGCCGATTGCAATGGCGTTTGCGGTCGATCTCCATGCAGAACCAGTTTTCGTTGTACCGGTATCATCGCCCAAATATGCCGTATATTTATTGTCCGTCCCATCATACTTCGCCCGGTCCGCAACAGCACCGCTGCCCAAAGCAATTGAATCGGACAGAGTTGCCTGTGCGCCGCGGCCGATTGCCAGCGAATTCGTCGCATCTTCATCTGTCACGCCGCCCAGCATCGCCACGGAATTCCCTGCGTTTGCTACCGAACCCGCGCCGATCGCCATGGAATAACTGCTGCCGGCGGCTTCTGGTATGGATATAGAGAAAAAACCATTACCTAAGTTAATGTTACCGCCTGCTGCCTCAATACCTCCTTTTGTGATTGAAGTGAATACACCACCGCTTTCATTATCGCCTAAGCCTACACTAATACTTTGTGACTCGATGTGAACCTCTCCTACGGTAATGCTTTGTGCTTCAATATCCTCCGGATCCGCCGCCCACGCCGAGGGCAAGCTGTAGCCGCCCACCAGGTACGCACCCAACAGCAGCGTGCTCAGTAGTCGGGCCGTCATCATGCGGCAGCCGCCCGCGCTTCCGCCTTTTGTGTGGCGTTTTGCCAGTTCGCTCACTACCACGTAACAATGTTTCGTTTTGCTCCAGATCACTTTGTAAATTCGGTTCATGTTGCGCCTCCAGAATCTATTTCATTTTTTAATTTATCTTTTGCGCTGCTGTTGCACAACCTGCGATGAAACGCAACAGCACCGTAGGGGATGCCAAGCTGTTCGGCTGCTTTTTTCGGGCCGATCTCATCGGACAGCCGAACTGCTTCTTCTTTAAAAGTTTTGTCGTACTGCATAAACTTACCGCCTCCTGATATCTTTTATGATAGCATGATTTTGTAAGTTTATCGACTCTACTTTAATGATAGCACTTCACCTCCGATGAAGTTCTTTCTTCATTTTCACAGGAGCATATAATATGTTTTATAGTTTAATTATAAATGGTATCTATAATTATTTCAAACCAAGATTTTGCTTTTTAAACACTAAGCCGGTCACCTCTGCGGTGACCGGCCTTTTGGAATTGCTTGTACTGTTTTACTGTGATATTATGCAGGCAAACTTCGATTTGTATTCGTAAACATCATTTTTATTCATTATGTAAAACAGCCGCAGAAAAATCCACCTCTATTAGAAAACTGCTATTTTTACTGTTCAAAACTATTCGCTATTAGACGAAACTACATAGCATTATTTTTACAAATTGGGACGAGTTTTAAGACGAGCTATATCTTACAGATATAATCGGAGCAAATTGTCCAAATTGCAGTTAAACATAAAAAATTCGGGAACCCGCCAATAATACGAGTTCCCGTCCTTTTTTAATTGGTCGGAGCGACTAGATTTGAACTAGCGACCTCTTCCACCCCAAGGAAGCGCTCTACCAAGCTGAGCCACGCCCC
>Ga0256405_10012046_pt1 | contig 10837 bp, 9 predicted proteins | sample RumenRJG_02DNA_FD_189096 | JGI IMG/M metagenome (GOLD analysis project Ga0256405, IMG submission 189096) | Bovine rumen microbial communities from Lethbridge, Alberta, Canada - RJG_02 | ecosystem: Host-associated > Mammals > Digestive system > Stomach > Rumen | place: Canada: Alberta | collected... | reverse complement strand
AATAAAGATAAAAGTCCAGTTGAAGCGTGTGACAACAAGGGCGAGAAAGTAAGTGTTTGGAAGGGAAGAGGGACATATTATGAGAAGAAAGAAGTTATCTGATGAATTAGTAAAATATGGATATGTATTCTCCCTTCCTAAGATGATAATTGCCTATCTTCTCATGGTTGCCATAACAATTCTAGTGGGACTATTCTTCCAGCTTAATACAGGATTTATCATAGCCTTGTGTGTAAGCGTAATTCTGATGCTGCCTCTTTATATTAGGAACTACAATTACAATCGCTACGAGCAACAGCGCTTCTCTGATGTAAATGTCTATATGGAGCAATTTATGTATTCCTTTATGAAGACAGGTAAGGTCTTATCCACCCTGAATGATGTTAGAGAATTATTTCCAAGTGGGAAAATGAGAGATGCTATCGACAAGGCAATTAAGCATATTAAGGAGACCTATGCTGAAAATGATGTTGAGGCCAATGCCCTTAAGCTTGTAGAGGAAGAGTATCAATATGAAGGTCTTAAGACAATGCATGGATTTGCGCTTTCGGTAGAATCCAACGGTGGAGCATATATTGCCTGTATGCAGCTGATTCTTGAAGCAAGGCGTATGTGGGCTGACAGAGTATATGAGCAGATGAAGGTTAGAAAGCACCAGAGAGCATTAGTTTTGATGTCAATTATTACATCCTTGCTACTTTGTTCGGTGTTATATTATCTGTCCGATAAAATGGACATAAGTGTAGGCTCACAAACCTTGTCGCAGATAATAACATTTGCAGTGTTGTTTCTTGATATGTGGATATACTATCTGGCTGACAAGAAGCTATCAGTTGATTTTCTAGTTGAGGATACCAAGGATGAGGAGATTATGGTGGCCAAGTATAAGAGATTCGTAAAATACAAGGAAAAACCATCATCTCATTACATTTCCCTTAAGATTACGAAAAAGCAGTTAACAAGAGCATTTGAGAAGGAATTCCCAAGATGGTTGCTGCAGGTATCTCTGCTTCTTCAAAGTGAAAATGTGCAGGTAGCTATCTTCAAATCGTTAAAGGATGCACCACTTCTTATGAAGGAAGAGTTAGGCAAATTGATATTAGACTTAAAGAGCAATCCAACCAGTATGAAGCCATACAATGATTTTCTTAGCGATTTCAATATGCCTGAGGTAAGAAGTGCAATGAAGATGTTGTTCTCCTTGTCAGAAGGAACAGGCGCTAATGCCTCTGATCAGATAGAGGATATTATAAGGCGCAATCAGCAGATGATGAATAAGGCCGAGAAACTTCGAATGGAAGATACTGCATCAGGAATGTATGCTTTATTTCTAGCTCCGCAGCTAACAGGAGGCTGCAAGCTTATAGTTGATATGGTGTTGTTATTAGTATGTTATATGGGAAAGGTAATTTAGATATATGAATCAGGTAATAAAGACGTATCTTACAATTTTTTTAATTCTAATAGTGATATTAGTTGGGGCAGGGCTTATAATGTGCGCCCTTGATGCTCAGAAGGCTGAAAAGATTAATAGTTCTTATGCTAGCGTAATCGCTTGTCACAACTATTCTAACGAGTCTGTTAAGGCATGTATGTCAGAGGCGGCAAATGATGATTATGTATTGTCAGTTAAGAAATATGACACTAATGCAGATGGCTACGCAGATACATGTGAATGCATCCTCGAATATGATTATTCATTAAGATTCTTAAATGCATCGGCCCCTACAACTACAAATAACAAGCATCATTACAGTCGAATTACAAAATAATAGGTTGCGTTACTCTTACTTGGAGTAACGCAATGATTTAGAAAGGGGAGTAAACATGAGAACAATAATTGATGAATATGGAGAAGCGTTAATTAATCTTGTAATTGGCGTACTTATTGTGTCGTTTTTTGCAATGGCACTTAGTTACATCATTATTAGCATTTAACCAAGGAGAATAAGATGAAACAGATATTAGATGAGTATGGTGAGGTAGCAATTGGGATGATAGCAGCCATCTTAATAACGATACTGGCAGTTGCGTTATTTAAGGATGGCGGAATATTAGAGGGGTTTATGAGTAGTGTTGTTAATAATGCAATTTAGAAAAGCTGTTTATTTATAGTTAGGAGAAATATGAAGGAATTATTAGACCAATATGGAAAGACAGTGGTGACAATAGTAATTGTTGTAATAATAACAGGAATATTAGCGGTTCTTACTGTAAATGGTGCTACTGGAATAATAGATATTGCAGGGCGAGGAAGTAATAAGCTAGCAGATGGTGATACGGAAATTGTAGAGTCGGCAGCAGTAGGTTTGTTAGATTCTCAGGCTGATACACCTATTCCTGAATTACAGGTAGCATTACATCCAATTGAAGGAGAGACATTGTCTGTAAATAAGCTTTTTTCATTTGCCAATAATGCTGGCTTTGTTGATATTCAGCCCAAGGTAATAACTACTACTTTAAATGATAATAATTCAGACGCAGAGCAGCAGGGATTAGTAACAATTAGTGGGAAAAACATAACATTTACAAGGCCAGCAACATTGTTTCTTACAGTTGATATCAGGCAGGAAAACAGACTGATGACTCAGATATTCAAGATTGTTGTTGATAAAATGCCAGAGCCAGTTTACGGGTTTGCCAAAGTGAATGGTAGCTGGTGCTATTGTAAGAATGAATTTGATACTAATACGAGAGATTTTACAAAACATACTGTGATTAAGGAGTATCCATTTAGCATGTCGGACTTTGGAGATTATGAGTGGGGTGACCCCATTATGTATAGTAACAGAAACAGATACAGCTATGATGCTAATAATAACAGAGTAATTAAGGAAACATCTACTACTGTTTATTCTGTTACTTATTCGGGAGATACTGGAGATTGCACAATTATTAGTCAGACATCGAGTACAAGCTATATTCCTGTTAGCGTTATTAATCAGTCTACAGGTATGCCATAAGCTATCTGCTAGTACTAAATCGACTGCACATGTAGAAAATAAGAGGGAAATGTTATGAAAAATATAATATACGGAGTGGTAACACTGCTAATAGGAGTTGTTGTTACGCTCACCATAGTTACAATTACGGGAACTATGAATAGAGAGATTGAGTTAGAGGATGCACTGCAGATAGCTGTTAAGAAAAGTGTTGAAGCCTGTACTTCCAGGAAGGGATATGACCTTGATAATAACAATCAGTTTGTGGCTGATTTGTTAGTAGAACTATCTAATGAAATAGAGAACGACGCAGACCTTGAAGTAGAGGTTATGGGTGTTGATAAGGATAAAGGTGTTCTGTCTATTAGAGTGACAGAATACTACACTACTGCTACAGGTACAAGAAAGCAGGCAAAATGTGAAGCTACTGCATATATGGATAAGGGTAGGAATGAAAATTCAATTACAGGCTCGATTATTACATTTCTAGATAGTGATGGCTCATATCTTGGAGAGCAGAGAGTTGAAGATGGAAAGCCTGTTAAGGCAACAATTACGCCTGCAAAAGCAGGTTATACCTTTAATGGTTGGATGAACACTACAAGTAATCAATATGTCGGCACTACTTTGGGTGTTGCAAATGGCAATGCCACATATAAAGCGACTTACAGATAAGGAGAAAAGTGAATGAAAAGAAAAATAATTACATCATCACTTGCAATTATGCTTTGTGCGTCAACTGTTTTAACATCTGCATTTACAAGTAATGCGATGGAATATCAGAATGATAATAGCACAGAGTATAAGTCTGTTTCGGAAAAATTAGACGAAATATCAGAAAAAGAAGCCGAGGGTATTCAAGTTTTAAGATCGCCAGAAGGAGTTGAGAATAAAGATGATGAAAATCAAGATGTTAGAAACGAAGAAATTGTTTCTACAAATGAAACTAAACCTACTGAATCTATTGATAGAGTAAAAGAAGATAAAGATATTGTAGTTGCAATTCTTGATAGTGGTCTTAATGCAAGTGATAAGATATTTGATGGAAGAATTATAGAGGGCAAGAATTTTATTGACGATAAGGATACATCTGATATATATGGTCACGGAACTGTTATGTCAAGAATTGTCCTTGAAAATACAACAACAAATGAAGATAGTCAAGTTAAAATAATGCCTATTAAAGTCCTAAATGATGAAGGAGTAGGCACTACTTTAAGTGCATATAAGGGAATAAAGTATGCAATAGAGAAAAAAGTAGATGTAATTAACTTGTCTATGGCAGGTATTGGACATTCTAAATTATTAGAATCTGCAATAAACGAAGCTTATAATAATAATATTCCTGTTATTGTTAGTGCAGGAAATGATAATGAGGAAATTACTGAATATACACCTGCAAATATTGAAAGTGCATTTGCCATTGCCTCTGCAACATATAATGACAATCAGATTGTAAAGGAATTGTACTCTAATTATGGCTCTGACAATAATAAGGTTGATTACTGTGCAAAAGGTTACTATGAGTATAGAAGAAAAATCAACAATCGAGAAGTTATTACAAGTGTAAATGGTACATCCGTATCAAGTGCATATGTGACAAGCTACGTTGCCCTTCTTAAGCAGATGGCACTTAATGATGAGGATAATAGTAATGATAATCTAAGGATAAGAGATATTGATAGTATCCTTAAAGAATTAGCATTTAAGACAGATAATGAGCTCTATTATGGCAAGGGCTATCTTGATAGGGATAAGCTTGTGCGCGGACATATTGAAAATGCTAATGAGAATTCGACAGAGCCTATATCTTTATCTGTTGAAGATGTTAGTGATGTAGAAGAAAAGATAGCATTATATGCACTTGCAAGTGAGCGTTCTACATTAGCATATATAGTTGACGGTAAAGGCTATTGTAATAGTGGAGGTGGCGCTGCGACTATCGCTTCAGGACAAGCAGTTTGTAATGCTTGGAATCAGCGTTTTCCTAGCAATAAGGTTAATTTTAGTACTATGGCTTGGGAAGAGCAGGGCGCGTTACTTGAAGTTGCGTTATGGAAAAATTATATTACAGATAGTTATCAGCATAATATTGTTTATAATGACCAACTTCATATTACTCAAACTAATTCACAGTCTTATACAATAGGTAATTCAAACGGAGGCACTAATCCAAAGAGAATAATAAATGTTGATACAACAGGTGCAAATGGGACTGACGGAATTTGGTTTTTTGATGTTTCTCCAACAAAAAGCACTCAATTCATTACAACAAGTGGATATGTAACATTTATAGGTGGTGCTATTTCTTATGACGGAGCACAATATAATTCAAATGGTGAAAGTATTCAAGTGAATACTAGTAGCACATATAAAGCACCTACGATGATTAACAATGGTAACTTGACACTTGATGGTGCATCTCTTCGTGCAGGTGGAAATGCTCCGTATGTATTAAGAAACAATGGGACTGCCACATTAATAGGAGGTGGATCGCTTCAAGGTGGTGCAAGACAAAATTCATCATCATCACTTGTCATTAATAATAGTGGCAAGACACTTAATATTAATCATTATGTATTAAGCGCAAGTTATATAGCATCTAATCCTAACCTTCGAGTTGGAAATGCAATTTATAATATGGGTAATTGTTATATAAATGGAAGTAATTATTGTACTATTGGAAATGCCACAACAGGTATAAATAATAATGGAGCTTCTTGTACTATAAATGGTAGTGGTGGTGGAACACCATTAATTAGTGGTTGTCAATATGGTATATCCAATTCAAAAAATATGACCATTACTAATGCAAATATTCAGCATAATACATACGGAATTAATAACACAAGTAATATTACTTATAACGGAGGAAATGTTCAGTATAATACTAATTATGGAATTAACAATACAGGTACAGTTAATCAGAGTGGTGGTAATATTCACGATAATTCTGGTGCAAAACCAGATTCAAGTGATTTAGTTTATGTTGGAGTATATCAAGGTGGGACTTATACAGTAAGTAAGAATGCTAATGTAACAAATAATTCTGTATATTTACCTACTGCAAGTAGCAGAATAAATCAAGTTGGCTCACTTTCTGGTACAGTTATTTTAACAACATCTTCAAGTGATAGACAAATAGGTAGGGAGCTTGTTACAGGGAAATCTGATAATTATGGGAAATATTCTCTAGCCTATGGAAATGTTGGTAAAAAAACTAATGCAAAAAATGTAAAGGATTCCACAGAAGAGGGCGGAGGTACATTTAGTGGTAATAAGGTAGGAATAAGACCAGGAAGTCTTATTTATGGGAAAACATCAACTTCTTGTTATTTGAGTGGAGAGTATAATATATTATATCTTCCTAATACTTCAAAGGGAGAAAGTGTAACGCCTACAAGTCGGCCTAATACAACATTCTATTATAGGGAGGGCGTTACTGCGTTGTTTGGTACAAACACATACTCAGCCGCAAAGAGCAAATTTAAGGGATATGCAAAGTCTAGTTCGGCTACAACACCAGAATATACTTCTAATTATACATTTAGTGGAGCAAATTCTTTCACAGGTAATAGAGTATTCTATGGAGTGTGGGAGAAAGAACCTGAGGATTCAGCTAATGAAGAGATTGTTGAAGATAGGACAATTACATATAAACCTAATGGTGCAGTCGATAAGAATGGAAATACTTGTCAAGATGTTAAGGTAGATAAGCCTGCTCCTTTATCAGCACCTATTACATTATTAGATGGTACTTTAGTAGGTGGTACAAGGCTTGTATCAGATATTTCTTATACAAAAGGAGATGTTAGATGCGATTTGGCTGAATATGTACCTGCCAATACAAGCTCTAATGGTATTCAATATAGAGCAAAAGCAGGGGATATTGTTAATAATCTTGGCAACACAACAACCTTATCAAAGTTCAGAGGTTGGGCAATGACACCTAGTGGCAGCAATGCCTTTAATGGAAATGTAACACTTACAAGCAATTCTTTATGGGGAGATAGTGCATATAGTCTTAAAAACTTTGTATTTTATGCAGTATGGGATGAATTTCCACAATTAGTTGCAAATGATATAGTTGTTAGTAGTGCTAATGTTAGTAGAGCTGACCTGGTTAAAAATATTGTTGCAAGTGATAGAGAAGATGGAAATATTACAAGTAAGGTACAGATAATTAACTATAATGAAGTAGCAAATGCACTTTCTACATCTAATGGCTTTACTGTTATATATGAGGTTACAGATAGTGCAGGTAATACAACAAGAGCCTTTGCTAAAATATCAATAGAAGATGAGTATGACGGAAAAGCACTTAATGTAATTACGAAACAAGTTAGATGCATCAATAGACACGCATATAATACATTTGATGCTAATGAGGGTGGATGCCTGCCTAATAGCCCATTTTATAACGATACAGAGTATGCCAATGTATTGTTATGCTGCTTTGATAATCTTGATAATAATACTCCAATTGCGCGATATACTCTTTCACAAGAGGAAAGGCAGGAGATATCGGCGCATATGCATGAAGTCGGGCTGGAGCATATGTACGAGAAGAATGTATTGCAATACTATGTAGATAAGTACATGGATGCAACACATCAGAATAGAAAGAATGAATACTATGACTCTAAAGTATTCTTCTTTACAATTACGGCTAAGGAAATAATGAATAGAGAAATGCAGGAACTAGAAAGGTTAAAAGCACTTCGCAATGATGTGGATTTAAGTAGAGCGTATAGATAATTATATAATGAATATTAAAGGGAGAAGATTTATGAAAAAAATGAAAAAAAGAGTGATTGCAGGTGTCTTAATAATGGCGCTTACAGCAGCATTTGGAATAGTTGGAACAGCTACTGAGGTGAAGACTGAGGAAGATGGAATAGCAATGTATAGAATGTATAATCCATATACAGGAGAACATCTATATACGAAGAACGAGGGAGAAAAAGATTTTTTAATAAGCAATAACTGGAATTTTGAAGGATATGCATGGGTATCAGCAAATGAAGGGATACCTGTATATCGTTTCTTTAACGAGTATTCAAAGGAACATCATTATACATTGGATGAAAACGAGAAGAATTATCTAATAATAAGTGGCTGGAATTATGAAGGTATAGGTTGGTATTCAAATAACACAGGAAGTGAATGTGAAGTGCCTGTATATCGTCTGTTTTGTCCGTTTACTAATGAAGCATTAAAGGCACATCATTATACAATGGATAAGGGAGAAAGAGATTGGTTGTTATCTATTGGTTGGAATGATGAAGGTACTTGTTGGATGTCAATGCACAATGTAGTAAATGGGAGTATAGTTGAGCCTACTTGTGTAAATACAGGTTATAGTAATGGTGCTACATGTAAGGTATGTCATAAATCGTATGATGTGGCGACACTACCTATTAATCCTAATAATCATATTCATACAAGTTATGTACCAGAATCAACAATGGTAATTGATAGGGGAACTAATTTTGACCGTTGTGCTATTTATACTTGTAATATATGTGGTGAAGAAATATGGAGAACAGGTGACAGAGAAATAACAGGGCTTGATGAATGGGATAGTATAGTAAAGCATCTTAATGAGAAGCATGGATTCCATTATCATTATGGAAAAGATGTAAAAGAGTGGAATGATGGAGTAGGTACAATCACAGAAGAAGAATACAATAATGAAGATAAGGAACAAAGGCAATATTGGAATCAACAAATAATCTCAGGATATTATGATACAGTAGTTAAACCTGCACATACCCATTGTAATGATTGTGGTAAAGATGCTTACTAATTCACAAATAATTCATATAATTCCTAAGGAGTTGATAAGATAGAAAATTGAAGACTCAAGATATCTGTGATATAATTGCAGGTGTTTTGAGTTTTTTTGATTATGAGAGGGGTATGAAATGCACGATATAAAAGACATTAATCTGGCACCAAGCGGAGAACATAAGATTGACTGGGTAAGAAAGAACTGTCCACTTCTTCGTTCTTTAGAAGAAGACTTTAAGAAAGAGAAGCCATTTGAAGGGATTAGAATTGCTCTCTCAGTTCACTTAGAGGCTAAGACTGCTTATCTATGTAAGGTGCTTAATGCTGGTGGAGCTGAAATGTATGTTACAGGAAGTAACCCACTTACAACACAAGACGATGTTGCAGCAGCGCTTGTTAAGGATGGGCTTAATGTATTTGCTCATTATGGATGTACTAATGAGGAATACGATAGTTATATCAAGATGGTTCTTGATAACAATTGTAATATCATAATTGATGATGGCGGCGATCTTGTAACAATGCTTCATACATCAATGAGAGATAAGCTTCAATATGTAATTGGCGGCTGCGAAGAGACAACAACAGGTATTATTCGTCTTCGTGGAATGGCTAAGGAAGATAAGTTAGAATTCCCGATGGTTATGGTTAATGATGCTGATTGTAAGCATTTATTCGATAATAGATATGGAACAGGTCAGTCTGTATGGGACGGCATCAATAGAACAACTAATCTTATTGTGGCAGGCAAGAAGGTTGTTGTTGCCGGATATGGCTGGTGTGGTAAAGGTACAGCTATGCGTGCCAAAGGATTAGGCGCTAAGGTTATAGTAACTGAGGTGGACCCTGTTAAGGCTATTGAGGCTGTTATGGATGGCTTCGAGGTTATGACTATGGCTGAAGCTGCTAAGGTTGGAGATTTCTTCGTAACAGTAACAGGCTGTGCTGATGTTATTACAGCAGAGCATATGAAGCTTATGAAGGACGGCGCAATTCTGTGTAATGCAGGTCATTTTGATGTTGAGATTGATATGGCTTATCTTAAGGAAAATGCTTTATCAACTATTGACCAGCGTGCTAATATCGTAGGATATGAGGTGACTCCTGGCAAATTCGTATATGTTCTTGGAGAGGGAAGACTTGTTAATCTTGCCTGTGGTGATGGCCATCCAGCAGAGATTATGGACATGAGCTTCGCAATTCAGGCTCTCTCTGCAAAATATCTGCTAGAGCATAAGGATGATATTAAGGAGAAGCTTATTGTAGTGCCTCGTGAGGTGGATTTAGAAGTAGCCAATCGCAAGCTCAGCTTCCTTGGCATCACCATCGACTCCCTCACAGATTCGCAAAGAAAGTATTTATGTTTGTAGGAGACCTAAGTGGAAGTAGATTTAATAATTAAGATTGTAATACTAGTAATACTTTTATTGCTGTCAGCCTTCTTTTCTTCTGCCGAGACAGCTCTTACAACTGTCAACCTAATGAAGATGCGTCACTTAGCAGAGGATGGCAATAAAAGTGCAGCTACAGTTATTAAAGTCACAGACAATAAGCCTAAGATGCTTTCAGCAATCTTAATAGGCAATAATATAGTTAACCTGTCTGCCTCATCTCTTGCAACTACTGTTGCAATTCATGTGTGGGGTAGCTACGGTGCAGGTATAGCCACAGGAATATTAACATTCCTGATTCTGATTTTTGGTGAGATTATGCCTAAGACTATGGCTACAATCAAAGCTAACAGGATGGCTATGAGATATGCAGGAATCATCTGGGTTCTTATGGTTGTACTCACACCAATAATCGTTGTTGTTAATGTATTATCTAATGGTGTGCTTCGAATTTTTGGCGTGGATCCTAAGAAGGATTACGACCAGATGACAGAAGAGGAGCTTCGTACAATTGTGGATGTCAGCCACGAGAGTGGTGTTATCGAAGGTGATGAGCGCAAGATTATTCACAATCTATTTGATTTTTCTGATGCTACAGCCAAGGAGATAATGATACCGCGTATTGATATGACTATGGCAAATGTTAATTGGTCATATGATCGCTTGTTAGAAGGCTACAGTGAACATAAATATACTCGTATTCCAGTATAT
>Ga0256405_10012045_pt1 | contig 10838 bp, 16 predicted proteins | sample RumenRJG_02DNA_FD_189096 | JGI IMG/M metagenome (GOLD analysis project Ga0256405, IMG submission 189096) | Bovine rumen microbial communities from Lethbridge, Alberta, Canada - RJG_02 | ecosystem: Host-associated > Mammals > Digestive system > Stomach > Rumen | place: Canada: Alberta... | reverse complement strand
CGACTCCTCCTCCCGTGCTTTGTAGTGTAGCTTCTCGCTATTAGTATAGGTCAAAGCTTAGAAGAAGTCGAAACTTACATTACTATTTGTGCCGCCGTCGAAGGCGGCGGAATGGAGATTATTATGAGCTTGCTGCCTTTCGGCTGCGTTCTTAACTCTTATGGTCCCAGTATAACAGGGCATATGTCACAGAATCCGCACAAACTTAGAACCGTGCAACGGTGTCAGGCACCGTTAAGATCGTGCAAAGGTGTCAGGCACCGTTAAGATCGCGCAAAGGTGCCAGGCACCGTGCAGGGCGGGGGGATACGTGGAAATGGACTATGAGAATGTGTTTCAGCAGAAGAATGTGGATCTGATCTTTGAACAGAAGACGGATCGCGGCAATTTCATCGCCGCGGCAAATGATGAGTTCACAGAATTTATGGGCCCGGAGGAATTTGGCCGCGAGTGGGCCTGGAGCTTTCCTGCGGGGCGGTATGTGATCGTGGTATACCAGAGACATTCTCTGTATGAGTCAGGAAAACTGGTCTGGAAGAACGAGGATTTTCTGAATGCCGTGGGAAAGGATTCCCGGTACCGGAGCCCCGCTTTTGTGATCATCCTGGACCGGGCTTTGGAGTACAGGCCTAAAACCTGGAAATGGAATCTCCTGTCCCATACGGTGCAAAGCAGCGGAGATCCGCTCCAGGCAAAAATGTTTTCAAGTGCGGAGGATGCCGGAAAGGCAGCGGCAAAATACTCGGAACAGGGTTTCAGGGCAGCGGTCATGGAGTGGTTCGAGGACTATGACATGTACTGAGACCAGGGACAAGGAGGATCTGTATCCCAAAACGGCAGCCGGTAAAGTACATGTCGCCCCGGAAGCGACCATACACCTTCCGGATTCAGATATACTTGGATCATCAAAGGAAAAAGGAGGATGCGAAAATGTATGGAGCATTATTAGGCGACATGATCGGTGCACCGTATGAGTTTGACAGAGGCAGTAAAACAAAGGAGTTCCCGCTGTTTGGCAGAGGGACAGAGTTTACGGATGATTCCGTCATGACAGTTGCTGTGACGGAGGCACTGCTGGATGCTCTTCCGAATGCGGCAGATGAGTGGACAGAGCGCCGGCTTGTGAATTCGATGCGGGCATGGGGAGGAAAATATCCCAATGCCGGCTACGGAGGGAGATTCTACCTGTGGCTGCGTTTAAAGGACCCGCAGCCTTACGGAAGCTATGGCAACGGTTCCGCAATGAGAGTCTCCACTGCAGGGTGGCTGTATGACACTTTGGAAAAGACCGAACATATGGCAGAGCTGACTGCAAAGGTCACGCATAATCACCCGGAGGGGATCAAGGGTGCAGTTGTTACGGCAGGCTGCATTTTCCTGGCAAGGACCGGCGCAGGGAAGGATGAGATCAGGACTTATGCAATTGAAAAAGGTTATGATCTGTCCCGCACCTGTGATGAGATCAGGCCGGGCTATCACCATGTAGAGTCCTGCCAGAAAACAGTTCCGGAAGCGGTCACTGCGTTCCTGGAAGGAACGGACTTTGAGGATGTGATCAGGACAGCAGTTTCCCTGGGTGGAGACTGCGACACCCTTACCTGTATCGCCGGCAGCATCGCGGAAGCGTTTTACGGGGTGCCGGATGAGATGAAGAAGGAATGCCGGAAGAGACTTCCTGACGACATGCTGAGGATCCTGGACTGGTTTGAAAAAGAGCTGGCGCAGAAGGCGGATTGAGTGGGTGTCAGACACCAACGGTCCGCAGACTGTGGTATGATAGCCACAAGACAAAACATCCGGGAAAGGACAGAGATATACTATGAGCGGAATGATGACGATCCGACCCGCAGAGGAAAAAGACTGCGGGATCATTCTTGAATTTATCCGGGGACTGGCTGAGTATGAGAGAATGTCTGATCAGGTAGTCGCGACGGAGGAACTGCTGCGGGAGTGGATCTTTGAGAAGAAGAAAGCGGAGGTCCTTTTCGTCTGCGAGGAGGAAAAGCCGGTCGGCTTTGCTTTATTCTTCCATAACTTTTCTACATTCCTTGGCCGTGCAGGCATTTATCTGGAAGATCTGTTTGTTTTTCCCGCGTATCGCGGAAAAGGTTACGGAAAGGCGCTGCTGAAGCGGCTGGCGCAGATCACCGTGGAGCGGGGATGCGGCCGACTGGAATGGGCGTGCCTGGACTGGAATAAGCCTTCCATCGATTTCTATCTTTCTCTGGGAGCAGTTCCCATGGAGGAATGGACGGTCTACCGGCTGACGGGAGATACGCTGAATGCCATGGCTGAGTGAGGAAAACAGGGAAACGCCGAAAAAAGCATCGAAGAAAGCGCATGAGGATGAATGAACCGTTTATAAAAGTAGATCTGCACGGGATGACGCAGGACCAGGCGATCAAGGTGATCGACAATGCGATCGCATCCGCCGGTCCGGCGACCTATCAGCTGCAGGTGATCCATGGATTCAACCGCGGAACCAGCCTGCGGTCGATGATCCAGGACTGGTACCGGTATGATCCAAAAGTGAAGCGGATCATGCCCGGGGACAACCCGGGGATCACAGTGCTGGTCCTGAAAGAACTGTATTCATAAATTACTGTATTTGCTAAGACTGTATTTGTGAGGAAAGAGAGATACGGCAGGATGTATCGATATGTTGTATTTGATGTGGAAACGCCGAACCGCTATAACAACCGGATGAGCGCCATCGGCATTTCCGTGATCGAGGACGGAGTGATCCGGGACAGTTACTTCTCCTATGTGAACCCGGAGACACGGTTTGATTACTTTAATATTAAACTGACAGGGATCGATGAGAGGGTGGTCCGGAACGCGCCGGCGTTTCCCGAGCTCTGGAAAGAGATCGAACCGATCATGTCAGGCGGCATCCTGGTGGCGCACAATGCGGTCTTTGACCTGGGCGTGCTGAAAAAATGTCTCCAGGATTACGGCATTGCATGGAAACCATCCGCGAAGTACTGCTGCACTGCCCGCATCGGCCGCGTAATGCTCCCGGATATGCATCACCGGCTGAATGACCTCTGCGATTATTACGGGATCTGCCTGGACCACCATAAGGCAGACAGCGACAGTCATGCCTGCGCGGAGATCTTCCTCAGGTACATGGAAGCGGGGATGCAGGAGAAAGACCATATCAGAACATACCGTTTTGTATAAGAAGCCGGAGGCAAACAGGATGAGCGAAGGAAAAAGAGATGATCTGCGGTGGGCGGTCCTGGGTACGGGGGTGATCGCCAACGAAATGGCGCAGGCACTTAAGAAGTCCGGAAAGAGGCTGTATGCGGTAGGGAACAGGACGTATTCCAAAGCGGTCGCTTTCGCGGAAAAGTACGGTGTCGGGAAGATCTACCGCGATTTCAATGAGATGTTTACGGACCCCGAGGTGGATGCCATCTACATCACGACTCCGCACAACACGCATATTGAATTCATGCGGAAAGCGATCCGGGGCGGGAAGCATATTTTTGTGGAGAAATCTATCACACTGAACAGCGGCGAACTGAAGGAAGCTGTGGAGCTTGCCGAACAGCATCATGTCTTGGTCGGAGAGGCCATGACGATCTATCATATGCCTCTGTACGGAAAGCTGAAAGAGATCCTGGATTCCGGGGAGCTTGGCAGGGTAAATATCATCACGGTCAATTTTGGCAGCTTTAAAGAATATGATATGAGCAACCGCTTCTTTAACCGGAATCTGGCGGGCGGCGCCATGCTGGATATCGGCGTCTACGCGCTTTCCCTGATCCGCTGGTTTATGAGGACCGATCCGGAGCGGATGGTCTCAGATGTGCGGCCTGCGCCGACTGGTGTGGACGAGCAGGCGACGATGCTTCTCTCCAATGAGGAAGGGCAGATGGCAGCGGTCGCGCTGTCGCTGCATTCCAAACAGCCGAAGCGGGCGATGATCTCCTGTGAAAAGGGATATATCGAGATCATGGAATTCCCGCGGGCCTGGGAAGCCAGGATCACAGATGCTGTCAGCGGAGATGTGAGAACGGTGCGCATCGGTGAGCACGCGGATGCTTTGAAATACGAACTGGAGGATTTTGAAGCTGCGGTCAGAAACGGAGAAGACCGGCTGCATCTGGATCTTACCGAAGACGTGATGGAGCTGATGACGAAGGCGCGGAAGGCCTGGGGGCTGACTTATCCGGAGGAAGAGTAACGATGGGGCTGAAAGAAACAAGCAAGTTTATTTCCCTGATCCTTCGCCACAGACCGGAGGCGGCCGGAATCACACTGGATGAGCACGGCTGGGCTGATGTACAGGAACTGATCCGGGGAATCAATGCCGCCGGGCGGCATCATCTTGATGAGAAACTGCTGGAGCTGATCGTCCGGACGGACGAAAAGCAGAGATATTCATTTAACGAGGACCATACTCTGATCCGGGCCAACCAGGGACATTCGATCCCGGTGGATGTGGAGCTTGAGAAGAAAACACCGCCGGCAGTGCTTTATCACGGGACCGGTGAGAAATATATGGCTTCCATTGACGAGCAGGGGCTGATCCCCAAGGGCCGCCTGTATGTCCATCTCTCTTCCGACCCGGAAACGGCGAAAAAGGTTGGAAGCAGACACGGAAGACCGGTGATCTACACCGTGGACTGTGCAGCCATGACGGAAGACGGATACGAATTCTGTCTGTCCGCCAACAAAGTCTGGCTGACGAAAAACGTCCCGGCAAAGTATTTGCGTAAGTCAGGGGCGGAATGGATCGGTTCATGAGCGAGGGGCGAAGCGGATTGCGAATGTCCGTTTTTACATGGAAGAGAAGGCAATGAGTGCTTCTGAAGTACTGCACGATAAAGATATCCGGGAACCGCTGTTTGATTTCCTGGAGGAAACCTACGGAAAGGTCCGGATCATAGAAGAGAAGAGGACCGGGGCAGCCCGGGCGGATGTCGTGATGGTCACGCCCCGGGTGCTGTATGGGATCGAGATCAAAAGCGACGCGGATACCTACGCGAGGCTGAAAAAGCAGGTACGGTACTACAACTGGTATTATGACCGGAATATCATCGTCGCCGGGACAAAGCATGCCGCCCATGTGGAGGAACATGTCCCGGAGTGGTGGGGGATCATTACAGTGGAGCAGGACGAAGCGGGCAGAACGGATTTCTATGTTCTGCGGGAGGCAGCTCCCAATCCCAAAGTACAGGATGCCCGCAAGATCACGATCCTGTGGCGGCCGGAACTGAACCGGCTCCTTCAGAAGAACGGACTTCCGAAATACAGGGAAAAGAGCAAGCTGTTTGTCCAGGGAAAGCTGCTGGAAAAGCTGCCGCCGGAGGTCCTGTGGCCGCAGGCGTATGAAGAGCTGTTCGAAAGAGACTACAATACGATCGCAGAAGAAATAGAGAATTACCGCCGCAGGTAAGAAGGATGTCATATGAGAATAGCAGCCATGACCTTCCGGCTTCATGCGCCCTGGGTGCACAGCCTGAAGGAGAAGAGAATGATCGTGAAGAGTCTCATCGCGAAGCTGCAGAACAGGTTCCACGTTTCCGCAGCCGAGACCGATGAGCAGGACATCCACCAGATCATCGTGATCGGTATCGCGGCGATCGTACCCCACAACGCCATGGCGGACAGTCTGATGGACGAGATCTCTTTGTTTGTGGAAGAGAATACAGAGGCAGAGATCCTGGATGAGATGAGAGAGATCCGGTAGAGGCGTTTTACAGAACAGAGGCGGAGATGGAAAGAAAGACATTTGAAGACAGTCTGCTTGATCCGCTCGAGTGGATGAAAAAAGACAAAGAAGAGGTGGAGCGGCTTCTCGGGCCTGAGACCGCGGCGATGGTGGGGTTTGACCAGCGGACCCCCCATCATTGCTATACCCTTTTTGAGCATACCCTTCGCACAGTCGAAGGCCTTCCGAAGGACTGTTCTGTTTTGTTAAGGACAGCGGCTTTTTTTCACGACATCGGAAAGCCCGCTTCAGCAAAGGAAGTCAAAGGCCGCCTGACATTCCACGGACATGCTGCTGTATCAGCGCAGACTGCGGAACCGATTCTGAAAGATCTGGGTTATACCGCGGAGGAAGCCGGCAGGATCCTGTTTTATATTGCGCATCACGATGATTTCATTTCCTGGTGTCTTCCGGAGGAAAGCGAAATGGCAGCCGGGCGTATGGCTGTTACAAAGGAAAATGTGAAGAAGTATGCGGAAAAAGTGAAGCGGGGAAACGCTTCCTTATTCAGCGCAGAACCTGAATGTTTTATATGGGACTCCCTGCTGGATCTGAGCCGCGCGGATATCAGGGCACAGTCCGCTCTGGTATATGTGGGAGGCGTTCTGGCAGATTCCATGGAGCACAAATTGATAAAGCTCCGGCAGATCGAGGAATATCTTCAGGAACTCTGTGCGCCTGCCTGAAATAAGGAGCCGGATATTCCGGTACAGGAACATGCCGCAGCGGAATATGCCGCTGCGGCATATGTCGCTCCGGAGGCGACCAAAGCCTGCCGCGGTTCCTGTATCCTTGGTAAAAAAAGGAGGTGCCGGATGGAAAAAGTAAGTCGGTTTATCAGGGAAGAGCTTTCCGGATGGAAGCTGTGGGAAGTGGTGTGGCTGTTTTCGGCCTGCGCGGTCATTGCTGCATTGTCAGTCTACTGGCATGACACTGTCATGGGGATCGTTTCCGCGACGACCGGAGTCGCATGTGTTGTCTGCACGGGGAAAGGGAAGTTAAGCGCCTATATTTTCGGGGCAGTGAATGTTGTCCTGTATGCCATCATCATGTACTTCAAATGGGCAAAGGAGGCGAAGGCAGATGCGGTATAAAAGAGGAATGTACGGCGGCGCGTTCGATCCTTTGCACATCGGCCATCTGAACTGCATGATCCGGGCGGCGGCACAGTGCGAGGAACTGTATATCGTCCTCAGCTATTCCAGGAAAAGGGACCGTATCCCCATGGAATACCGGTACCGTTGGATCTGCAACAGTTTAAAGCACATGGATCACGTCCGGATCATCACCCTCGAGGACAATGAGGCATCAAAGGACGACTACGACTCGCAGGATGCCTGGGAGCGGGGGAGGGACTATGTGCTTTCCCGGATCGGCCATGAGGTCAATGTTGTATTCTGCGGATCGGATTACAGGGGATCCCGCAGATATGAAGAGCTGTATCATTGCCCCGCAGTCTACTTTGACCGGGCGGAGATCCCCGTCAGTTCAACGGAGATCTTTGAAGATCCATTCAGGTACTGGGAGTTCATCCCCGCCGTGGCAAGGCCGTATTTTGTGAAAAAGGTGCTGCTGATCGGCGGCGAGAGCACCGGAAAGTCGACGCTGGCCAGGAATCTCGCCCTGGTCTACAACACCAACTTCCTTCAGGAAGTCGGCAGGGAGGTCTGCGACTATGCCGGGGGCATTGAGGAGATGATGGTCGAGGAGGATTTCCATCAGATCCTTCTGCAGCACAAACTTCAGGAAATGGAGGCTGTCCGGAGCAGCAACAAACTGCTTTTTGTGGATACGGATGCGCTGATCACCAAGTTCTTTTCACATTTTCTCTTTACGGATCCCGGGATCCTGAAAAGAAATGATGACCTGGCAAATGCCATTGCCGCCATCAACCACTTTGACCTGATCCTGTTCCTGGAGCCGACCGTCGCCTTTGTCCAGGACGGGACGCGCAACGAGAGGCTTCTGGAGGACCGGACGGGCTACAGCCAGCAGATCAAGAAGCTCTTTGATGAACTTGGGTTCAGATATTATTGTATTGACGGGGACTATGAGCAGCGGTTCCTCTCCGCCAGGGAGCTCATCAGGAAGGTGCTCGGTCTTCCGGCGGAGCCTGCTTTCAGCGGGTCCTGAATCCGGCTTTCAGGATCCGCAGCGTTTTTTCGTCCTGACGTCCGCCGAAGAACTTCTCCAGCACCTGGGAAAAGACCGGTTCCTCAGGCGCAGCGGCGTGGAATAAGGTCATGGACGAGCAGAGCTTCAGATCATCAGGAAATCCCATGACCCTGCCCGGATCTGATGAATCAAGAGTCAGCAGAGCCCGGGAGATCTCGATCAGCCGGGCGGACAGGACAGGATCTTTCATATAGGCTTTTGCCTCATCGATGTCATCGATCCCGTAGTGATATGACAGAGTACTGAACCCCAGGCCCTTCAGCTGGGGAAAGATATACCATATCCAGTGCGAACGCTTGCGCCCGGAACGGATCTCTGCAAGCGCCGTCTCATAATCTGATTCCTGTGCTTTTAAAAAGCGAGACAAGTCATAGTTCATTTGTTCTCCTCAGATCATTTCATTTTTTGCTAATTATAGCCATTAGCGGAAGGACAGACAAGCGGGCAGGATAGTCTTGCAGACAGAAACCGCAGCAGATCCTCCGATCCTGAGATAATAGTTGACACGGTGTCAGAGCCGATGTATAATACAGACACTGACACGGTGTCAGAATAAACAGGCAGAACCGCTGCAGATCGAGCAGCTTCGGATCAGAGCAGACATCTGCGGCAAAAGGAGTGGAAGCAATGGCAAAGAATGTATTGGTGGCGGTGTTTTCCGCCAGCGGTGTGACGAAAAGAGTCGGTGAAGAGATCGCCCGGATCGCGGGGGCGGATTTTTATGAGATCGTGCCTGCGGAGGTCTATACATCTGCTGACCTGGACTGGATGAACAAGAAGAGCCGCAGCAGCGTGGAGATGAATGATCCTTCCGCAAGACCGGCGATCGCGGGTGATGTTCCGGACATGTCATCCTACGAAACCGTGATCGTAGGATTCCCGATCTGGTGGGGCGTTGCGCCCAGGATCATCGAGACTTTCCTGGAAAGCTGTGATCTCAGCGGAAAGAAGATCATCCCCTTCTGCACTTCCGGCGGCAGCGGCGTCGGCCGCAGCGATACCGCGCTGCATAAGAATGTGGCCGGCGATGTGAAGTGGGCAAAGGGACGCCAGATCAACCGGCCGAATGAGGCTGAGATCCGCCGCTGGCTGAATGAAGTGCTGTAAGGCTGACTGAGAGAAGTGCTGCAAAGCCGACAGGATAAGGTGCTGCAAGAAGGAGGAAGATCATGAGCAAAAAGATTGTGCAGACTGCAGGAAGAAATCAGCTGGGAGAATTTGCCCCGATGTTCGCGCATCTGAATGATGATGTGCTCTTCGGGGAAGTATGGAATGAAGAGGCGATCGACGTAAAGACAAAGTGCATTATCACGGTGGTATCTCTGATGGCCTCCGGCATCACGGACTCCTCCCTGACTTATCATCTGCAGAACGCCAAAGCGCACGGCGTGACGAAGAAAGAGATCGCTGCCATCATCACCCACGCGACCATGTACGTGGGCTGGCCGAAGGGCTGGGCGGTCTTCCGTCTGGCAAAGGAGGTCTGGAACGAGGAAGAGCCGGCACTGACGGAAAAGGACAGATTCCAGAACTCGATCTTCTTCCCCGTAGGAGATCCGAACCCTTACGGGCAGTTCTTTGTGGGCCAGAGTTATCTGGCGCCGGTATCCGCGGAGCAGGTTCCGGTCTTTAACGTGACTTTTGAGCCCGGATGCCGCAACAACTGGCACATCCACCACGCAAAAAGCGGGGGCGGCCAGATGCTGATCTGCGTCGGCGGCAGAGGCTGGTATCAGGAGTGGGGCAAGGAAGCCGTAGAGATGACCCCCGGTACTGTGGTCAATATTCCGGCAGAGGTCAAGCACTGGCACGGCGCGGCACAGGATTCCTGGTTCTCCCATCTTGCGCTTGAGATTGCGGGAGAGGAAACAGGCAACGAGTGGCTGGAGGCTGTGAGCAGTGAAGATTACAGCAGGCTGAAATAAAGAGAAGACCGGAAGAAACGAAAGGATTGAAAGAGGTGTGTTATGAAAAAAATCATTTCGATCATACTGGCTGCGGTGCTGTTTACCGCTCTTACAGCCTGCGGCAGCAGTGCGCAGGCCGGAACGACAAGTACGCAGGCCGTGACAGAGGCACAGAAAGCAGCAGCTGAAAGCACGACAGCCGCAAAAACGGAGACTGCAGCTGCGGAGACGACGCAGAAAGCGGAGCCGGAAAGTACGACTGCTGCTCCGGCGGCGCATTCGGATGTCCTGGTGGCATTTTTCTCCGCCACCGGCACTACAAAGGGTGTCGCGGAAAGAATCGCTTCCGTTACCGGGGGCGATCTGTATGAGATCCTGGCAGCGGAACCGTATACTTCCGCGGACCTGAATTATAACGACCGGAACAGCCGCTCCACGAAAGAGCAGAACAATAAGAGCGTCCGTCCGGCCATCGGCAGCAAGGAACTCTCCCTGGAGGGCTATACCACCATTTATCTGGGATTCCCGATCTGGTGGGGTGAGGAGCCGCGCATCCTGGATACTTTTGTAGAGAAATACAGCTTTGAAGGAATCACAGTGATCCCGTTCTGCACCTCCGGCGGAAGCGGCATCGGCAGGAGCGGTCCGAATATGGAAGCTCTTGCGGGCAGCGGCACCTGGAAGGAAGGAAAGCGTTTCAGCGGAAACGTTTCGGAAGCTGAACTCAAGTCCTGGACAGAAGGCCTGGGCAAATAATGATGAAAGAGCGACCAGCCATTGTGAGGTGATGCCAATTGGCATCACCTCATTTTGATGTGCCGGTCAGCTGTTGCAATCTTCCGGAGGTGCGGTATAATGAGACTGAGAGCTAGAACAAATGTTCGCGTAAAAGCAGTACTCAGGAGGCATAGTGTGAAAGAAAGTAGAGGACGGCCATAAAGTGGCGCACTTAAACAAGCTATCAAAGGAATAGCTTTTCGAAACAAGGTTGATTTTTGAAATGACTGTTATGAGGCAATCGGGGACTCTTCGAG
>Ga0256405_10012043_pt1 | contig 10839 bp, 7 predicted proteins | sample RumenRJG_02DNA_FD_189096 | JGI IMG/M metagenome (GOLD analysis project Ga0256405, IMG submission 189096) | Bovine rumen microbial communities from Lethbridge, Alberta, Canada - RJG_02 | ecosystem: Host-associated > Mammals > Digestive system > Stomach > Rumen | place: Canada: Alberta | collected... | reverse complement strand
AAGGCGCGCCTTCGCAGCAAGCTCACTCCCCTGTACCTGTAACTGATCCCGGAAAAAGGAAAAGCACCGGAATTTCCGGTGCTAATGTTTAAAAATTTTCGGGACATTTTCAAAAATGGTTGACACCCCCTGGTTTAGAAAAAGTAAATTCCACGGAACAAGTGTTCCGGGTAGAATTTACTTTTACAATTGAAGTGACTTATAAAAGCTTAAAAAAAATTAAAAAAACACTTGCATTACTGATTGATGTCCTATATAATGGCTTTTGTTGGCGGCAAGCGAAAGCACAAGCCACCAGATGGAACCGTAGCTCAGCTGGGATGAGCGTCCGCTTGACGTGCGGGAGGTCATGGGTTCGATCCCCGTCGGTTCCACTTCCGATTGTTTGTGAAGCTTCTTCTTAAAAATCGGTTCTTACAATTTAATTTGTGCGCAGGAGTGGCGGAATGGCAGACGCGCAGGCTTCAGGTGCCTGTTATGGCAACATAGTGTGGGTTCAAGTCCCATCTCCTGCATCTTCCTTTTTGGAAGCGCATGCGGAAGTGTCGGAATTGGCAGACGAGCAAGACTAAGGATCTTGTGCTGGTTACAGCGTGTGGGTTCAAGTCCCATCTTCCGCACGAAAAAGGGAATCGCCAGATTCCCTTTTTTCTTTCAGTAATATTTTTTCACTATTATTGTTTTGCCGTGAGGCAGAAGATCATGGAACGGTAGCTCAGCCGGGATGAGCGTTCGCCTCACACGCGAGAGGTCATGGGTTCGAACCCCATCCGTTCCACGAAGGAAACCACGCAAATACAGGATATGATCCGGTGTTTGCGTGGTTTTTTTACGACCTGTCTTTAGAAAACAGACGCCCTCAAATAATGGAAAAGCTATGATAGGATGTTGCGGTCAAAACGCGATGTTCCTTTTACCAGCTTTTGTTCTTTTCATCATGAAAAAAATAATAATAGGAAAGCAATGACAGAAAAACTATGGCTATAAGATTCTCAACAGGCTTTTTTTAGTAGGTTAAAAGAAAAATCCATAAAAAGTTGATGAATTTTCGTAATATAAAAAAGGAATTACGGTATTTTGGCAGAATAATAATAATGTACGGTTTTTTGAACGCGCTATATGCCTGGATAAAATACCTGTAAACGTCATTTTTCCATGGCCGCTTATCTGCGGGTACTAATCTATTGTCGCTTTTCCGTGAGTACTGATCCATGATCGATATTCCATAGCCGTTTTTCCATGATTGTGCACGGCTTTTTTATATGGCTGACATGACATCATAGTTGACATTTTCAGGCTTCAGGGGGGCTTATGACGATTCGGGAAGAACTTGAATTGAGAGAGAAGGAGATTCTTGCGCCCTGGGCCAGTCTGTCTATGCAGAGCAGGGGCAGAATGCGGCCGGAAGTGCCCTGTGATATCCGGCCCGCTTTTCAGCGTGACAGAGACAGGATCCTGCACAGCAAGTCCTTCCGCAGGCTCAAAGACAAGACCCAGGTCTTTCTGGCGCCGGCGGGAGATCATTACCGGACCAGGCTTACCCATACTCTGGAGGTTTCCCAGAATGCAAGGACGATTGCCAAGGCGCTTTGTCTCAATGAAGACCTGGTCGAAGCGATTGCGCTTGGCCACGACCTGGGACATACGCCTTTTGGACATGCAGGAGAGCGTGCGCTCAACCGCGTCTCTCCGCTTGGATTCCGTCACAATGAACAGAGCCTTCGTCTTGTAGATGTTCTGGAGAGAGACGGCCGCGGACTGAATCTGTCCTGGGAAGTCCGGGACGGTATCCTCAATCATCAGACCAGAGGAAACCCGGGTACCCTGGAGGGACAGATCGTGCGGATTTCCGACAAGATCGCCTACATCCACCACGACATGGACGACGCGATCCGGGCGGGGATCCTCACCGAGGAAGAAGTCCCGGCGGAGATTACCGATATTGCAGGCAGAACGACCGGGCAGCGTCTGGATTATTTCATCCATGACATGATCCGGACCAGCCAGGGAAAGGAAGCGATTGCCATGTCCGGTCCGGCTGCAAAGGCCATAAAGGATATGCGGGCCTTTATGTTCCGCAGGGTCTATTCTAATCCGGTCGCCAAGGCCGAGGAATCCAGAGCGGAGCAGCTCATCGAAGTCCTCTATGAGTATTTTTTTACCCATATCGAAGATATGCCGGTTTTCTTTCAGAAAATGGCAGTTGACGAAGAGTCAAAGATTCGTGCCGTGTGCGACTATATCAGCGCAATGTCGGACCATTTCGCGATCGCGAAATACGAGGAACTGTTCGTTCCCAAAGCCTGGTCCGTTTTATAAATTTTATAAAGAATTATAAAAAATAAAGAATGGAGGGAAAGCACTTCGGATGTATTATTCTCAGGAGCTTGTGGACGAGGTCCTCGCGAATACAGATATCGTGGATGTGGTCTCTGCCCATGTGCATCTGAAAAAAAGGGGCAGCACATATGTGGGATTGTGCCCTTTTCATAATGAAAAAACGCCCTCTTTCAACGTAAACCCGGACAAGCAGTTTTACTACTGCTTCGGGTGCGGTGCCGGCGGGAGCGCGATCACCTTCCTGATGAAGTACAACAACTGTACCTTCCGGGAGGCACTGCAGGATCTTGCGGAGCGGGCGCAGATCACCCTTCCGACACCTAACTACAGTGAAGAAGCGAAAAAGCGCGAAAAGCACAGGCAGGACCTGCTCGGCATCAACAAAGAAGCAGCTACCTACTATTATAAACTCCTTCGGTCCCGGAGGGGAGAGCGCGGGATGCGCTACTTTACCGACAGGGCCCTCTCTGCGGAGACCATGAAGATGTTCGGACTTGGATTTGCCGACGGAGCGCGGAACGATCTCACGGAACACCTGCGCAGGCTCGGATATTCCGATGAATTGATCCTGGAATCCGATGTGGCGGTTTTCAATGAAAAACAGGGCCTTCACGACCGCTTTTTCAATCGTGTCATGTTCCCGATCCAGGATGTGCGCGGACGTGTGATCGGGTTTGGCGGACGCGTCCTGGGAGATGCCAAGCCGAAATATATTAACTCTTCGGACACCATGATCTTCGACAAAGGCCGAAATCTTTACGCCCTGAACCTGGCGCGCAGGACAAAGGCGGACCACCTGATCCTCTGCGAGGGTTATATGGATGTGATCGCCATGCACCAGGCGGGTTTTAATCAGGCAGTGGCCTCTCTGGGAACGGCATTTACGGCCGGCCAGGCGGCACTTCTTCGAAGATATACCAAACGCGTCCTTCTGGCCTATGACAGCGACGGCGCCGGCGTCCGTGCCGCACTGCGCAATATCGGTATCCTGCGAAACGGCGGCCTGGAGTCCTCTGTGATCGATCTGCGGCCCTACAAGGATCCCGATGAGTTTATCAAGGCGGAGGGAAGGGACGCTTTTCAGGAGCGGATCGACAAAGCGGAGAACAGCTTCTTCTATGAACTGCGGATCCTGTCCCAGTCTCACAATATGGATGACCCCGCCAGCCGCACGGCCTTCCATCGTGAGATCGCCAAAAAACTCTGCACCTTCTCGGATGAGATCGAGAGAGATAATTATATAGCCGCTGCTGCGGAAAAATACTTTATCCGGACCGACAGTCTGCGCAGACTGGTTGCCCAGTACGGAAATGTGTCCGGATACGGTCAGCAGGGAAAGGACGGAATTTCTCAATCGGGATATGCAGACAGGACAGCACGAACGGAGCAGCGAAATCCGGCAGCTGCGGTACCTGCAGGCGAAAACCAGACCTCCCGGCACACGGGCGGCGGAAATCAGACCTCCCGGCACACGGGCGGCGGAAATCAGACTTCCCGGCATCCGGCCGGCGGAAATCAGACTTTCCGGCACCTCGCCGGAGAAAATCAGACTTCCCGTCATCCGGCTGACGGAAATCAAGTGGCTGTACAGGAGAACAGGTATCCAAGTGCCCGCCCTGCCGGAAGGCGCAGCGGACAGGGCCCCGGCAGAGAGCAGAAAGCACTCTGGGAAAAACAGTGCCTGCTCCTTACCTGGATCGTCGATGAGCCCGCTGTTTTTTCACAAGTCAGACAATATCTGCAGCCTGAGGATTTTGACGGAGAACGCTATGTACAGACGGCCCGCCTTGTGTGGGACCGGCTGAACGCCGGTGCGGAATCCGTCAATGCGGCATCCCTGATCTCTTCCTTCGAGACACAGGAGGAGCAGGAGGCGGCCGCCGCCATGCTGAATATGCGCCTTGAAGGCGTAGAGGACCGGAACGACCGCGCCAAGACACTGCGGGAACTTGTTTATTTCATTAAACAGGCGTCCATGGACAGGATGACACAATCCGGCGGTGCCGGCTCCCTGCAGTCCCTGCTGGAAGCCAAACAGCAGCTGCAGGCGCTCAGGTCAGCGAGATTTCAGCTGTGAATACAAGTAAAATCCGCATGATATCGCATGCGGTATTACTGATACATTTTTCGGACAGAACCCTGTACGGAGTCCGAAAACAGATTGAACCAATACTTATCATCGGACAGAACCCTGTACGGAGTCCGAAAACAGATTGAACCAATACTTATCATCGGACAGAACCCTGTACGGGGTTTGAAAATAGATTGAACCAATATTCATCACCAGAACCGGAGGAAATGCATTTCATGAGCATGCAGCAGTTCGACGAAAAGGCAAAAGAAGATTTAAAGAAGAGATTGGATGACCTGATCGAAAAGGGCAGAGGAAAAAAGAATGTCCTGGATTATCAGGAGATCACAGACGCTTTTCAGGATATGAAGCTTGATGAGGAGCAGCTTGAACTCGTCATCCAGATTATTGAGAAGGCTGAAATCGATGTACTTCGTGTACAGGAAGACGAAGCTCCCGAGCGGGAACTTGCCAGCATCGAAGATGAGAACAGTGAGGAGACCGACATTGAGAATATCGACCTGACCATTCCGGACAGTGTCAATATCGAGGACCCGGTGCGCATGTATCTCAAGGAGATCGGCAAGGTCCCCCTTCTGACCGCAGAAGAGGAGATCGAACTTGCAAAGCGTATGGAAGAAGGCGATGAGGAAGCCAAAAAGCGTCTTGCCGAGGCAAACTTACGTCTGGTCGTCAGTATTGCCAAACGATATGTCGGCAGAGGCATGCTCTTCCTTGACCTGATCCAGGAAGGCAACCTGGGCCTGATCAAGGCAGTTGAGAAGTTTGACTACCGCAAGGGATTCAAGTTTTCGACCTATGCCACATGGTGGATCCGTCAGGCCATCACCAGAGCCATCGCAGACCAGGCCAGAACGATCCGTATTCCTGTACATATGGTTGAGACCATCAACAAACTGGTGCGTGTGAGCAGACAGCTCCTGCAGGAACTTGGCCGTGAACCTACTCCGGAAGAGATCGCCGAAAAAATGGACATCCCTGTGGAACGTGTCCGTGAGATCATCAAGATCTCCCAGGAACCCGTCTCCCTCGAGACACCCATCGGCGAGGAGGAGGACAGCCATCTCGGTGACTTCATCCAGGATGACAATGTGCCGGTACCTGCCGAGGCGGCGGCATTTACCCTTCTCAAAGAACAGCTGGACGAGGTGCTCGGCACGCTTACAGAGCGTGAGCAGAAGGTCCTCCGCCTGCGTTTCGGCCTCAAAGACGGACGCGCAAGGACACTCGAGGAGGTCGGCAAGGAGTTCAACGTCACGCGTGAGCGTATCCGTCAGATCGAGGCAAAAGCCCTTCGCAAGCTCCGCCACCCCAGCCGCAGCCGCAAACTCAAGGATTATCTTGACTGACCGACCGCTGGAAAACCCCACCGCTGATATGCTTTCAGCGCGGAGAAATTCAAGACTCCCCACGGAAAACAGTAAACAATATCTATGAGAGAATCTGAACAGATACTGACAGGCCTCGTCCCCATGTCTGCACGCCTGGAAGCGATCGTTAGACTGGCGGGACAGGGAGACACTGTATGCGATGTCGGCTGTGATCACGCACATGTCCCGATCCGCCTTCTGCAGACCGGATGCTACCGGCGGGCGATCGGCATGGATGTCATTGCCGGCCCCCTTGGCAAGGCGGCTGCAAATCTTGCCCTCTACGGGATGGAAGACCGGGTACAGCTTCGTTTATCGGACGGCCTTGACGCCTGTATCGCCGGCGAGGCGGACACCCTGGTCGTGACCGGTATGGGAGGCACTCTGATGGAGGAGATCCTCCTTCGGCAGCCCGAAAAGACAGCCTCCTTCAGGGCCCTGGTCCTGGGTCCCCAGTCGGACCCCGAAAAAGTCCGTTCCGCCCTCAGGCGGCTGGGATTTACCATCACAGAAGAAGAACTGATCTTCGAGGATGGAAAATATTATCCAGTGATCCGGTCGGAAGCGGCCGCGGACTCCGTCGGAGAAAGAAACGGAGACAAAAATATACCGGAGAAAAGTCCTGTCTTATACCGGAAACCGGCGGCAGCGGACCCCGCCAAAGAAAGAACCGGAGACAGAAATACACCGGAACTGTTTGCGCCGGACATTCCTGCACAGGTACGTCTTCAGGCTGAGGACCTGTTCGGACCGGTCCTTCTGCAGAGACGCGACCCTGTCCTGCTGGAATTTCTCAGGCGCCGCACAGCCGTACTGGAGAAGATCCTCAGATCCATCCGGCAGGCGGCCGGGGATACCGATAAAGATCCTGCCCTTTTGGAAAAACATCTTTCCAGACAGCAGGAGATCCAACACAGCCTGATCGTCTATAAAGCCGCACTGACCGTATTTGAACGGTCCTGAAGATGAAAGATGCATGGAGGGAAACATGAAACTGGAAGATGTGATCGCGCAGCTGGAGCAGCTGTGCCCCCCGCAGTTTGCGGTCTCCTGGGATAATTCGGGACTGCAGGTCGGAAGATATGACCAGGAAATTTTTTCAGTCTGTCTTGCGCTTGATGCCACCTCACCTGTGATCGAATTTGCGATAGAACAGGGCGCGGACCTTTTGATCACCCATCACCCCCTTCTGTTTGCCGGACTTAAACAGATCCACGACAGGGATTTCGTCGGCAGAAGGGTCATTGACCTGATCCGCAATGAGATCGCCTGTTATGCCATGCATACCAATTTCGATGTGATGGGCATGGCGGATGCTGCGGCGGATCTTCTCAAACTCAGAGACCGGGAGGTTTTGGAAGTGACCTACGAGGACGATGTCTCCAAGGAGGGAATCGGAAGGATCGGAAGGCTCCAGGAGCACATGAAGCTCGACGAATTTGCCGCCTTCGTCCGCGACGCCTTCAGTCTCGACCAGGTACGGGTCTTCGGAAACGGAAATGATACAGTCATAACCTGTGCCATTCTTCCGGGTTCCGGAAAAGAAGAGATCGACCTTGCGGCAGCCGCAGGCGCGGATGTCTATGTGACAGGCGATTTGAACCACCATGCGGGAATCGACGCGGTGGAAAAAGGAATTGCAGTCATTGATGCAGGTCACTATGGTGTTGAAAAATTATTTGTCCCTTACATGAGGGATTATCTGCGCAGGGAACTCCCCGGACTGAAGATCATTACAGCCCCTGAAGGCGAACCCTGCCGCCTGATCTGAGATAGTTTTTTACAGAATTGTGTAACTTATTCAAAACCCCATGTTCAGAACGCTTCGCGTTCTTCACCGGGGGACGTTCAGAGGCGCTCCGCGCCTTGTCCGGCCCCGAAAAATGCTCGAAATCTGCCCGGTGAAACAAGCTCCCCGTTCAGATTTTGAGACATTTTTGGAGGTGCTGAATAGTTACCAAATTGTTTCGAAAACGTTCATTTGAACAGGAGGGAACAACATGCCGACAATAATGATCAGCGGAGCGATTCGCCAGTATGATAAAGGGACGACCTTTGAATCGATTGTCAAAGAGTATCAGCCGAAGTACAATTATTCGATTGCTCTAGTTTATTTCAATGGAAAAATGCGGGAGCTTAATAAGCGCCTTGAGAGAGACGGTGCGCTTTCTTTTATTACGACAGCTGACAGTGCCGGCCACAATGCCTATGTCCGGACGGCACAGATGATGCTGGTAAAAGCTGCCTCCGAGATCCTGGGCGAGACGGGCAAAAACCCCCATGTCAAGATCGAGTTTTCCCTTGGAAATGCCTGCTTCTGCAGTCTTCTGGGCGGGATCCGTTCCACGCCCGAGCTGGCTGCAAGGCTCGAAGAGCGCATGCGTTCCTATGTGGATAGGAATATCCCCATCATCAAAAAGACCTATCCCATCGACGACGCCATTGAACTTTTCAAACACCAGGGGATGAAGGACAAGGAGAAACTGTTCCATTACCGCAGAAGCTCCAACGTGAACGTCTACCGTATGGACGGTTATTCCGATTATTTTTACGGATATATGCTTCCGGCCACAGGCTACTGCCGCTATTTCAGAGTCCAGGCCTACCGCGGCGGACTTCTCCTGATCCTGCCTACGATGGAAAAACCGGATCAGATCGAGGAATTTGTCGACCAGCCCAGTCTCTTCGAGCAGCTGATGCTCTCTACAAAGTGGGGAAATCTGGTCAACATCAGCACAGTGGGAGACCTGAACGAACAGATCTGCAGCGGCAGCATCAGTGACATGATCCTGGTGCAGGAAGCTTTGCAGGAGCGCAGGATCGGTGAGATCGCCCAGACCATCCACGACAGAGGCTCGATCCGCTTTGTTCTCGTTGCGGGTCCCAGTTCCTCCGGCAAGACGACATTTTCCCATCGACTGGCCATACAGCTCAAGTCCTTCGGACTCAAGCCTCATATCATCTCCATGGATGATTACTTTGTAAACAGGGACCGCACACCCGTGGACATTGATGGAAACTACAACTTTGACGTGATCGAAGCCCTTGACCTGGAACTTTTCAACAGCGATATGGTTGACCTTCTTAACGGGGAGACCATCGAAATGCCTCATTTCGATTTTAAGTCCGGCCGAAGAGTCTACAAAGGCGACTTTTTGAAATTTGAGGAGAATGACATCCTCATTATTGAGGGAATCCACGGACTTAATCCCGTCACTACGGAGCAGCTTCCTGATGAAAACAAGTTCAAGATCTATATCAGCGCGCTCACAAGTCTCAACATCGATGAGCACAACCGCATTCCTTCTACGGATGCACGCCTGCTCCGCCGCATGGTCAGAGACGCAAGACTTCGTTCCAATACAGCCCAGGATACCCTGCGCACCTGGAAAAAGGTCCGGGACGGCGAAGAACAGTATATCTTCCCCTTCCAGGAGAGTGCCGACGCTGTCTTCAACTCAGTCCTGATCTATGAACTTGCGGTCATCAAGCAGTTTGCCGAGCCCCTTCTCCTGGGCGTCCGTACAAATGAGCCGGAGTACTATGAAGCCAAGCGCCTCATCAAGTTCCTGGACTACTTCGTCGGCATTGACCCGACACCCGTCCCCGGCAACTCCCTCTGCAGAGAGTTTGTCGGCGGCGGTATCTTCCCCGTGTAACAAGGGGACAGATACAAGGGGACGGTCCTTTTGTTCGCGTCGTGGACAGATACAAGGGGACGGTCCTTTTGTTCGCGGCGTGCAGGATACAAGGGGACGGTCCTTTTGTTCGCGGCGTGCAGGACTCGCAGGCGAGTCTTGCATTATTTCCTGACGATTTGACAAAAAACGTCCGGAAGACTATATTCTTATGGATAAGCAGAGCGGGTGATCGCGGTCCGGAGTATTCCGGACTGAGGAAAGTCCGGGCTTCACAGGGCAGGATGCCGGATAACGTCCGGTGGAGGTGACTCCCAGGCCAGTGCAACAGAAATATACCGCCGACAGGGCCCACGCCCTGCCGGTAAGGGTGAAAAGGCAGTGTAAGAGACTACCGTCTTTGTGGTAACACAAAGAGCCATGTAAACCCCATCCGAAGCAAGACCAAAACGAGGACTATGGGCCGGCCCGGTCCGTTCTCAGGTGGGTCGCTGGAGGCTGTCGGCGACGGCAGTCCAAGATAGATGATCATCCAAGACAGAACCCGGCTTACAGCTCTGCTTATCTTTTTTTAGCATTCATTATTGGTTTTCATACATTTTTTTTAAAAATAGTTCTGCGATGAACAAAAGACCCTGAAACCGGCGCGCATTCCGATGCCGGTTTTTACCGGTCCGCAGAGCAGGAGGTATTACAATGACAAAAATAGATATCATTTCCGGATTCCTGGGTGCCGGCAAGACGACACTCATTAAAAAGCTTCTCAAAGATGCTCTTGCAGGCACGAAAGTCGTTCTGATCGAAAACGAATTCGGTGAGATCGGTATTGACGGCGGATTCCTTAAAGAGTCCGGCATTGAGATCCGTGAGATGAACGCAGGCTGCATCTGCTGCTCTCTGGTCGGTGATTTCGGCACCTCCCTCAGGGAAGTCATGGCCGCCTATGCTCCCGAGCGCATCCTGATCGAGCCCTCCGGTGTCGGCAAGCTCTCTGACGTTATGCGTGCCATCAACGATGCTTCCGAGCACACGGAGATGCACCTCAACAGCGCCGCAGCAGTTGTAGACGCATCCAAGTGCAAAGTCTATCTCAAGAATTTTGGTGAATTCTTCAATAACCAGATCGCCTATGCAGGTACTATCATCCTGACAAGGACAGACAAGGTCAGCGAAGAAAAAATCGCCGAGTGTGTGGAGCTCCTTCGCGAGTACAATAAGGACGCCACCATCATCACGACACCCATCGCGGAACTCGACGGCAAAATGATCCTCAATACCATTGAGGGCACCGCTGATCTGCAGAAGGCTCTGCTTGAGGAAGTCCTGAACGCAGACTACGACGATGAAGACGAGGATGAGCACGAGCACCATCACCACCATGACCATGAGGAGGATGAGC
>Ga0256405_10012040_pt1 | contig 10842 bp, 6 predicted proteins | sample RumenRJG_02DNA_FD_189096 | JGI IMG/M metagenome (GOLD analysis project Ga0256405, IMG submission 189096) | Bovine rumen microbial communities from Lethbridge, Alberta, Canada - RJG_02 | ecosystem: Host-associated > Mammals > Digestive system > Stomach > Rumen | place: Canada: Alberta | collected... | reverse complement strand
ACAGAGGGTATGCTTGAGACTATCAGCCAGTGGTTCAGCGCTCAGCTTTCCGAAAAGGTAACTCGTGGAATGCTCCAGAGAGCAGCGCAATGTAAATACAACGGCAGCACGGTTCCATTGGGATATGCTGTCGATGAAAATGACCACTTTATTCTGGATGAACAAAGAGCGCCAATAGTGCTTGAGATATATGAGCGTGTAGCTTCAGGTGAAACAATAAAATCTGTGATGGATGATCTCAATGACAGAGGCATCAAAACACAACTTGGGAATCAGTTTAAACGAGGCTCGTTATCCACCGTCCTTCATAACGAAATGTACAAAGGAATTTACATTTACAAAGATGTACACATCCCGGACGGAGTCCCTCGCATAATCAGCGATGAACTCTTTGAAGAAGTTCAGGAGATCACTCGAAGACGTAAGCACGGGCATCGGCCTGCTATTGAAGATTATCTTCTTTCCGGGAAGTTGTTTTGTGGACATTGCAAAAATCCTATGGATGGCGTCTCAGGTACCTCAAGTACAGGTAAAACCTATCGGTACTATAAGTGCCTGAACTCTCCTAAGAAATGTACCAAGAAGAATGTCAGAAAGGATGTCATAGAGCCGCTTGTTCTTGATGCCTGTCGCGATCTCATATCCGAGGAAATGATAGATAATATCATAAAGGCAGTTGAAGAACAAAACCATATGGATCAGGAAAGTCCCACTACAATCAGCTTGCGCGAAAAGATCAAGTCTATTGAAAGTAAAATAGAAATCTTGCTGGATCAGCTCGAAGAAGGTGTGAATTCCTCAAGAATAGTAAATAGACTGAAGCAACGAGAGGATGAGCTCGAAGAGCTAAAAAGGCTGTTGCAGAAAGAACAAGCAAAGCAAAGGATTATAGAGCCTGATCTTATTCGCACCTTCATGAGATCAATAAAACTCGGAAGTCGTGATGACCTTGAATATCAGAAGCTATTGGTGAACACGCTCATAGACCGTATATATCTATATGATGATCACTTCAGCATATTTCTGAACCATTCAGGCCGAAAAGGCAAGGTCTCAAACCACGAAGTTGCTGACATCGAAAAGTATTTCAACAATAATCAAAACGCCAGTTCTATTACACTCGACTCCGGGACACCACAGTTGACCTTCCGGTCACATAAAAACGGCTCTGAACGGAGCCGTTTTTCGTTTTTGTACCTGATTCTTTTATTTATCAGCGATCTTTTTTACCGTGGCACTGACGAGTTTTACCAGATCTTTGTTCATTTTATCTACGGTATCCTGGACCTCTTCGTGCGAAGTTCCTTCACCGGAAACGTTCGGGCAGTAGTTGCTCACACAGTTGAAGCAGAGGACTTTGACTCCCATATGCCTCAGTGCGATCGTCTCGCAGGCCGTGCTCATCCCGACCGTGTCGGCTCCGCATGATGCATAGAACTCCGATTCCGCAGCCGTTTCATAGGTCGGTCCGGTCACCCCGTCATCTGTTATACAACTATATCACATCGGAAGAGACCCGTGACAACTCAAAACGGCCTTCCGGCCGTTCTGATACTTATTGCTTACGGTCTATGCCTGATCCTATTTCCAGAATCTGTTGATGAAATCTATTCCGGACTGCAGGTCCGCTTCGGTACCGTCGGTGAATCTCGTCCTGAATTCGCAGTTCTTGTTCCAGCTGTCGATGAAGTCCTCGATAGTCTCCTCTTTGTTGTGATCGAGTTCCTTCATCTGCCACATGTACGCTCTGAGAAGCGCATACCCTGTCAGCTTGATCTTGCCCCCGCTTACCTCATCAAGGTCATCCAGCGAGATCTCTTCGTAATACTTCTTATCCTCTGCCATTGTTGTTTCCTCCCGTTATAACAGAACCAGTATATCCGGTAGCCTTATTCATCATATTGTACAATCATTCACCCTCAATGGAGACACGGCCGGAACCGGCACATCGTCTCAGAACGGCAGATCGACCCCCGGAAGGATCATCTCCCCTTCATCCATCAGATCATAGTACACGTAGTTGTCATCGAGTTCCGCAAGGAATGATCTTAAGTATCTGTCATCTCTGAACGGCTGTATGAAACTCAGTATGAACCTGCCGTTCACCGCGGATATCTCTATGAGAGGCGTCCTGCATATGCTGTTCGTATGCAGTCTGAAGTCCCTCACGTAGCGTTCGGCGTCTCCGAAATTCCCTTTGCCCACATAGCTGACCCCGGCTGTTATGATGCTGTCCGTTACGGATGCGGACTTTTCGGCGAGTTCTCTCCTCTCCCGGTCCGTGCCCTGCGAGAGTATCATCTCAGCCATGGCTCTCTGTCCCGCCGCTTCGGCAAGGACGTGTTCATCCATCATCTGTGCGAACACCATGCCCCGGTACGCCGTCGCCTGCCTGTCGAGAGGCCATTTTCTCATCTCAGGCCTATATTCGAGCACGGCGCCTCCCACGAGCGGATGGTGCGTGAGCGGAGCTTTCAGAGCTCTGCGCATGTTTACCGCAAGAAGCACCCTCAGGCCGGCTCCGGCGTCCGGATGCAGCCTTTCTATGGCGCGGCTCAGAAAGAGCGACGTCATCGTGCCGGGGCTTCCGTCATTCTCATGATTGAAGCGCATGAATTCTTTTTCATCTATCGCGATGTCCCACACCCGGTGATGATCGCTGATCTCTATGCCGCTTTCATCTGCAAGGCATAGGGACGGTCCGATGTCCGCCGGCTGCCTTGCTTCGACATCCGTCAGGCTGAGAACGGGATCGTCCCACTCAGCACGGTCTATATCATCACCGCAGATTCTGATGCCCTCCGGTGACAGCTCTGCTTCATAACGCCTGCTGCAGTAGTAGTACAGCAGAGTGCGCACCACCTCGTAAGCTCCGGTACCGTCTGTGATCGCGTGGCTTATATCGAAATTGATCCAGCCTCCGTTATACGAGAATGCCATCAGATGCCGGTGAGCCTCTTCCGAGCCAAGCCTTGTTCCTTCTCTGGAATCCGAGAGGACTACAGGCCTTTCGTTTGGCGCAAGCACCCAGTCACCGTCCTTTTTCTCAAGCTGCACGCAAAAGTACGGGTAGCGCTCCGCACACCTGTCCACAGCATAGCGCAGGATATCAGGATCGATGGCCTTCCTGAGCCTGATCCCCACCCTGATAACATTCGGCAGTCTCTCTGTTGAATTGTAGAGGCCCATGGCCTCACGAAATATCTTCTGATACATTGATCACCTTTCCGGTCTTATGCAGGATCTATCTGTAGAATTCCCTGAAGAACTGTATGTTGGCGAGCATCGGTCTCAGGCCTTCGTTCTCTTCCTTTTTGACGACCTCTACTATCCTGTCGTTGACCGGCGTAGGAACGCCGTACTTCCTGCCCCACTCGCAGACGACTCCGTTGATGGCATCTATCTCGCAGGGCTTTCCCTTATCCACATCCTGCAGCATCGAAGGATATATGCTGCTGTGCTTTTTCATAGCTATCGGAACAAGGAGCTCTGCGATCTTCTGTTTCGCCCTGTTATTGTAGTAGAAGAGCTTCGTGATGTCCTTGCCCTGCACAGGCGCGAATTCGACTCCTCCCGCGTGAGCAACGTCAATGCACTCCTTCATGCATTTCACTGCAGCTTTTCTTGCAGGCTTCCAGTTCGCGACTTCGCCGAATGTCCCTCCTATGACGGTCCCGAGGCCCGAGAAGGTCGCGTTGATCAGAAGTTTTGACCAGCGGGCTCCCATGAGGTTGTCCTCTATGTCTACCGGACACATGTGCTCGAGCACCGCCTTTACCTTTGCGATCTTTTCATCGCTGACCCCCTTCATGCCGCCCATGTGGAACGACAGGCTGTCCGGATCGCTCGTCAGGACGCAGCAGCCCGGCTCTGTCATGGTTGCTCCCCATTCTACCGTGCAGCCGAGAGTCCTGTCCTCGCCGATCATCTCAGCTATCCCCGGCTCAGGGATGCCGTTCTGAAGCGTAACGATGACGCCGTCATCAGCGAGCATGGGTCTGAGCATGGCGACGACCTCAGGATTATGGAGCTGCTTTGTCATCAGGAATATGATGTCGTAAGGTCCCTCCATCTGATCGGGCAGTATCGCATTCACGGGAGTCGTGAAATCGACGGTCCCCATGACATGCGCCCCGTTCCTTCGAAGAGCTTCCACATGTTTTACATTCCGGTTCACCAGTTCGACCGGAAATCCGTTCTTAGTCAGATAGGCCCCCAGTATCGTGCCGAGCGAGCCGGCGCCGTAGATCGCACATTTCATAGTCATTCCCCTTTCCCTTCTATGTTTCCATGATCCGGACTTCCTTTATGAAGAAGTCCGTGCCTGCTATCACATCTTTATCGAAACTGCCGCAGTCCGGGCAGATCCCCTCGCATGCATTGATCGGAAATTCCCTGCCGCAGTTGCGGCAGCGGCCGACAGCCTTTATCACGTCGATCACCAGCTCGGATCCCCTGAGAAAGTCGTAGTCGTCGGATATTACGGAATAGCCGTCAAGCAGGAATTCAGGCACCACAGTCGTGGCCTCTCCCACTTCTATAACGACGGCATCTATCCTTTCGAGGCCGTTTTCCTTTACGACCTGCTCTACCTTTTCTGCTACTCCGTACAGGAGTGTAAGTTCATGCATCTATTTTTCTCCGGCCGCAGCCTTCTTTTTGCGCTTGTTTTCGTACATGTGCTTGTCGGCGCGGCGCACAGTGTCTATGACCGCCCTGTCTGTTCCATACTCGTATTCTGCAATACCCATGGTTATGCGGACCTCCTCCCAGGCGTTGGAAGCGGTCGCGTTTATGTACTCTGCTTCGATGCCGAAGCGCCTTGCCAGCTCTTCTCTGTTCGCGTAGTCTTCGTTCCGCAGCACGACCGAGAACTCGTCTCCGCCTATCCTGAAGACAGGGCTGTGGCTGAACACGTGGCAGATGAGCCTGCTTGCTGTCTTGAGATATATGTCTCCCTTATCGTGACCGTACCTGTCGTTGATCAGCTTGAGATCATCGCAGTCGAATACGCATATCCCGAACTCGGTTTTTTCAGGATCTTTGTCCATCTGAGCCTGAAGGACATCGAGTTCCGCCGAGAACGCGCCCTTGTTGCGCACCGAAGTAAGCGCGTCGACATATACCTTTCTGTTCAGATCGTTTATATGCTCCTTCATATGTCCTGCAAGCGTCCTGAATGTGCTTGTGAGCCTGCCGACTTCATCATCGCCTTCATAGTCCAGTCTGACATCGAAGTTGCCGCGGTCTACTTCCTCAGCTGCGGCGGTGAGCTCTTCGAGAGGCTTCGTGATGCTGTTGGCGAACCATCTCGCTACAAAGCCGAGCGCGATGAGTACAATAAAGGAGGCGATGAGGATCTCTCTGATCAGCCTCTGCCACTCACCGTCGAGCTCGTTTTCAGGGACCGCGACCACCAGCCTCATCTCATTTGAGAGAGGCAGCCACGCAGCCTCCTTGCTGACTCCGTCATATCTGTACTTCACGAATGTGCTGTCGCTCACAAGACCGTCCGGTATCTCCGGTCTCGTCCTGTCTGTCAGTGACGCAACATCTATGACCGGATGATATACCAGGTTCCCGTCCTTATCCATGATGAAGGCATAGCCGTTGCTGTAGAGCCTGATAGCGCTGACCTGCTCGGCCATGGTCGTGTAGTCGATTTCTATTCCTACTACTCCCACGAACTCCCCTCTGTCGTAGACAGGTATGTTGTAGGATATGACGCGTAGGTCGAGATTGTCCGTAATGTACGGCGGAAGCCATACCGCGTCTCCCGTCGCCTTAGGCACCGTGAACCACACAAGCTGCGATGTATCGCTGGTGTCGTATCCTGTGATATCCGTAACTTCGTGCTCCTTGAAATCACTGCCGTCCAGATTCGTATACCAGAAGCCTTTTACGCTGTCCGAATACTCCGGATCGATGCGGTAATAATACGTGGTCACGCCGTTTGTCTTGTGCGCGATCTCATCGAAGTACTCCCTGACGCGCTCCACATGTGCGTCAAGTCCGTCCTCGCCCACAGTCCCGAGGTCTTCCTCCGCGAATGCGGAGACCCTTCCTATGGACTTCTCTACGCTGTTGAAGTAGTAGTCGAGGTTCCGCTCTCCCGTCTCGCACATCAGCAGAAGCGTCTGCTCGCCCTCGCGCTTCTCGCTTTTGATCATGAAAAGCACGCTGAGCGTCGTGACTATCCCGACGGCAGCGATAAGAACGCATATTGTAAGCAATGTGATCCTTGATCTGAGAGAATGCATCAGTTCTTTTTCCTCCCGAGACTTTCCTGTATAATCCTGTTCTCGAACTCCGCCGCCGACAGCGGGCGCGAGAAGTAATACCCCTGCGCCACGTCGCATCCCATCTTTTTGAGCATGTCAAGCTGCGTCTTTGTCTCGACGCCCTCGGCAACGACAGGAATGCTCAGCTGCTTTGCTATGTCGAGTATGAGAGTCACGAGCATCGCGTCCTTTTCGTCGTGTTCCATGTTCCTGACGAAGTTCCTGTCCATCTTGATCACATCGACAGGCATCTCCGACAGCATGCTGAGCGAGGAACAGCCGGTGCCGAAGTCGTCCATATCGACTTCGTATCCCCTGTCGCGCAGGCTTTTTACGACCTTTATGACCTGATCCGAGTCCTCGGTATATGCCGATTCCGTCACTTCGAGCATGATCGCCCTGTGGTCCAGTCCGTTGATCGCAAGTATCTCTTCAAGAGTATCCTCGAGCGACGGATCGAAGACGTCCACCCTGGACAGGTTGACCGATACCGGTATAGCCGTTCCGTACATCTCTTTCCAGCGCACGATCTGTCTCGCCGCTTCGTTCCATACGTACCTGTCCAGTTCGCTTATCTTTCCGTTCCTCTCTAACAGAGGGATGAATTCGTCAGGCTGTATCATGCCGAGCTCCGGATGACGCCAGCGCACCAGTGCCTCAGCGCTCTGGAGCTTCGGTGTTTTCCTCTGTATGTCGTACTTAGGCTGGTAATAGACCTCGAATTCGAATCCGTCCAGCGCGCGCCTGTAGTCGTTCAGCAGGCGCTGTTCGTGTTCCTCGCGCTCGCGCACCTTGTCGTCGAACACGATGAGGTGCTCTTTGAAGTGTCCGCGGGACATGCTGCAGGCCGTTCTCGCCATGTCGAATATCTCTACCGTATCCAGCTCAGGCTGCGACTGCATCACGCCCATCCTCAGACGTATGACAGCTCTTCCCGAAAGCTCATCGAGCTCGCCCTGCAGGCGGTCGTACACCGCCTGATGATCACTTATGTGTCTGCAGAATATGTCGAAGCGGTCAGCGCCGAATCTGCCTGCGATGCCGCCATTCTCCGATGCGATCTTCTTCATCTCCCTTCCCAGGGTGCGCAGGACCTCGTCTCCGAAATCTCTGCCCTTCATAGCGTTGACCGCATGGAACTGCTCGATATTGCAGACTATGGCATCCATGGCCATGTCCGGATGATCGCTGTGCATGCGGCTTGCATACTGGAGGAAGAAGTCCCTGTTGTACAGGCCTGTAAGGCTGTCCGTTTCTGTAGCGGATATGAGTTCTTTTGCCTTCTTCTCGGCTTTCCGGCTTTTTACCATCAGCGCCGCGATCACTGCCGTGATCAGCATCAGCACGATCAGGAATATCTGCAGATTGCTTCTGATGAAGTCACCGAACGTCGACTTTGCGTCCTCGGTCAGGTAGTATGACAGGTCAGTGCTGATCGTGGATCTCGGCACCAGACCGGTGATCTTTGTGAGTATCGAGTAAAGTTCCTTGTCTCCGTTGTTCACCGCGAAGCAGTATTCCACGCCCGCTCCGGTATCGATGGTAGTGAGTCCGAGTCTTTCGCAGTCCCTGGACAGGTTGCTGTAGCGGTAGTTGCTTATGAGGACGCAGTCCGCCACTCCGTCAGCCACCGCCCTGAGGCACTTGCCGGTGTCCGGATAGTAGACAGCTCTCCATTCCGGATAATTGTCCTTGAGAAAAGCGTCATAGTTCAGGTTGCCCTCGTTGACGGCAACCACCACGTGCTTTTTGTCTTTGAATCCCTCGCGGTCGCCCTGCCTGACCACCGCCAGCACATCCGTGGTTATCATCGGCGGAGTCATGACGATCTTCTTTTTCTCTCCGTCGTAGCTGCTCAGATTTGCAGGGAAGACGCAGTCGACCTCGCCTCTGTTCAGAGCGTCCAGCGCCTCAGCTGCCGTCGGATAGGCTGTCGCCGCATAATCCATGTGGGCGTTGCCGAAGCCGTCAGACGCGTAGTCCAGATAATCCCTGAGAGCGCCGGTGAGTTCACCTGTCTCAGGATCTTTGGCGCAGAACGCCAGGTAATTGTCCTGGTAGCCCACTTTTACTGTTCCGTGTTTGCCGAGCCACTTTTTCTCATCGGCATTCAGAAAGGTATTGACCCCCGCTCTTATGACGTACTTGTCGGACATCTGCTGGTTGTAGTAGCGGTTTTCTTCCTGTATGCTTCCCATCGCCGCATTGAGCTCGTCCAGCAGGTCTTCGCGGCCGTTGCATATGACAAAGAAGAAATCCGAGGAGCCGATCTTGCAGACCGGCACCAGCTTCTCGGGATCACTGAAAGCGTCAGGCGTGATATACGCATCGATCTCGCCTCTCTGCAGCATGCTGATCGATTCATCTTCTTTGGTGGTCAGCTCGACCACCTCGGCATCCACACCGTGCTGAGAGGCCCACTCGCGGTAGAATCCCTCCTGTATGCTTCCCTTGTTGATCCCTATCTTCTTTCCGTTCAGGGTCGAATAGTCGTCAGACCGTATCTCCTTATTGGCGGGAGATGTGAAAATGTAATATACCTCCGAGCCCATCGGAAGATCAGGGAAGAGCATCTGCGAAGCGCGTTCGTCAGTATACGAAACATCGCTCATCATGTCTATCTCGCCCTTCTTCAGCATATCCATGAGATCGGACCAGCTGCCCTCGACGTATTCGTAGTTCCAGCCGGTGTATGCCGCGACTTTCATCTGGTATTCGTACGCGTATCCGGAGCGGCGCCCGGCATCATCTTTCGTGTTGAATGACGATTCATACCATCCCACACGCACCGTTTTCCCCTTGGAGGCGGCACCGGCTTCAAGCGGCGGAAGGGCCGCAAATACAAAAGCCGCGCACATCAAAAGCGCGGCTGTTTTCTTGAGTATTCTGTGATCTGTTTTATCCATCATCTTCAGCTTTGTTCAGGAGCCGTCTCTTCCGGCTCTTCCTGCATACCGTTAAAGCGGAAGCCGAGCATAGTTATATCGTCGAACTGATCGGCTTCGCCGACGAACCCGTCCTGATCCCTTTTCAATGCATGAAGAAGTTTCTTCATAGAAGCTTTTTTGTTCCTGCTGAGTGCCTTGAGCATGCGCTCTTCGCCGTACTGTTCCTCTTCGATATTGATAGCCTCAGGCACACCGTCCGTATAAACGAAGAGGGTATCGCCCGGATCGAGATGGATGTCGTATTCTCTGTACTTCATGTCTTCCATGCATCCGAGAGGCAGGCCGTGCTTGTCCTTGAACGATTCGAATGCTCCCGAACTCCTTCTTACAGCAGGATACTCATGACCCGCATTGGCACAGCGTATGTCTCCGGTCTTAAGATCGACTATGCCTATCCACACCGTAACGAACATGCTGGCCTCGTTGTTGGTGCAAAGCTCGTTGTTTACTCTCACGAGCATCTCACCCGGATCGTAGCCGCTCTCGGTAAGGCCCCGGATCGCTGTCTTGCTGCGCATCATGAAGAGCGAGGCCGGTATGCCCTTGCCCGACACATCCGCTATGACAAGAGCCATCCTGTATGAATCGATAAAGAAGAAGTCATAGAAGTCCCCTCCGACTTCCTTCGCCGGATCCATCGTCGCAAAGAGTTCGAATGCATCGTTGTTGAAATCGAAGTTCTTAGGGAGCGCAGACGCCTGTATGGTCCTTGCCAGCATGAGCTCCTGCTCTATCCTCTTTTCGGCCGCCTCGATATATCCCTTCAGGGCATCCACCGTCAGATTGATGTCATCCGAAAGCGAAGCGAATTCCGATGAGTTGTATACACTGACCTTCTCGTCGAGGTCTCCTTCTGTGATCTTGTTGAGAGACTCATTGACCTTTATGAGATTGTCCACCACGAGGCTCTGTACAAGCACCGAAATAAGCACGTATATGACCGTGAATACCAGAATGTCAGCGAGTAAGGTCTCATATGCCTGAGCATCGCGGGACAGGTATATGGTATCGTACGGCATGGCTATGAGGAGCCTCTTACCCGGGTCTGTCTCCATATGCGCTACCTTGCACATCCATTCACCATATTCCGTTTTCACGTCAAAGTAATCTGAGTCCTTATGCTCCTCAGCAGCATCGAGCGTCTCTTTTAAAGCAGCCCAGTCGCGGAAGCCAGAGATCGCGTTGCCCGATTCATCCACTATCACGAAGGCCCCGTCGTTGGCGATATATATCTCCATTTTTGAAAGGTCAAGGCCGTTTTCCTTGTACATTTCGTAATTATAGTCGGTATATACCTGTGCGATCTCCATCTCGAGCCTTGCGTTCTGCTCGGCAGAGAATGTCTGCAGGGAATAGTTGAACCAGAAATTCATCAGCAGCACAACAGCGGTCACACCGAAAAGCCATACCTGGAAGCGGTGAGATACTGTTACTTTATCGCCTTCAGGCCGTACGAACGGATTGTGCCATTCCCCGCTCATGACCTTGATCAGGATCGAGGACACCATAAGGCCGAGACCGGTGAACAGTATCATCGGCAATGCGCATATCCTCACCACAGTGAATGCCATAGCCACATCGTCCCTGTTACTTACGAGCACCATGTCCATGTG
>Ga0256405_10012039_pt1 | contig 10842 bp, 10 predicted proteins | sample RumenRJG_02DNA_FD_189096 | JGI IMG/M metagenome (GOLD analysis project Ga0256405, IMG submission 189096) | Bovine rumen microbial communities from Lethbridge, Alberta, Canada - RJG_02 | ecosystem: Host-associated > Mammals > Digestive system > Stomach > Rumen | place: Canada: Alberta... | reverse complement strand
AGATTCTATCCCGGCAATGCATCTGAACAATGTACTTTTGCCTGCTCCATTCTCTCCCATGATTCCATATACCTTCCCTTCTTCAAAGGAATGGCTGAAGTTGTCTATAACAAGCAACTCACGATATCTCTTCGTCAAATTTCTAACTTCTATCATCATTTGTATTTCTTTATTTTTGAATAGGCATAATAAGCCATAACTCCCGATACTATCATGGAGAACGGCATGGCCTGTGGCACAATTAACGACACAAAGAACATGGCATTCAAGACCATAAAAGCAAGCCCTTGTAAGATGTCATTGCCGCTATTGGTTCCACCGCTTACAATGCATAGCATTTCCACTTGAAACAGCAAAAGGCTTGCTCCAAGATAGTATAATGCTCCTAATAACAACTGAGGCAAGCTGAGATCGACAAGTATTAAGCATATTATAATCGGAAGAAAGATTACGCACGCATTTCTCAGAGCAAAAAGGAGTTTAAGTTTAAGAAACCTTGAAGCACTCTTGTAATTAAACAAATACTCCACATGCCACTCGCGCATCAACAACATGCTTATGACGGAAGCTGCAATCACACAGACTGCGACAACCAGATTACGGTTTCCTATGTATGCGCCAATCGCTCCTCCTGCCATGAGCGGTAAGAATAAAGGCATCGTCAGACGTCCGGTACGATGGTATTCATAGCTGCCGGATGCCAGGCATGGGAAAGTGGGCAGGCGCAAGGAAAAACCTCCGCATGGAACATACCATGCAATCATAAAAGGAAGTAGAACGATTGCTACAGCCCATAGCTCGTCGCGATGGAGGAAGAAACAAAGAAAAGGGAATGACAAAAGAATGTATTCTACTGAAAACAACATCTTCGTGCGTTTCACTCCGAAAACTGAATAGAGGAATGTCGAATCGCCACGCATAAAGTGACAAGCCAGCAACAGGAAGGAGTAAAACAATACACTGTAATATATAGGGGCATAAACTAATCCTAAAACCATAAGTGTAGCCAAGAGGGAAAAAAGCAATAAGGCGGGAATGACCATGAGTCCCAGCTCCTTAATCATTCGCCACAGGCGTTTTGCTTTAAGTCCGAAATACAGCTTCAATACATTGCACATATTATTTAATTGTTCATCAAATATCTTCAATTTAATATTATTATTTTCGCTGTGTTTTCATTTGCGGGCTCTTAGCATGCAGTACACACCGAGGATGATAAACGGGATGGAGAGTATCTGACCCATATCGATGGGCAGCGATGCCTCGAAGGCTTCTTGTATCTCCTTGGTGTACTCGATGAAGAAACGGAAGGTGAAGATATACGTCAGACAGAAGCCGAAATACCAGCCTGTGCCAACCTTCTCAGGCATACGCTTGTGTAGTGTCCACAAAATGAAGAAAAGGACAGCGTAGGCGATGGCCTCATACAGCTGGCCAGGATGACGAGGTACGGCATCGACCTTCTCGAAGATAAACGCCCAGGGAACATCCGTAATCTTGCCGATAATCTCGGAGTTCATCAGATTGCCCAGACGAATGAAACAGGCTGTCGTCCCTGTGGCGATAGCTATGTTGTCCAACACGCGCCAGATGCTGAGTTTGGTTTTGCGGACATAGAACCACAGGGCAACGATAAGGCCGAAGGTACCTCCGTGTGAGGCGAGGCCTTGATAGCCTATATATTTCCATCCGCCATCTGCCAGGAAGCGGATGGGTAGGAACATCTCCACAAAACCTTTTCCTGAGGTCAGAAAATGGTCGGGTTCATAGAAAAGGCAGTGTCCCAGTCGGGCACCAATCAGGATACCGAAGAAACAGTAGATGTAGAGTGGGGCGAAGAGCTCGTCCTTGATCTTCTGCTCCTTATACAGGCGTTTCACCACGAGAAAGGCCAGCGCGATTCCGATGGCCCACATCAGCCCGTACCATCGCACCGACAGCGGACCCAGTCTGAATGCCACGAGGTCTGGATTCCAGACGATATATAGCAATTGATTCATAAAACTTCCAAAGTGCAAGAAGATTGTCTTATACAAAATAATAAGCAGAGAAGATTCCCAGGAGATTACATGTGACATGCGTAATCACACAATAGCGAATATCTCTGGTTCTCATATACATCAGGCAAAGAATGACCGCCATAATCAGTGTGTCTAATCTCCAAACGCCCGTACCCACATGCGCCGCGTAAAAGATGAGTGCATTGGAAACGACAATCGCTATCTTGCCGAAAGAGGCTCTTTCCATCACGGATATGTACCATTTCCGTAAAAGCAATTCCTCTGCAATGGGGCCGATGATGGCGAAGGAGAATATATGCAGGATAAGGGTCGCCAGAGTATAGGACTCCCGAGGGTCTGTATTAGGTGCGTCAAACAAGGAGGTCAGCAGAAGTATAATGAGCTGCCAGAGGACTCCCAATGCCAGGGATAGAACAGCCGTTTTCAGGTTCATTCCAAGGCTCGGATTACGCCATATTCCCAATTTGCCTTTCTTGTCTTCGTAAAGTAGGACGACAAAAATTGCTAACGGCCACAGAAGGTTTCCAATATCCAATATTGTACGACTGAAAGGGATGTCCCGCCCGAAAATATAGGCGAAGTAGGGTACCAGGAAAACACATATCAAGATGAAGGAAGCAAGAAAGACTCTTGTCATCTTGAAAATACATTCTTTTTTAGAGTAAGTCATAAAAACAGCATAAAGTGAGACAAAATTTTAGTCTATCTTCTAATATGCGGCCCAATAATTTTTATCAGTTGCATATCATTAAACTTTTTCTTGTAAGGATCGAACTTCCGCATTTTAAGCGCATTCGGGTTGATGTCTCGTGTCATCTTTTGGCCTTTGTTAATAAAAGATAGTCTATGTTGCTGTAGGCAACTGTCTTGTTGAACCGTATCACAATTACACACAGACCTGCTGCTGCATAACGAGTCAGTTCCAATTGCCATACTACTGTCTTGCTTGGCCACTATGCTATCCACGCTATTTTGGCCAATAGCAAAACGGGGTATTAAGAATAGGACAATTAATCCAATAGATTTCTTTGATACAATCATAAATTCCGATTTTTACAGGTTCATTTCTCTTTTGTAAAACGAGCTATTTCCTCGCTGGTGCCGGGCTTGTTCCAAATCATCTGCGTGCTGGTGAGGCGGTGGATGTCGCAATCCACGGTGAGAGCAACTGAGGTGTCATCGGGCTTGTGCGAAATTTGTAGATGCCCAGCATCCGTTACGGTGTAGATGCGATAAACGGTGGTGTCGCCTGCTGCCCATTCGGAGGTGAATATATCAACGGTGCCGTTATTGGCAGACTGCAGACGGAATGTGTACTGCACCGTGCCAGCGTCGGCCACGCCTTCGTCATACACCTTTTGCCATGTGCCACCAAGCTCTGCTGCTTCGTAGACATTGCTGTCATCGTCGCTGCTGCAAGAGGCGAGGGAGAAAGCAGCAAGCATCATAAATGCGATTCTCCAAATCTTCATTGTTTTCATTTTCGTTTTCTATATTTTTTTATATAACGTACAAGCGGGAGAAGTATAGCATAGGTGACAGAAAAGATGATAAGTTTCTTCCATCTCTCAATCTCACCACTCAAAATGGATACTGCCACATATATTACGAAACCGATAATTCCAGCAAGAGACACTTGTAATATCTGCTTTTTATTCATATTCATTTTAGAGTTTTTCTAATTACTTTGATTATTGTCCTTTGCTAATACCACCTACAACATCATTATTCTCAATCGTAGTCTCGGTTTTCTTTACGCTGGCTTTGAGCTTACCGAAACGGTAGGAAAGACTGATCTGGAATCTGCGGCCAAGGTATTCGTTCTTTCTGAATCCTGTATAATCACCCTGATTGGTGACAGACTCGTTATGGTAATACTTATTGAAGGGCATATTGGCAGAGAGACGCAATGTCAGACGGTCTTCCTTGAGGAAGGAGCGTTGCAAGGCAGCACTATAGCTGAACCAAGAACTGGAATAGCCATAGACATTATAAGCTTCATGACCAATCTGTCCGTAGCTACTTACGGTCATCCTCAGCTTCCATGGGAGTTTCTGTGTTATGGATGCATAATAGAATCCACTCCAAACGGAATTCTCTAATTGCAGGCTGGGATTCTTATAACAGTCATGGCGGAAATTTCCGTTGAAGACAATGGTGGTCTTGTCAAAAGGTTTCCATTGCAGATAGGTTTCCATTTCATAGCGACGCAAGCGTTCGATGTTGTCGATGGTGCTGTAGATTTTGTTGTTCTTGACATAATGGATATCACCAATACCTCCATTGTAGAATCGGTACATAGGTGCCAGTTGTAAGGTCAGGCGGGGCGAGACATACATGTATAATAAGGTTAGGGACTGTTGATGCGAACTGGTCAGATGATCGTTTCCGAAGTTAACCCCTTCAGGACTTTCAGAGACAGCAGGATTCAGATAGGAAATACCAGGGCGAGAGATGCTGGTAGTGTAGTTCAGCTTCAGTGAGTTGGCATCGTTAATCTGATACTTGATGCTAGCCTGAGGTACCCAGTCGTTCAATCGGTCACTAAAGTCAGTACTCTTTCCGTCAGGATAATGAGCCTTCATATAACTGTATTCATAGCGTAATCCAGCACGGGCAGACCATTTGCCTAATGTCAGCTGGTAGTCAGTATATACGGCTGCCACCTGTGTAGTATGTTCAAACTCTGTATCAAAAGACGGCGGCTGAGGCAACTGGATAAACGACTGCGTCGAATGACTGTTGTTGTGACGCTCAATATACTTTCCGCCTACTTCTAATTTATGTCCTTTCCATAGTGGCCTGACATAGTCTGCCTGAAAGGTGTGTTCCGTAAAGTTCTCCCTGCTGTTGATAAGATAACCCGTATAACTGAAAGGATTGCCGACAATCTCAGTAAAATTACTTTCCTGTTCTGTACGCTGACGAGTCAGGGCAAGCATATAGGATAAAGTCAGTTTCTCGCCTTCACGTTTGGTCTTGTGTTCATAGTCCAATCGTCCATTCCATGAATGATGTTCGTAGCCAGGCATCCAGTAATGCTCGTTGTAACTATAGAGAGGGTGCTGATTGCTATCGTACATCGTCGTCGGTCCTCCACCTTGAACATTCACATTATAGAAATAGCCACCGAATGAGGCTGATAGCAGATTGAGCGTATCAATATCATAACTGGCACTAAGGTCTGTATAGAAGATATCACCTGGGTTAGAGCCTTCCGAATGTGATTTCTGCGTTCTGCCTGATTGGATATAAGTTCGTTCCGTGTCTCGGATACTCTGGGAACTCTTTTCCGTCATCTTGTTATAGCCGGCATCAATGGATACAATAGCCTTGCCGAATTGCGTTGTCATGTTTCCATTGATACTGGGTGCTTTAGTTGTGTCATAAGAAAAGTTTACCCCTCCAGTGACACCATTAAAGCTACGGCCATCCATCATGACGATGTTCAAAATGGCATTCACGCCCTCAGCATCTTCGCGAGCTCCAGGGTCGGTAATAACCTCGATGCGCTTCACCATGGAGGCAGGCATAGACTTCAGTATTTCCTTGGCGTTTTGGGTAAGGCTGGGATCAAGGTGACCGTTCTTGTATATCTTAAAACTGCTGTTTCCCTTAACCTTTATGTTATCTTCGCCATCAACGGTTACCATCGGCACCTTGCGTAGCATGTCGAGTACAGTTTGTGTTTTTGACTCTTCATCCGCCTGGACATCGTAACCTATACGATCGATGTCCTGTTTAATCAATTGCCGCTGAGCCTTAACAATTACACCTTCTAATTCCTGATTCCAAGTAATGGAGTCGTTTTGCACCTTTGTGCTGTCGGTCTGTGCCATCCCGAATGTTGCTGTCGAAAACATGACAAGCAAGAGCTGTAATCTTCTGTAGTGTTTCATATTTCTCATTTCTTATTTTGATATTTTCAAACCGAGTTTGGCAGATGGTGTCCTGCCTTTATAAAAGTCCTGTGCCTCTTCATTCTGATATGCAGGTTCGTCCTGTTCCTGCATCCAGTCCATGCCTCGGAATGTCTTTTTGTTCCAGGTTCTGTTTTCCTTCTCATCCAAAGTCATGTTGAGAGAGGGAACAAGATTGTATGATTCTGAGACTTGCGCTGTGGTTATCCATTCCACTACAACAAATACGCCAGTCTGGGGAATGGTATAGGATTGATAAGGCTAATACCATCCTTGCCAAGCTTCTGTCCGGAAGGAAGTATAATTCCACCATCAATGAGGGATTCATCTTTTGGGGCACCTGTCTTGGGATTCGGCAGACGAAGGTCAAAGCGGAGAGTAGCATAAATAGGTGTCTTGATTTCCGTGAATACCAGATAATGGGTGGAGTAATCGAGACTTGCTAATATGGAGTGGATGTATGGTGTTTCTGTCCAAGTACTGTCGTAGGGAATGAACAAGGCCATCTCAAATCCATTGGCTCCTTTGTGTTTGGTCTGCGTCTTCGCTTTAATCAATCCCACTTCTGTGGTCTTTATTCGTTTGGGAGCCTTCGCACTGACAGCGACTTCATCAAGATTGATACTTATCGGAGCAAGAAAGACAGTTTGCGAGTCGACAGTTACTTTAGCGATGCTCTTACTCTCATAGCAGATATGAGACAACCGTATCTGCTTCGTTCTTTCAGGAATCTCTATCATTCCTGATTCGTCCGTATATCCTCCTGTATTATTTCCAAACCATACACTCGTATATGCTATAGGCTTTTGCGTAATGCTATCCCTAACGGTTAATCTCTGCTGAGTATACATGTTCATTGCAACGAGGGCGAACAATGCGGTGATGATGGTTTTCTTGTTCATACTTTATTTCTGTGCTTTTTCTATTTCATTCTTAATTGTGTCTGGGCCAGGAAAACCGATGCTCTTGTAGGTCTGTTCGCCCTTGGCGTTGTAGATGGCGTAAGTGGGGATGCCTTCTGACTCGTACTTTTGGAGGATGTAACCGTATTGCTCATTTGTCAGGTAGTAGTGGTCACCATCAATATCCTTAATCATTTCCTGCCAAGTGGACAGAGGCGAAGAGGGTGAGGTGATATAGACAAACTGGACGTTCTGGCTTTTCATCTGCTCCTTCATGGGCGCCATAGCTTTGTGTCCGGCACGACAGGGACCACACCATGTGGCCCAGATGTCGATAAGTACTGCTTTGCCCTTATACTTGTCGAGGATGGCATGAAGGATGTCCTCAGGGGTCACATCGTCGTACTTCTTATAGAACACGTTCTCCTGACTTGCCAGTTGCAGGGCTACACGCTGCTGTTTGGCTCGATAATCAAGGATGACAGCCTTGCAATCTTCAAAAGGTATGTTTTTGATGTCCTCTTCTTTAACATTTTCACTCTCAAGAAGCAATGGTATTGCTCGAAGAATCGAGTTGTAAGCATTCTTTTCTTGCGCTTTCTTGTCATAGACATCCAGAACGACTTGCCAGAATGCTGAACTGCATGGAGAACCTGATTCGTTCAGAAATTTCCAATTGTAGGCAAGTTCGTCCGCTGAAAGAGGAAGCATATCTATGCACTTCTTGTAGTTTTCTTCGTAATTCTCATTGGTCATATAGACGGTGCCGTCTTCATCTACCTTGTATTGGCAGTATGTGTTTGCAAACTGGCGTGTCCATTCGATGTAGTCAGCCTCTGCCGTCATGCAGAGCAAATCCTTGGTTGCAGTGGTGTATTTCGTTTTCATGAAAGCAGCAATGCGCTTGTCGAAAATGTCTGTCAGGCACATCAGGCGTTCTTCCTTTGTTTGGCATTCCCTGACTTTCAGGAATACAGTCGTGTCGTCCCCGTAATCCTCATCATATGCAGCCGCCAAGTCCCTATTGGTTTTGCCAAGATAGCCTTTGAAAGCCACGAACGGTTTCTTGTCAGAGGTAATCTTCATTAGAATATCAGTCTCTTGCCCTGGGGCAATGATGATGTTGCTATAGGCCAAACCTTGAACACCGACAGTTACCTCGCGAACCAGCCACAAGGGAATCTCAACCTTCAGGGTGCCATCGTCAGCAAATGGGAAGAACTTGGAGAAAGACTCCGTAGAGCCTAATGGCTTGAAGCCACCCACATAGAATTCCAGTTTCATACCAGGTTTATAGCCCAACATCTTTACATTGATCGTTGCTACACCTTTATTTATCTTAGCAACGGGCAAAGTTTCGTCTTTGGCGTACTTTACACTCTTCCAGTCATCAGGTAATACCAACTTCTGCTTAGTCTTGCCGTCGCAGATATTCCAGAACCGGAAGGCTCCGTCAACATCACCTTCTGAGAAGTCCATCTCTTTGGTGTCGAGTGGCACGGGCTTAAAGTGAAGAGCCAAGTTGGCTTTTCCACTTTCAGGCATCCAGAAGAGTGAGTCGAGTTGCAGGTCTGACTCCTGCTCGTTGGTCTTTTTCCCATCCGTGATGGCGTACTTCTTGCCATCGGGTGTCTGCACAAACGACTCTTTAGCAAAGCGAATCCAAACGTTCGGTCTGTAATTGGCAACGATATGCAGTACGGTTTCCGTTTGTTTCAGTTCCACCTTAGTTATTTCAAACGTGGAGTTGTATGCTCCCATAAAGGCCGCAGGCTTTTCCCATACGACTTGTTTCTGCCCCTGCCCCGCAATTGTGAAGAAGGCGAGCAGTGTGATAATGATGGTTTTCTTGTTCATTGTTCTATTTCAGTCTTTCCAATAGCCGATTCAGTTCATAGTCGAAGTTGTCATAGCCGTGAATGCTGAGGGCATCGTTGACTATCCTTAGGTCGGGGGTGATGGTCACATAGCAGGGGATGGCACCAAAATGAAATAGGTCCATCAGATGGCGGTACTCATCCTCATTGACGCAGATTGTTTCTTCGTCTGCAAGCCACTCGGCTACATAGTTTTTGTAATCGTCGCTTCCTCCTTCAGTCTTTTCCTCGGCGATATAGACAAGTTTGACGTCATCACACTTGGCAATGTCGGGCCGGAGATTCTTGCTCCTCTCGATGGCTATACGACAATTGCCGCACCACATTGCCCAGAAGTCTATCATCAGTATACGCCTGGGATAGCGGGCTGCGATACGACGGATAAGGTTTGCAGCGGGAACGTCGGGCAGTGGTGTCCCTATCTCGGCCAATGACATTTGTGTATCGTAGTATTGCATTGCTTTCTGACGGACGTAAGGATGGCTTAGATGGGAAAGAAAACGGTTGTATGTTTGTTCTACTGTGGACAGACTGTCGATGAAAGCATGTTTTTGTTCGTCAGACAATTTTGGATGCTCTGCCAAGTTAGCGATAGACATATCGTATGACTGCAAGATGTACTTGAAGGTCATCATCATTAGGCTGTAGTTGCAAAGTTGCGCCATCAGCGTATGATGGTCGGCACCCAGAGTTTCGTCAAGAGAGTGATAGTATTGTCTAATCCCCCGTTCATCCCATAAATCTGTGTCGCACATAAAGATATTATCGACGATTCCCCTTGAATTATACATGCGATTGATGGTTTTGGGGATTAGGTGACTCGTCAATAGCAGAGGGTTATCGAAGTCAATTCGCCATAGCGACTCATAACTCTTTGGATCTTTCAATGCCCGCCATTCTGCGCTGTCTGTCATCTCGTCGGTGTAGCGGTCGCCATCCATTTTTCGAATTTCCCACCCATGATTCTCTTGATAGTTCATCATGGAATAGAGAAGAAAGACTTGCGCGCTGGCGAGTGACAGATGAACCTCCTGCGGGCTGAAATGGTTGTGATGGCTCATCCTGTCAATGAGTAACATCATGTCCTGCCATAGTTTCTCAGCCTGGACTTTCACCTCACTGAATTTGCCGTGCAGGGGATTGGACAGATAGCCCGTTACCAATTTCGCTTTTAGCCACCGCTCCACATCCTTGCTGCTTCCGCTATTGTATTGACACTCGTACAAACCGTGGTTGTTCTGCCTGACGGTGATATCGATAGTTTCACTGGGACAGGCAAAGAAAGGAATCTCGTCGAAACCAACCTTCGAGTCCCTTGTGGAAAAGGAATTCTCTATCGGATAACTGGCTATGAAGCGTTTCTCGAAAGTTCCGTCTGGGTTTATGTCAAGTACGAGGGTACTTTGATCTTCTTCGAATACGTCCTCGTAATAGCACACCATAGAAGTAAAGCCGAACCTCTCAGCATCGTAGCCTTCGATGCGGCCACAGATGGTGATGGTATCGGTCTTAAACCAGTCGGCAGGCAGCGTATAGGGATTAGCCTCTGACAGCTCTTCAAATGTCGGAACTGCAACTTCATATTTCTTGTCGTGAATGCCAAGGAGCATAAAGGCTCCTTTTACGTCGTCCTCTATGAAGTCGAACACTTGCACCTTCTTAGGCATTGGCTCAAAGTGCATGGTGAAGTCGGTTACGCCGCTTTCAGGCGACTGCACCCATGAGTCGAGTTTCAATCCTTCGCATGAGCGCAGGGGATAGCGGTTGCCGTCCTCATCCATGAGGTAGCTCTCCTTGGCGAAACGGAAATGAGTACCTTTCTCATATTTTATCGTGAAATGTACGGTTGTCGCCGTGTCGCGCATAATTACCTCGCGGGCTTTCAGTTCACCGTTCGACACATTCATACATGCCATCGCCACAGGTGTCTTGATGGTCTTATAAGTCCTTGCTTGCCCCGCCATAGCGATAAGAGTGAGCAGGATGGTGATGATGGTTTTCTTCATAATGAGTGCTTAATTTGTTCTTTTCAGTCTTACTATCTTATCTATACCCTTAGGGCTGCGGAACTTAAACAGCGCTTCCTCGTCTTTACGCTCCATCAGCATGTAAGTACAAATAT
>Ga0256405_10012038_pt1 | contig 10844 bp, 8 predicted proteins | sample RumenRJG_02DNA_FD_189096 | JGI IMG/M metagenome (GOLD analysis project Ga0256405, IMG submission 189096) | Bovine rumen microbial communities from Lethbridge, Alberta, Canada - RJG_02 | ecosystem: Host-associated > Mammals > Digestive system > Stomach > Rumen | place: Canada: Alberta | collected... | reverse complement strand
ACCTTCATTACTTCGTTTTTTTTGTTAACCCTCTCTTCGAGGGCCCACACAGATTGTCCGTACTGATTTTTAAAGAACTTTCAAAACGCTTGGTTTTGTTTTTGTCGTTGTCGTTCGTGACAACGGAGACACATTTTAATGATTTTTTAATCTATGTCAAACACTTTTTTTAAATTTTTGTAAAAAAAGTTAAAAATGTGTCTCTAAACCGCTTATATAAGCAGAAAATTTTTTTAGACTTTTACCTTTACAACAACCTTGATAACTTCCATCTTTTGATTTTGATAGCAAGCGCGAGGTTGATGAACCTCATCAGGAGGTACTACAACAAGATCACCTGCTTTTAAATTTACCTGAGTATAGAACTTAGGAGTGTCGTAGAAATAAACATCATCATTTGGTCTTGACTCATTTAAAGTGCAATCTTTCACTAAAGCCATACCAAAACTTTCTAAACCTTTAGCAATAAACTGAATGTCAAAGTAATCTTTGTGAGATTCAAAACGGGCTTCATTAAAATCAATGGTCTCGTAGCGTTGAACCATCGCAAATACGCCATCAGTTATCTCATAACGACCATCTTCCATATTTGCTGTATCGTGATCTTTTAACCACTGATAAGCTTTTTTAAACTTTTCTTCTAAATAATCGTACTTTGATACAAGATCAATTGAAGTTGCTAACATATCTAATCCTTAACTAATCAAATGTTTTTAGAAATCGTACTCATCATACTTCACACCATCTAAGGTATAAAGTTCAATTGAGTTTTCTGTAATAACGGCAAACCCAGCTTTACTCTCCCCTTTAGGAATAGTAGTAGAGCCTGGGTTAATGTTAATCACACCACTATCTTTTTTAAAGATACCTGATACATGAGTGTGACCTGATAGCACAATATCACCTTTAATGAGACCTAACTTTTCAATTTGCTCGCTTGTTTCAATCTTATATAAGTGACCATGAGTTAACATGATCTTATGCTTTACACCATCAGAGCCCTCAAAATTTAAATAACCATATGGACTATTTAAAGGGAAAGTACAGACCATAGAGTCAACTTCACTATCACAATTACCACGCACAGCAATGATCTTGTCTTTAAACTTGTTTAAAAGTTCGCCTACTTTCATCGGATCATAACTATGAGATACAGCATTACGAGGTCCGTGATTTAAAAGATCTCCTAGTGAAATAATAAAATTACAGTGTAACTTTTCAAAAAAGCCTAAAGCTTTTTCAAGCTCTACGGCTCCACCGTGAATATCAGAAATAACTAAATATCTCATTTAAAAATCCTTTCTCAAACTGCTCATATTGTATCAATTTTCAAAGGTTTTAAACTTTTTCTGTAATCGCAAACCTTTTACATATAAAGCATTTTTCTTTAATTTATTTTTAGTCTATTGATTTATAAGAAAATAATATAATTTGATCTATATCAAAAAAGTAAATTGATATCTGTTTACGTAAACGTTTGTGATCTATACTTTAAATATTATCAACAACATCATAAGGATCAATCCATGAGTGACATTAAACAAATTATTGAAGCAGGCCAAGCTGTTTTAGGTATCGAGTTTGGTTCAACTAGAATTAAGGCTGTTTTAATCGAGCCTAACACCTTAAAGCCAATCGCTCAAGGTGCTCACGAGTGGGAAAACCGCTTAGAAGACAGTTTCTGGACCTACCACCTAGATGATATTTGGGGCGGACTACAAGATTGTTACCACGATCTACAAAAAGATGTTAAGTCACAGTACGGTTGCGAGATCATGAAATTAGCATCAATTGGCTTTTCAGCAATGATGCACGGTTACATGGCTTTTGATAAAGATGGTAACCAATTAGCTCAGTTTAGAACTTGGCGTAATGCTAATACCTCTGAGGCTGCTGAGAAGTTAACTGAGTTATTCCAATTTAATATTCCAGAGCGTTGGAGTATTTCTCACTTATATCAGTGCATTCTAAATAAAGAAGATCACATTTCTAAAGTTGACTTCTTCACTACTTTAGCAGGTTATGTTCACTGGAAGTTAACTGGTCAAAAAGTTTTAGGTGTAGGCGATGCATCAGGTATGTTCCCAATCGATTCTAACACCATGGACTACAACAAGTCATATGCTGACAAGTTCAACCAAATTCTAAAAGATGAGAAATTATCTTATACCTTAGAGCAGCTATTACCAAAGATATTAGTAGCAGGTCAAAATGCTGGTACTTTAACCGCAGAAGGTGCTAAGTTATTAGATACCACTGGTACTCTAGAGGCAGGTTGCCCATTATGCCCACCTGAAGGTGATGCAGGTACTGGTATGGTTGCAACTAATTCTGTTGCAGTACGTACTGGTAACGTATCAGCTGGTACCTCAATCTTTGCAATGGTAGTTTTAGAGAAAGCTTTAGCTAAACTTCACCGTGAGATTGATAACGTAACCACTCCTGATGGTTTACAAGTTGCAATGGTTCATGCAAACAACTGCACATCAGATCTAAACGCATGGGTTGGTCTATTTGCTGACTTCCTACGCGCAGCTAAGATTGACATGGACATGAACACCTTATTTAAGACTTTATACAATGAGGCTTTAACTAACGGTGCTGTAGATTGCGATGGTATTATCACCTATGGTTATCTATCTGGTGAAAATATCACCAATATGCCAGAAGGCCGTCCACTACTTGCTCGTATGCCAGAGTCAAAGTTCACCATCGGTAACTTATTTAGATCAAATCTAAATACCTCTCTAGGTGCAATTAGACTTGGTATGAACATTCTCAAAAATGAGCAAGTTAAGATCGATAAACTTTTAGGTCATGGTGGTTTATTTAAGACTAAAGGTGTTGGTCAATCAATTATGGCTGATGCTTTAAATACCCCAGTTTGGGTTATGACAACCGCAGGTGAAGGTGGTGCTTGGGGTATTGCCCTACTTGCAGCATATCTTGCTCACCATGATAAGTGCACTTTACCAGAGTTCTTAGATGAGTGTGTATTTAAGGATGCAGAAGGTTCTAAGATTGATCCAAATCCAACTGGTGTTGCTGGCTTTGAGAAGTTCTTAGAGCGCTATGTATTATGCTTAGGCGTTGAAAGAGAAGCTGTAAATTGCCTAAAGCAATAAAGATTTAAACCTCATTAACTATTGAGAAATGGTGTGCTTGTGCGCACCATTTTTTTTGTTCTTAAAACTTAATTCGTTCTATTAAGCAATTATGGAACTTAGTTTTAGAATCATAGTTGATGCCAATGAGACAAGCAGACTTGGCAAATTGCTTAACTCTTTGCATGTAGTGTTTTGTTTTAATCTGTTCTAGCGCTTCTTTAGAAGTTCGGTCTTTTTTAACTTCTATAATCAATGCAGGAACTAAGTCTATGTATCTTGATTTAGGCAAAAACACAACATCAGCAAATCCATCACCAGTTGGCATTTCTAAAAATGGTTTTTGAAATTGCTCAGAGGCAGCACTAAAGGCAGTTAAAATTGCATATTTAACAGCTGATTCACTATTGTAATCAAGAATACTAGTGTAATCTTGTCTGATTTCAGAGAGTCTTGTTTCTACATTTTTGCAATTACTGTTTATTACATCAATAAGTAATTTTTTGGATTTTTGGTACTCTTCAATATATTCAGGCCATTCACATGACTGAACAGCGTTTACTAATGCTTCTCTAACTTCTTGATTAGGAACAAAGACTGTTTCTTTTTCTTCATCATAGGCAAGATATCCTAAGTGAATTAAAAATACTAAAACATCATCTCTGCAAGAAAATGAAACCAAATCGTTTTTAAAAGTTCCTGTATCAAGATCTACAACAGTATTACCATTGATTAAATCAATTAATGTTGATCTTAATCCATCAAAATCAAATTTAATGTAATCAGTAACTGTTTCAAGAGTTCCTGTCTGTGACCAATAACTCTTGAAAGATTTAGACCGCATTAGGTTATAGATTGAATTTGGATTATAAATTTCATATGACTTTAACCTATAACCGTCATACCATAACTTTGTAGTTTGATAATCGATATCATAATCTTTACAAATTTGTCTTACTTCTTGATCTGTAAATCCGAAATACTGCGCATATTCCCCAGCATCAAGCATTGAATACTCTTTAAAGTTGTTTAATACAGATTCTGTTTTAACTTTCTTGATAGGTAATATACCAGTCATATAAACAAGAGAAAGCGCTTTTTTTCCAAAATTTGATTTAAACAAAACTCTAAGCCAATTAATATAGTCATCAATCAACAAATTTGAATCTTTAAAATTTCTAAATACAAAATCCCATTCATCTATGATAAAGATAAACTTTTCGTCTGTCTTTTTATAAATTTCCTGTATTGCCTTTGGCAATTCCATATAATTGCAATTTGAATCAAAGCAATCTGAAAAAGATTCTTTTAATTCTATAAAAATGCTCTGATTAATACTTACTAAAAAATCTCTTTTATCATCTGAAGTTGAATTAAAACTTGTCATATCAATATATATGACATTGTGCTTATTGAGGTGATTTAAATATGAAGGATCCTTTGATATTAGTAAATTGTCAAATATAGACTTTGAATTTGCACCTTTAGAGTAATAGGCATTTAGCATATCTGCGGCTATAGATTTTCCAAACCTTCTAGGTCTAGTCATGCAAATGAACTTATCTTTTGAATTTAAGACTTTGTTTACATTTGTAATAGCTAGAGTCTTATCTATATACCCACCAACAAGATCTTCTTCAAAATCAGAACTATCACAATTTAGATAAAATGCCATAATTAATTCTCTTAATGATTACTAACTTAAATTATAGAATACAAATCAAGAAATCCAAAATATACATCATCCCAAAAGATAAAAGGCGATCATGAAGACCGCCTTTCTACAATTATTATCATAAGATTTTAACTTAGTTAAAGCTTAATGAATCTAAAGAGATTTCATTGCTTGCCTGAGTTGTAGTGTCTTGCGCATTGCTCTCCTCTGCTTTAGACTCTTCTGCTTTTTGTTCTTCAGCAGGAGCTTCTGTTGCAGTCTCAGTTGCATTTTCTTGAGCATCAGTCTCTACAGTTGTCTCCTCAGGTGCTGGAGCTTCTTCTTTTACCTCAGCTACAGGCTCTTCTTTAAATTCCTCTTTTGGCTCTTCCGCCTTAGGAGCAGGAGCACCAACAATAGCTGCAGCAATCTTCTCTAAAGCTTCGTTTAAAGCAGCTGCTGGCTCTTTTTTCAAGGTAACAGCATCAGCAGTTGCTGCATTCATAGGATCCCAAACAGAGCCCATCTCAGGGATAGATGGCATAATCTCAGCATGAAGTGCTTGCTGTGCGATAGCGTTAGCAAAGTCATCGTTAATAATTACAGGAAGCTCTAAAACCTCTTTAATTGGAGGCAATTCCTGAATACCTTGATAACGTTGTAGCGCATACTTAGGTTGATTGATAAACTGTAAGAACTTAGTTGCTAATGCTTTCTTAGGGCTCTTTGAGGTAATTGCATATCCTCTAAAGCCTAAGAATGGTTCCATGTCTTTACCGTTTGGTAATTTTGGAAGCATTGACACACCATAGTTGATACCAGATTTAGCAAAGATCTCAAACTCCCATGGACCTGTGATTACAGCTGCAGCTTTTCCATCACAGAACATCTTTTCAATTTCAGTAAAGCCTCCATCGCCTAAAATTGAGGAAGGAAGAATATCTCTTACTACTTTTGATAGATATTCCATACCTTGAACAGAACCAGGAGTTGCGACACCTAAATCTTTAGGATTTAATGAACCATCAGCATTTTGACCAAATAGGTAACCGCCTGATCCTTTTAAGAAACCATAAATGAAGTAGAAGGTATCCCACTTACCAATAAGACCTACTTTACCTTGAGCTTTTAGATCTTTTGAGAACTGATAGTAATCATCAAATCTTTCAAATGGGTATTTTAGTAAATCTTGGTTATAGAATAAGATCATGGTTTCAACAGAACGAGGGCAACCATAAATCTTACCATTGTATGTAAAGGCATCTACAGAATTTGACAGATACTTACCTCTATCGCTTTCCATAAAATCTAAAGGAATGATTTGCTCATTTTTAGCAGCACCACCTAAGCGGTCACCTGGTAGCATCAACACATCTGGAATTGCACCACCATTATCAACTCTCTCTTGATACTGAGCTAAATGCTGAACATAGTCAGACTGCTCCATGGTGACTTTAACGTTGTTTGCCTTTTCAAAATCGGCAATTGCTTGTTCAATACCATGACCTTTATTGATATCTTCCCAGACTAATAAAGTTTCAGTTGCATGGGCTGTGTATGATATTGCTAAGGCAGCAGTGATTGCTGTAATGAGTTTTGAAAGTTTCATTTAAGTATCATCCCAATCTTTATTGTTTTTATTAAATAGTTATATTTTGATTATCGGACAAATGATCAAAATGTGGGAGGATATTTTGTGAAAATGTGAAATAGGCTAAGTAATCAATTGCTTAGCCCATTAGTTGAAAGAGAAATTTAAAATTTAGGTGAAGATTTTCTAGTCATCTTCATCATAGTGATGTTTTACTTTATCTAAGATTTTAAGCTTAGCTGTCTTTAAAGTTTTGCGAATATCCTTATTGGTACTGATAACCTCACCTATAGCATTATCCATAATAGGCCATACATAATGCATCTCAGGCATGGTTGGCAGATTTACTGCATTAGCTGACTGCAAAGCCATCACTTGAATAAGCTCATCGTTATCTAAAATAGGATTTTCTAAAACTTTTACCTGTGGAGGTACTTGCTTACCTAGTAGGTAGCTACTTAAAGCATAGCTTGGCTGATTGATAAACTCTAAGAAGCTTTCAGCAAGTTCATGATGCGTTGACCACTTAGAAATAGCATAAGCTTTAGTACCTAAAAATGAGGTCATACGCTCACCATTAGGAAGAACTGGTAATGGAGCAATACCAAGATCAATACCAGCTGCTAAATAACTATCTACAGCCCATGGACCATTGATAATAGCAGCAGCCTTGCCAGTTCTAAAAAGTTTTGACATCACTTTATAGCCTTGATCGCCTTTTAACTCTTTAGAAATAAGACCTTTTTTAGCCATATCTCTAATGTAAGTTAAAGCTTCAACTGATTCATCGTTGTCAATGCCGATATCAGTTAAATCAGTATTACCATCAAGATCAGACTTAAAGAGGTAACTGCCATAGGACTTCATCAAACCAAAGGTAGTATAAAAAGAATCCCACTTAGCAATTAAACCGTACTTATCGTCTTTTTGCATCTTTACAGATAAGTCGTTGTACTCTTCAAGAGTTGATAGAGGCTTTGATAAAAGAGCTTTATTATAGAAAACTACTAATGCTTCAATAGTCTTAGGAACACCATAGCAACGACCATCAAAAGTCACAGCATTAAGAGCGTTTGGAAGATATTGAGTAGCATCTAGTTGCATATAGTCAATTGGAGCTAAAGCATCTTTTTCTTTAGCATTACCGACCATGTCTGATGCTAAAACTACAATATCAGGTCCTTTATCTTTAGGACCTAACTTTAAAAGCTTATCAGTTTGATCGTACATATCGATTTCTTCAACCACGACATTACAATCAAAAGCTGACTCAAAGGCTCTTACGCCATAAGAGATATATGATGAGCGACCTTCATCTTCCCAAACTACTAATGTATCTTTAGCAAAAGCACTACTAGTACTTACTGTAAGAGCAAGTACTGTGCATAAACTGAATATCTTATTCATAGCACAAAAACTCTTACAATAAATTTAAAGGCCAGATTTTAAGGTTTCTATTTGGTAATTTACGTGTTCAACTGCTGCACGTAAGGCATCTTTAACAGTTGCTTTATCAGTTACAACCTTTGAAATAGCCTCATTGATAGGGCCCCAAACTTCAGACATCTCAGGAATTGAAGGAATAGGCACAGCTCGACTTGCTTGAATTGCAATTGCATTAGCAAAATCGTCATTGATGATCATTGGATCAGCCATTACAGCCTTTAATGGAGGGATCTCCTTAGTCTTTACATATCTTTCTTTTACGTATTGAGGCTGATTGATGAATTTTAAGAATTGCTCAGCAAGATTGTGGTGCTCTGTCCAAGCTGAAATTACATAACCTTTTACACCTAAAAATGAACTCATAGGTTTGCCATTAGCAACAACAGGCAAAGTAGTTACACCAAAGTTAATATTTGAATTTGAATATGGCTCTAATGCCCATGGGCCATTGATAACAGCTGCAGCTTTGCCATTGATAAATAATCTATCAATGTTACCCACGCCTGATTCACCTAAAACCGCATCTGGGAAACAGCCATTTTCAAAGAACTTTTTAATAGTCTCTACGCCTTTAATTGAGCCATCATTACCAAGACCTACATCTTGTGGATCAAGATTGCCATCAGAGTCAGTTCCAAATACATATGAGCCAAATGGCTGCATTGCGCCGTAAGCATAGTAGAAATTATCCCACTTAGCTAAAAGGCCATATTGATCTGCCTTTTCATCAACAATTTTTTTTGAAAAATAATAGTAATCTTCTAAGGTTTCATAAGGCTGTTTGAGTAAATCCTTGTTATAGAACATTACAAGTGATTCAACTACTTTAGGCACAGCGTAGATTTCTGAATTGATAGTAAATGCATTGACCGCAGACTTAATGTACTTGTCTTGATCTTCTTGCATGAACTTTACAGGATTGATTAAGTGCTGAACTACAGCAGCACCTACTCTGTCAGCAGGAATCAATAAAACATCAGGACCTTGACCTGTAGGTCCGTCAAGACGCAGTTTATCTACCTGACTTAAAAATGGAACTTCTTTTACTTTAACTTCACAATCAAATTGTTCTTCAAAGTCTTTGATTGCCTCGGTAATACCTTGTGACTTTAAGTCATCTTCCCATACAGTTAGGTAAGTTTTTGCACAAACTTGCGAAGATATTGCTATAGCGATTAATCCGAGAGCGATTTTAGTAATTTTCATATTTTTGCATCCCATTTTTGGTAACTGTTTGGTCTTAAAAAGGCACAGTTACTCTTCTTATATTTTATTATTCACATTCTAATTTGAAACTGAAGAATATTGCTTTTTTAAACGTGACATCATTCGCAAATAGAGGAAATTTATTAGGGATCTTAAAGATTTATTTACACAATATTAACCTTGTTTACACATATTTAAACATAATCTTTAATATTGTGCCTTACTGAATATTTTATTGCATAAACAACAATGGGAGCCAAAGCTCCCACTACATAAAGATAAACTGAATTTAACATGCACTGCTTGATTAAAAGAGGTACCTCTTGCGAGGTACCTAATATCAAACAATGAAACTCATATTAGAACCAAGCTTCGATCTGTGCGCCGAAGTAGTTGTCTTGGCTTACTACGTAACCAGCCTTCTCTGAAGTACCTGGCATTGAAGTATTGCCTACACCGTTACCGTGAACGTATGAGTAGAAGAAGCGAATCTCAGGACGTGACCAGAAGTTTGAAGCATCTGGAGTAATTGCGTAAGCTAAAGTGTACTTCTGAGCCTGCTCAACTTTCTTCTTGCCTTTTGTCTTATCCTTTACGTCAACAGAATCAACAGACCAACCAGCTTCAGCATAGATACGGGTCATCTTAGTTAACTGTAAGAATGGACGTACTACTAACTGGAAGCTCTTATGAACATCAGTATTGTCGGTGTAATCACCAGAAATAGCACCTGAAAGTACGTGCATCATACCGAAGTTATCAGCAAACTTTACGCAACCGAAGTTCATTAAACGATGGCCGTAAGCGTTGTTTGAATTACCATTGTTATCAACTGCAGAACCTGCACCCCAGTGGATATCTTGAGCTGTTGAGCCCTTAACAAACTGGTAAACAGTATTGTTAAAGCCACCTAGTAAGCTCTGATTTAACTCTAAGGTTACTAAGTTAGAGTTGTTAACATCTGCTACGCCCTTAGTCTGCTTGTACCAACCTTCGTTATCGCCACGCTCAAAGGTCATGTATGACTCACCTACTTGGAAAGATGCGCCATCCCATACAGGGAACTTGTAACGTACATCAAATGTATTTACAGTACCAGCAGTCTTGTAGCTTGGCTCATGTTTCCAAACACCAGCATCTGCTTCCTCATTCCAAGAATAAGTATCTTCGTTGAAAGTCTTATCTAAGATGTCACGATCTGAAACGTTGTTCTTTAATGCAAGCTTAATGTCAGCTTGATCATTGGTTACCCAGTTGAAAGATAACTTACCTGAACCTAAGGTTAAGTTCTCGATACCAACACCAGTACCCCATGAACCAATGTAGTAGTAATGATCAGTGATATGTACGTCTTCACGTTGGCCGTAACGCTTACCTACCCATAAGGTACCATCATCTAAACCACCGAATAGACCTTTAACCTCACCGTATAACTGACGGCAAGCAAAGTTTGAATGCCAATCTTTACGATTGCCATCTTCACCCATAGAAATCATGTAGCCCATTGACCAAACAGTGTCATTTACGTTTGCAATGTCAGCTGAGAAAAGGATATCTGCAAAACCTGACTCATTGCCTAAACGACCAACTCTACCTACCTGGTAGTTATTGTTGTTAACGTTGTTTGAGTGCTTAGCACCTGCACGGAAATAGCCAGACATATTTGCAGGAGCTGCAAATACTGCTGAAGAAGATAAAGCACCAGCAGCTAACACTGCAGCTGCCAGAAGATTAATTTTTTTCATATTTTTACATCCCATAATTATGAGAGGTAAAAGTATCTTAGGAGATCTATTAAGGCTTACTTTTATTGCAAACTTAAATTAGAAATTTCGTGAGCAGG
>Ga0256405_10012037_pt1 | contig 10845 bp, 6 predicted proteins | sample RumenRJG_02DNA_FD_189096 | JGI IMG/M metagenome (GOLD analysis project Ga0256405, IMG submission 189096) | Bovine rumen microbial communities from Lethbridge, Alberta, Canada - RJG_02 | ecosystem: Host-associated > Mammals > Digestive system > Stomach > Rumen | place: Canada: Alberta | collected... | reverse complement strand
CAGAGACATTTATGCGCTCTTCCCTCGTTATAGTTATTATTCCAATTTGAATAATTCTGCCGTGAGCACCTGGTGGATGCGCGATGGCGCTTTCCTGCGCTTAAAGCAGCTGGAATTCGGTTACACTATCCCTTACAAATGGCTGCAGCGCTGGAGGGTTGACAATTTGCGAGTCTACTTCCAGGGCAACAACCTGCTTTGCTGGAGCCGTTTCAAACTCTGGGATCCGGAGTTGGCGGGTTCAGGACTCAATTATCCTATCCAGAGGACATTTAATATCGGTCTCCACGTAACATTCAAATAATATCTGCTATGCGTAAATATATATTAAAGGTATTTTCATTCTTTGCCGTCGCAGGATCTTTGTTGAGTGTCGGAGCTTGCAACAAGTACCTCAACGTGGTGCCTGATGACGGCGTCGCAACCCTCGACATGGCGTTTGACCTCCGCTCAACGGCCATCCGATATCTTGCCACCTGTTATTCATTCATGCCTGTAAACGGCAACGTAGCTTCCGATCCTGCAATGCTTTGCGGAGATGAGCTATGGGACCTGGTCGGACGTATCGTGTCCAATACCAACGCCCGAGTGCCTAGTACCTATTTTAATATTGCCCGCGGCTTCCAGTCCGCTTCCAGGGTTTATGCAAACGACTGGGCCAGTATGTACGAGGGTATACGCTGCTGCGACATCCTCGTGGAGAACATCGACAATGTGCCGGATATGACACAGTTCGAGAAAGACCAGTGGAAGGCGGAAGCGACATTCCTGAAAGCTTATTACCACTTCAATCTGGTACGCAAGTGGGGCCCTGTTCCCATCATCCGCGAGAGTCTTCCCATCGACTCTGATGTTGAGACAGTGCGAGTGTATCGCGAGAACATCGATACTTGCTTCAACTTTATTTTACAACTGCTAGACCAGGCATACGACCATTTGCCTCTTGCAAATGAGTCTTCCGATGAATTGGGAAGGATTACTCAACCGATCTGTGCTGCTTTCAAGGCAAAGGTAGCAGTTTTTGCGGCCAGTCCTCTTTTTAATGGAAATGAAGAAGAGGCGGCACTTGTGGACAACCAAGGTCGTTTGTTGTTCCCTCCAAAAACTCCTGAAGAAAAACTTGAGAGATGGAAGTATGCGGTCACCGCATGTAAGAATGCTTTGGATATATGCGATAGGGCTAATATAAGGCTTTATACCTTGGATGATGTGAAAGCCAGTTATCGTCTGACAGACTCTTTGCGTCAGACCCTGACCTTGCGAAATGCCTTTAATCTTCGTTGGAATTCCGAGATTGTATGGCCTTGCACTCAAATCCAGAGTTCTGGGGACATACTGGCATTCCAGCAATGGACAATGCCTAACATGACAGAGAATGCGCATTCAACCGGTGGGTACCGTTTCATAGGCGTTCCTCTCAAGATCGTTGATCAGTTCTATACTAGGAATGGCCTTCCTATTGCCAACGATACCGATTGGGATGGAATCAATACTCAGGAGCTGAAAGTTGGTGGAGAGGACACAAACTACTGGCTTGAAGAGAATTATGTAGGTATTACCCAGAATTTCTACCGCGAACCGCGCTTCTACGCTTACTTAGGATTTGACGGAGGCAAGTGGCTGGGAGAACTTTCAAATTACAACGATCTCAAGCCGGAAGATGTCCTTCATCTTGAGTGCCGAAATGGCGGTCATGAAGGCAAGTCCGGAGGTGAGGTGGGGCCTGTTACGGGCTACTTTGCAAAGAAACTTTATCCTATTGCGTGTAATTTTACCGGAACTAACCAGTTTACATCCTATCGTTACGCCTGGCCAATCATCCGTCTCACCGACCTTTACCTGCTTTATGCCGAGGCCATAAATGAGGCGGAAGGTCCAAATGGTTTGCACAGCAAGGATTTGTTTGAGTCGCTCGACCTTATCCGTGCAAGGGCTGGAATACCAGGAGTCAAGGATGCATGGGACAATCATTCGAACAGCCCCGGTTATTATAATACCCAATATGGAATGCGCAACATCATTCGTAGAGAGCGCTCCATTGAACTATCCTTCGAGGGACAGCGCTTCTGGGATATTCGTCGTTGGAAAGAAGCGCCCAATGAGTATCAGAAAGGCATCTATGGCTGGACAGTTACCGGTTCCGCACCTGAAGATTATTATGTTCGTAAACTTGTTGCTACCCAGACATTCGGGCTAAAAGACTACTTTTGGCCAATCTATAACTACTATCTTGATAGGAATCCTAATCTTGTTCAGAATCTTGGATGGTAATTGTTTTAAAGGATTGAGATATGAACTATAAGCATATATTTATTGTTGTCGGGCTTACCTCACTTCTTTCCTGTTCAGGGAATTTGGGTGGGCGTATCGACCAGCATGCCGATGTGCCGGTCCCCAGTTCTGTGTCGGTCAAGAGTGTTTATTCCGTTAGAGGAGGTGCCGTCATCAAGGTCAATATTCCTGATGATCCCAACCTCAAAGGTGTCGTTGCGGAGTATGAGCGTGGGGGAGAACTGGTGACGGCAAAGATTTCTCGCTATGTTGACAGCTTGACAGTGGAGGGCTATGCTGACACCCAGGAACATGTCGCGATGTTGTATTCATTCAACGTCAATGAAGAAAAATCCGCCCCGGTCGAAGTCCGGTTCACACCACTTCCTCCTGCAATCATGACTGTGACTCCAACTATTATGGAGTCTTTCGGAGGTGTGAAAGTGCATATACAGAACAACACTGCAAAGGCCGATTTGGCTGTATGTATCCTGCGCTGCGATGATCCCTCAGACTATAACAAGCCTATAAAGGACGTCAAGTGGGTCGAGGTGACCACGTTATTTACCGCTAGCGAGGATATCTTCCTTTCACGCCGTGGAATTGAACCAAAGGAAGCCATTTTTGGAGTTTATCTGCGTGATCACTGGGGCAACCTCTCTGACACCACTACAGCAATTCTGACTCCGATAGTGGAATCCAAACTCGATACGGTTAAGTACAATGGAGTACGCTGGTATCCTTTCAAGGATGCCAGACTTGCCGATGATAACTGTCCTGCACTGGATGGAAGCCATCCCATTTCAGCCTTGTGGGATAATTCCGGACTTTCCCAGACTCCATACTATTTTGCCAGTATGCCAGATTGCCCGAGTCCAAGTTGGCTGACCATAGATCTTGGGCATAAAACCCGTTTGAGCCGTATTACCACATTGCCTCGAATTGGGTATGTTATATTTGGTGGAGGTGCTGTCCGGGATTATGAGTTCTGGGGAAGCCTGGCACCAACGGGTAAAACCAGGTCTCCCTCTCCTGACAATCCATATGGTTTTGATGAATCATGGTTCAAGCTTGGGTCATTTATTCAAGCTAAACCTTCCGGATATCTGCCTAACGGACTTGTTGGTGACTATACTCCAGATGATGCCCAAACTTTTAACGCGGGTAATGACTTTGAACTTGACCCTGTGGAGAATCCCAGATGCAACGATGAACTTCGCTATTTGAGGGTTGTTTTCGTAAACACATTCACCACTTTTGAATATGGGCACGGCACATCCAACAGACAAGTCCAGACTGGGGAAGTCACGCCGTTTGGCCAGCCTATCTTTGAAGAATAAATTATGACAGATATGAAAAAGACATTATACCTTTTATTATTTATATTGGCAGCCGCTTCCTGTGCAAAGCAGGATACTGTCTATAAGGAGTTCTTTAAGGAAGGAGGTTATATTTATCCGGCAAAGCCTATAGATTTGACCGCGGAAAGAGGATACCAAAGGATTGTACTGAAATGGTCGGCACCGATGGATCCTTCTCTTCGCACGGCTAAGGTGTTTTGGGACAGTTATACGCAGTCTAAAGAGTTCAATTATTCCGATTATCCTGATGGAAAGTTACAGACTGAGATTTCTGGATTGGAAGATAGAGCTTATACTTTCAACATTATCAATTATGACGCGGATGGCAATCAGTCTCTGGCTGGTGAAATTACGACTTCTCCTTTTGGTGAGAGTTGGCTGGTGTCGCATGCAGAACGCACCGTACAATTCTCATATATGGATGGGGACAATGCTGTTGTGATAATGAACAGGCCGACAGATGAAGTGGCTGTTACAAAGTTCCGCTATATGGATAAGAATGGTAAGATTGTTGAGGGAAGTCCGGTTTATGGGAACGAGAATGAGGTCATTATTCCCAATGCCATGAAAGGAAAGTATCTTGAATATCAGTCTGCATACTGCTCCTCTGAAGGAATTGATACTGTATGGACTGGTAATTGGTTCAAGACAGAGGATCCAATAGCTTATAAAATTGATGTTTCCAAATCAACGATTGCCGTTACTGCCAATCAGACTCGCGAATCATTCGAGCCGGATTATATTCTTGATGGTATCAAAGACAATCCTGATAGCCGCTGGTTCAGCACTAACGATGCACAATACGTTAACAAGTGGCCGAAAATACTTGTTATAGATACAAAGGAATCCGGGGATAATGTTATGACATTCAATAAGTTCGTATTCTATCAAAATCCGGATCCCGAGGCTAAAGACCTTCGTTTCATTTGTAATGTCAATGTGTATGTTTCCAACAAGAAGTTCAACCCTGATGATGCCAACTATACTAAGAATTATGGGGATCCCGTGTTGTCTGTCGCTTTGAACAAAATTGATCCCGTGCAGTCTTTCATGCCTGAAAGTAGAGTTGAGGGCAGGTATATCGCAATCGTTTTCCGTAATTCATATAAATATAATTTTATTGACTTATGGGAGTTAGAGGCTTTCGGCTATGCCTCAGCTCTTTCGGAATAGTTCTATTAACCACTTAAAATTAATACTTATGCAAAAAAAATTATTAGCACTTCTGGCTATTTCTTCTTTGATCCTTATGTCTTGCCATAAGGAAAAGAAGGAGGCGCCTGCACCTGCAGAACCCGATGCAATCGAGGTCGCTACGACTTCTTTTGTTGCTGAAAAGGGTGAGGGCACTGTCGAGATTCCGGTTTCGGCAAATGCCAAGCTCACCGTCACTATCGCCAATGACGCTCAGCAGTGGCTCTACTATGCTGAAACCAAGGCAATGACCAATTCAACAGTCGTCATCGGCTATCACGCAAACCCCACCGCAAAGCAGAGGACAGGCAATGTCACTATCACTGCCGGCACTGAGAAGGCTGTAGTGGCCATTACACAGGCAGCCGGAGATGCCATTGTCGAACTCGGTGCAACTTCCCAGAAAGTCAATCCTCGTGGAGAGACCATAAGCGTTTCTTTCACATCCAATGACGAGGTAGATGTCACTCCTTCTGTTACCTGGATCAAGGCCAAGGAAGTGAAGGACGGAGTGCAGACTCTCGAGGTCTCCATCAATGACAGCGGCGCTGCCCGCGAAGGCGAGGTCGTCTTTTCAGCCGCATCCGATGCCAATGCAAAGGCAGTGTTCACCGTTACTCAGAAGGCTGCCAATATCGACCCCAATGCCATAAGCATTCTTGCTCTAGGTAATACCGGAACGATAGATGCAATGAATTATCTCTATCCCATCCTCAAGGAAATGGGATACACCAGCATCCGCCTTGGTAATCTATATATCGGTGACAGCGATCTTGAAAAACATATCGCTTCCATCTCCGATTCTACAAATGTTTACAAGTTCAACTGCATCGAGGATGAAGCCTGGGTTACGAAAGACACTTCGGCCGTCTCTGTCCTCGAACCTGAAGATTGGGACTATATCGTTATCGGCCAGACTGTCGCCAATGCAGCGGATGAAAGCAAGTATGCCGCCGCCGCAGATCTCGTGAAGGCTATTCGCGTATCCAATCCGTTCACCCCTATAGCCTGGAGCATGAGCTGGGCTCCCAAGAACGGTGCAGAGCAGTATGAGGCTATTTCCGATGCTGTGGCTACGATTATCAAGGCCAATAAGGACATCGAGGTCGTGATCCCTACGGGAACCGCTTTGCAGAATCTCCGTACTTCTCATTTCGAAGACAATGTCACCAGTAGTGACAACAAGAACCTTTCCTACAATATCGGCCGTCCCGTTGCCGCCTACACCTGGGCAGCGGCGCTGACGGGTAAGAGCATCGACGCTCTCAACTACCTGCCCGACGATCTCACCGACGACGGAAAGGCAGCCCGCTATCAGTACGAAAGCGATTATCTTCCTGCTATCAAGGAAGCTGTGAAGGCAGCAATATCCGCTCCTCTGAAGGTGACGGAATCTGTGAACTATGCTCCTTACAAGAGTGCTGTCGACATGGCTCTTCTCAAGGCAGGCATGGCAGCTCTCGGATATCCCGAATCCATGCTTAACAACTATGTGGAGATGCCTGTGACAATGATTCACAATGCATTCTACAATTCAAGCGCCGCCCAGAAGTCCACTATTGCCGCCGATTCGCCTTCGACGATTATGGCAGGTTTCAGCGGAAGCACCGGAAGCACAAACCGCAAGTTTGCCGCTACCCATGTATTCCCTCACGATGCACTGCCCGTTGGTACGCTCATCGTTCTTGTCGACAATACTCTCCAGTATCGTCCGGAAGGATGGAACACTCTTTCCACCGCAAATGACGGCAAATCCGGACGTCCTTCCCGCCCAGGCAATGTCACTGCAAATGTGACCGAGGTTACAGATGCTTGGTGGGGAACATTCACCTATCGTGCGTTCAACATTTCCAAGCGTGACGGTACTGAAATGACCGATGCCGACTGGGCAAAGGTTCATAAGGGATTCGCTATTATGGTTCCCAAGACCTCCATCGGCGACGGCCTTGAGAATTATGGTGACGGCAGTTGGAAATGGTAATTGTATAACTGCTTAAATGAACAAGAATATGAAACAGATAAGATTATTCCTTTATGCAGCTATCAGCGTTCTGGCAGTTGCATCATGTGCTAAAGAAATGGAACTTGTGGAGCCCGAGGCTGTCGCCAATGGCGAAAGCACTACCTTGACGCTCACTCTTGGCAGTTCCGATACAAAAACGGCTCTTGTCGGTGGCAAAACCACTTGGAAGGCTGGTGACAAGGTCCGTATCTACAATGCCACTGGTACGTTCTTCCAGGATGTGGAAGTCCCTGCAGCTGCCGCAGGGCTTGCGTCTGTTGAACTGGAAGTCAACATGAAAGACAGTCTATACTATGCAGTCTATCCTGTTGCTGCAGCAAATGGATGCAGCGTGGGTAAAGTGGGCATTAAAATCCCTAACAACCCTGATGGCTTGTTTTCTAGTGCAAACATCTGTGCTGCAAGATCTACCGGCACTGCCCTCCAGATGCGAAATGTGACTGCAGTATTGAAGGTCAATATCACATCCGGGAACGTTATTGAAATCCTTCAGGTCAATGCTAAGAATGCAATGGTTGGAGCCTATGAGGCAGATTTCAGCGGAGCCGATCCGGTATTAACTGCAAAGTCCGGAACTAAAGCTGCTACTGTAAGAGTTGGCGGTGTAGATGGAGATTACTATATTGCTGCTGCTCCTGGAACCTATGCTGAAGAGTTTTCGGTAACTGCGCTTCGTGGAAACGGTGGTTACCAGACTCTGATTTCTTCACAACCAAATGTGCTGGCAATCAATACTATAGTTCCTCTTGGAACAATTGGTAATAATCTTTCCAAAGGTCTTAACGGTGAAGGTACCGAAGCGAGCCCTTACGTTATTTCCAATCTTGGTGAATGGGGCGCATTCGTTAATTCAGTTAATCTTGGTAACCCCTATTCTGGCAAGTTCGTAAAGATGGATATCGACATTGAAGATCCTGCTACAACGCCTATCGGACATTATTATGCAGAAGATAACCAGGCGCCGTTTGCGGGTGTTTTCCAGGGTAATAATCACACTATTAATGTTGCATTGGATGGCGATGACCTTGAATCTCAGTCCTATGTTGCATTATTTGGCGTGGTTGATGAAGGCGCTGAAATTCGGGACATTACTGTCAAGGGTTCAGTAAAAGCAACAGGTGATTACACTGCTGGTATTATTGGATATGCCCGAGGAAGCGAGCAGAATCCTGTGAAAATCAATAATTGCAAGAGCGAGGTTGTTGTTACGAGCGCCGGAGACTATGTTGGAGGCGTGGCTGCTTATGGCTCGTATACGGAGGTGGAAGGATGTTCCAATACAGGTAATCTGACCGGAGACAATACGGTTGCCGGAGTGTTGGGCTATGGTTTCCATTCTTTAGTAAAAGGCGGAATCAATAGCGGTGAAATCAAGGCTACCAAGGAAGGTGCTACAGCCATGTATTATCATGGTGGTAGTGCATATGTCATCGAAAACGCTACAGCGTCTTCCACTTTCAACAATGGTGTTGGCGGTGTTGTCGGTTATGCACAGAATACCGATCTTTATGATTGTTCCAATAGCGGTAATGTTACTGCATTCATGAAGGTCGGAGGTGTAGTCGGACAGGGTTATTGGTCAACAATAAAGAATGCTACCAATACTGGCAATGTCGAAGGAACAGGACAGCTTGGCGTCAGGGCGGATTCCCAGGTTGGTTTCCAATGGGGATCAGTTGCCGGTGGTATTGTAGGGTGGATTAATACCGTTGCTACTGTTACAGATTGCAACAATAGCGGTAATGTTACTTCTAAGGGCGGAAACGGTGGTATTGTTGGACACATTACTACACAGAATAATACTTATTCTTATCCAAAGATTATCAATTGCGTTAACACTGGTAAGATTATATCCGATGGCGCAGCCAATGGAGGAACAGCGTATGCTTCTAACCCAGGTACAGGTGGCATCTGCGGCAGCGAATATATTTACAGGACTTACGTTCCTACTATCTCCAATTGCGTTAACAAGGGAGAAGTTACTACAAGCACTCACAGTGTAGGCGGTATCCTTGGACTCGCATATCAGGGACAGGCTATTAGAGGTGGTACTCCAACTATAGATAATTGCGTAAATGAAGGCAATGTGAGCGGAAAGTTCTGGGTCGGCGGTATCCTAGGCGCAACGGGTAGCCGTTACACATCCATGTTAACGACAGTTGTTAACTGCGCCAATCATGGAAAAGTACTTGCTACGGGATTTGCCCCTGATAAGCGCCTGACCGGCTGCGGAGCTGGAGGTATTGTTGGCGTAACGACAGCATTTAACCTTAATTATCGTAGTGACCGTCAGATTAGAATTGCGAATTGCTACAATGATGGAGATGTGCTGTTTGGTGACAAAACTGTTACTAAACCACGTGTAGGCGGCATTATCGGCTGTGCGTGGGGTGGTGGTGAGATTTGGAATAATTATAATTCCGGATTTGTTGGCTTTGAGACTAAAGAGGCCGTTTCGGATGATCTGAAGAAGTACCTTGGAGGTATTGCCGGACAGCAGGATGCCAATAACATTTCATTCTGCTATTCTGCAGACGAAATACTTGGTGGCCAGTTGGTTGGTACTGCGGAGAAAGATGGTGAAATCAATGCCATCGCCGCTGCAAATACCGTTGTCACCTATGATGGTGAAGGTACTTTAAGCATGCCTATTACAGTTAACAAGATAGATTGTACTACTCTGATTCAGGCTTTGAATGAATGGCAGAATGCTCATGCTTCAGACAATAATTCCTATAAGTATAATAACTGGACAGGTGCTACTGCCCATCCCGTACTTGATACCACATCAGATTAGTTTCTGACTCATATCCAATTTCAGGCCGGCTGTTTTTGCAGCCGGCCTTTTTATGCTTATATTTGCCGTGTAATAAAGAGATGCTATGAGATACCGTATACTTGTTGTCGCATTGCTGTTGCTCGTCTCGACAGCCTTGAGCGCCCAGGATATCATCGTTACCCGCAAGGGACAGACAATAGAGGCTACCGGTGTGATATTCGGCCCTTCCAGGATAAGTTACAACCTGTATTCCGATCCTGCCGGGCCCTTGCTGTCCATAGATACGGACCAGGTTTCCCGTATCTATTTCGAAAATGGAGAGAAACTGGACCTGGTTTCATCATCCTCCCAGCTGAGCGGGTATTACACCGACCTGCGAAAACACTATGATCCCGCCGACTATATTCCTCAGGAAAGCGATCCCTATAATCCCGACCTGCTCGGCATCGTCTCTTTTGTCGTTCCCGGGCTCGGGCAGATACTTGAAGGAGAATGGGGGACCGGGGCTTTGTATCTTGCCGGGGCAGCGTCCATGTATTACGTCACTTTCGCTACGCTCAAGCGCGACTACAAAGTTATAGACGGGGAGATGAGCCAGGTAGTCAAAGGTTCGCTGAAGCCGACGATCGGCACAGCCTTGGGCATTGCCGGAATCATAGCATTGAACACCTTCTCCTATATGGATGCGGTCCGTATCGCCAAGGTCAAGAACATGCATTTCCAAATGCAGCCCGGGATTGCCGGGCTGCGCGTGAGTATGACTTTCTGAACTCCTTTTACTTTATCTGGAACCAGGTCGTACGCCACTGGGGGCCGTCTCCGAAGGGCGGCATCATGGCGATGGGTTTCAGGAAGATTCCTCCCACGTGGAGTTCGGGACTTGCGTTCATGACTCCTTCTCCCTCAACCTTGACCAACTGTGCTGCAGAAATCTCTTCGCGGCTCAGTTTGATGGAGCTGGGCTTCTCGAAGCTGTCGGCGTGGTCTGTTGCGAATACCAGAGGGCCTGCCGAGAAGGTTACGTAGTGGTTGGTGAAGCCGTTGTACCAGTTGGGGAAGTTGTGCTCATTGGGGCCGGCGTTGCGGTATTCCCAGGTCTTCTCGAGGGTGCGGATTTCGAACGGGAACTCGACTTGGAGCCTGTCGCCGTCTTTCCATGAGCGTTTGAAAGTGATGTATCCGTTCTTCACCTTCGCATACACATCCATGCCGTTGAC